>Ga0105148_100166_pt1 | contig 9743 bp, 6 predicted proteins | sample RS_199metaG_FD_91502 | JGI IMG/M metagenome (GOLD analysis project Ga0105148, IMG submission 91502) | Switchgrass associated microbial communities from Austin, Texas, USA, to study host-microbe interactions - RS_199 metaG | ecosystem: Host-associated > Plants > Roots > Rhizosphere | place: USA... | reverse complement strand
CGGCCTCCCTGCGCTGATCCGACAGCGCTTGCGCCGCCTCGCGATAGGCGAGCGCACTGGCGGTCACCTCGGCCTCCAGCGCGGCGAGATGCTCCTCTCCCCCTTCGATCGCGGCGAGCTTGGCGGCCATGTCGTCGCGAAGGGTCGCGAGTTCGTCCGCCGCCACCTGATGCTTGCGCGCGAGGCCGCGCAGGTCGAATAGCCGGGTTTCGATCGCGTCCAGCCGCGCCGGATCGAAGCTCAGCGCCTCGCCTGCTTCGGTCAGCCGGTCCTCCGCCTCACCCGCCTCGATCACGGCGCGATCGAGGGCCGCGAGCACTTCGGCAAGCGGCTCATATTCGCCGACGATGCGGTCGAGCCGCCGGGCGGCCTGCCGCAATTGGGCGAGGCCGCCGTCCGATCCGGTGAGGCATTCTGTGACCGCCGACAGATCGTCGGCTAGGCGGGCGCCCTTTTGCATGGTCGCGCGTTCTTCAGCCAGTGCCGCCTCTTCGCCCGGCTCCGGCGCGAAGCGGGATAATTCATCGACGGCGTGAGAGAGATAGTCGCGGTCGCGCGCGGCGACTTCTACCGCAGCGCGGCTCTCCGCCAGCCGTTCCGCCGCCGCGCGCCAGGAGAGATAGGCGCGGCTCACCGCTCCATGGTCGCAGCGGCCATAGGCGTCGAGCAAGGCGCGGTGGCCGCGCGGGTTCAGCAGGCCGCGATCGTCATGCTGGCCATGGATTTCGACCAGCGTGCTGCCAAGGTCGCGGAGCAGCGCCGCCGAACAGGCCTGATCGTTGACGAAGGCGCGGCTGCCGCCATCGGCCTTCAGCGTGCGGCGGATAATGAGTGGTTCGCCGGGTTCAAGATCGATGCCATTGTCGCCGAGCAGTTGGGCCGCGCGATGAGCCGCGCGGGGTAGGTCGAAGGTCGCGGTGACGCTCGCCTGCGCCTCTCCGCTGCGCACCAGGCCGCTGTCCGCCCGCGCGCCGAGCGCCAGCCCGAGCGAATCGAGCAAGATCGACTTGCCTGCCCCAGTCTCTCCGGTCAGCACGCCAAGGCCCGCGCCGAACTCCAGGTCCAGCGCTTCGATCAGGACGACGTTTCGGATGGAGAGGTTGGTCAGCAAGCGTCGGCCCCCAAGAATGTCACCCCAGCGAAAGCTGGGGTCTCAGGCCTCTGGGCCGAACCTTGCGGCACGAAATCCCAGCTTTCGCTGGGATGACGGTAAATGCGCCATTACGCCTTCGCGCCATGTTCCCGCATGAGCTTGTAGGAGCGCTCATACCATTTGGAGCCGGGATAGTTTCGGCCCAGCACCGCGGCAGCCTTTTGCGCTTCCTCGGGGATGCCGAGCGACAGATAGCTTTCGACCAAGCGCTCCAGCGCCTCTGGCGTGTGGGTGGTCGTCTGATATTTGTCGATCACGACGCGGAAGCGCAGCGTCGCCGCCAGCCACTGCCCGCGACGCTGGTAGAAACGGCCGACCTCCATCTCCTTGCCCGCAAGATGGTCGTTGACCAGGTCCAGCTTCAGCCGCGCGTCGGCCGCGTAGCGGGTGTCGGGATAGCGGCGGATCAATTCGCCCAGCGCGTCGAGCGACTGCTGCGTGATCTTCTGGTCGCGGGTGACATCCGCAATCTGCTCATAATAGCAGAGCGCGATCAGATAATAGGCGTAGGGCGCGTCCTTGTTGCCGGTGTGGATCGCCAGGAAACGCTGAGAGGCCGCGATCGATTCACTGTAGTCGCGGTTCATATAATAGCTGAAGGCCGACATGAGCTGCGCGCGGCGCGCCCAGGGCGAATAGGGATGCTGGCGCTCGACCTCGTCAAACAGGGCGGCGGCCATCTTGTACTGCCCGCGATCGAGCCGGTATTTGCCTGCATTGTAAAGCGTCGACACGTCGCGCGCGACATATTGCGTGTCGGTCTTGCTCTTCGACGTGGCGCAGCCGGCGAGCAAGGCGGCAAGCAGAAGCGGAGCGGTAGCCGCGCCGATGCGCGTCATGGTTTTCGTCAGCATGGCCGGGTCATAGCGGAGCGAATGGCACTCGCCAAGCGGCAGAATAGCAGCGAGGCGCTTCAACCGGTCAACGCGCGTGCACGGGCAGGTCCAACCGGACGACCGCGCCGCCTTCCGGCCGGGGATGCAGCGCGAATTTGCCGCTCAGCTGACCCGCCAGCGCGCTGGCGATACGAAGCCCAATGGAGCTGCCCTTGTCGATTTCGAAATCGGGCGCGATCCCCCTGCCATCGTCGGCGATCTTCAGTGTCAACGTGCCGCTGGCGTCCTCCAGCGTCACTTCGATCAAGCCGCCGCGATGCGGAAGGCCATGTTCGATGGCGTTACTGACCGCCTCCGCCACGATCAGGGCGAGCGGCACGGCGACATGGGAGTCGAGCTTCAGATTCTGGGGCGCGGAGACGGTGACATTGATATCCCGCCTACCGCTCGCCTCCACCACATCCTCCGTCAGCCTGGTGAGGAATGCATGCAGGTCCTGCCCGTCTTCCGAAGGATCATAGAGGGCGCGGCTGATCCGGCCGACCAGCGCCAGACGGCTGGCGGCGTCGTCCAGGGCGCGTGCCGCCAGTTCATGATCGATGTGACGACGCTGCAGCGACAGCATGGCGGCGACCACCTGAAGATTGTTGGATACGCGATGCTGCAATTCGTGGAACAGCAGCTCGCGATTTTCCGCCAGCGCCCGGCTGCGCTCCCGCTCCACCGCCAGGTTGAAATTGGCCCTCTGCATCAGGTGGATCAGGGCAATGTCGATCGCCACGACCGCGGCATAGAAGAGGAGCGCCAGGACAAGGCCGCCGTCAATCCCGCCCCCCGGAGACGCGGGGATGAAGAAATACCAGGACAGCAGCCCGCACAGGATCGCGGCGAAAATACCCGGACGAATGCCGAACAGAAATGTCGAAAGGATAACGGCCGGGAAAAAGGAAACGAAGGGATAGCCGATCGGCATGAAGCTTTGCGCGGCCAGTCGCAGCCCGAGAGCGATGCCGCAGAACAGGGCTGACAGAAGATAGCTGTAGATCGGCCGAGGTAACGTAAGCGGCAGGCGCTCAACAAACCTTTCGTTTTTGCGCTGCATATCTTCCCCTGCACTCCGGGCGAGGACGATATCAGAAGTTTGAGCTTCGCCAATTGATCGAGATCAGGAAATCTCGCGCACAAGAAAAAGGGACGCCCGATGCCGGACGCCCCTGTTTTAACTCGTTGATGCGAGACTATCAGTCCTGCGTCAGGAAGTCGGGCAGACCAGCGTTGGAGCCGTCGTCGTCCCCACCCTTGTCGCTGCGCGGACCACGATCACGGCGCGGGCCGCGATCGCCGCCCCTATCACCGCCGCGTCCACCACGGTCGCCGCCGTCACGACGGGGGCCACGGCCCCGGTCGCCACGATCACCACGGGGTTCGCGCGGTTCGCGGGCAGGACGGGTGTCCTCCAACTCTTCGCCGGTTTCCTGGTCAACGACGCGCATCGACAGGCGAACCTTGCCACGCGGATCGATCTCAAGGACCTTGACCTTCACTTCCTGGCCTTCCGACACGACGTCGGTCGGCTTTTCAACGCGCTCATTCTTCATTTCGGACACGTGGACGAGACCGTCCTTGCCACCCATGAAGTTCACGAACGCACCGAAATCGACGATGTTGACGACCTTGCCGGTGTAGATCTTGCCGACTTCCGCTTCCTCGACGATGCCGAGGATCCACTTCTTGGCGGCTTCGATCTGGTCGAGGACGGACGAGCTGATCTTGATGATGCCTTCGTCGTCAATGTCGACCTTGGCGCCGGTTTCCGCGACGATTTCACGGATGACCTTGCCACCGGTGCCGATGACGTCGCGGATCTTCGACTTGTCGATCTGGATCGTCTCGATGCGGGGAGCGTGCGCCGACAGCTCGTTGCGGGTCGAGGACAGGGCCTTGTTCATTTCACCCAGGATGTGGGCGCGGCCTTCCTTCGCCTGACGCAGGGCGACTTCGAAGATTTCCTGCGTGATGCCGGCAACCTTGATGTCCATCTGCATGGTGGTGATGCCCGCTTCCGTGCCCGCCACCTTGAAGTCCATGTCGCCGAGATGATCTTCGTCGCCGAGAATGTCGCTGAGCACAGCGAAATCCTTGCCGTCGAGGATCAGGCCCATGGCGATACCCGACACCGGACGCTTCAGCGGAACGCCCGCGTCCATCATCGAGAGCGAACCACCGCAGACCGTCGCCATCGAGGACGAGCCGTTGGACTCGGTGATGTCGGACAGGACACGGATGGTGTAGGGGAACTCATCCTTGCTGGGCAGCACGGGGTGCAGCGCGCGCCATGCGAGCTTGCCATGACCCACTTCACGACGGCCCGGCGCGCCGAAGCGGCCGACTTCACCGACCGAATAGGGCGGGAAGTTATAGTGCAGCATGAAGTTTTCATAATGAACGCCGGTTAGGCCGTCGATCATCTGCTCAGCATCCTTGGTGCCGAGCGTGGTGGTGCAGATCGCCTGCGTTTCACCGCGGGTGAACAGCGCCGAACCATGAGTGCGGGGCAGGAAGCCGACCATCGCCTCGATCGGGCGGATCTGCGTGGTGGTGCGGCCGTCGATGCGCTTGCCATCCTTGATGATGGCGCCACGCACGATTTCCGATTCCAGCTTCTTGGTCAGCTTGATGCCGGCCATGACGGTCTGGGCATCCAGGCCTTCCTCGGCGAAGAAGGCTTTCGCCTTGTCGCGGGCGGCGTTGATCGCGCTCGAACGCGCCGACTTGTCGGTCAGCTTGTAGGCGGCCGTGATGTCCTTGCCGATCAGCTTCTTGAGCTTCTTCTTCAGGTCATCCAGGTCTTCACCCTTGGCGACTTCCCACGGATCCTTCGCGGCCTTTTCAGCCAGCTGGATGATCGCATCGACGACCTTCTTGCTCGCTTCATGGGCGAACAGGACGGCGCCGAGCATCACGTCTTCCGAAAGCTCCTTGGCTTCGGATTCGACCATCATCACGGCGTTCTGGGTGGCGGCGACGACCAGGTCGAGTTCGCCGGTCTTCACCTCGTCCATCGACGGGTTCAGCTGATATTCGCCATCCTTGTAACCGACGCGGGCAGCGCCGATCGGGCCCATGAAGGGCACGCCCGACAGGGTCAGGGCAGCCGACGCGGCGATCATCGCGACGATATCGGGCTCGCTCTCGCCATCGAACGACAGCACCTGGGCGATGACGTTGATTTCGTTATAGAAACCTTCGGGGAAGAGCGGGCGGATCGGGCGGTCGATCAGGCGGCTGGTCAGCGTTTCCTTTTCGGTCGCGCCGCGCTCACGCTTGAAGAAGCCGCCGGGGATGCGGCCGGCCGCGGAATATTTTTCCTGATAATGGACGGTCAGCGGGAAGAAATCCTGTCCTTCCTTCACCGACTTGGCGGCAGTCACGGCGCACAGCACCACGGTTTCGCCATAGGTCGCCAGCACGGCGGCGTCAGCCTGACGCGCAATACGGCCGGTTTCGAGCGTGAGGGTCTTTCCGCCCAGCTCGATTGATACCTTCTTTACATCGAACATAATGTTTTCCTTCGCCCGCCGGGCCCTATTGCCGGGCGGGGCCTGTGTTGCGGGCTAAACCGGCCCGCAGCGGTTTCGGAGCATCGTGTGGCCCCTTGGTCAGAACATCCTGCCGAATTGCAGGAGCCCCGGAATCGGAAACGGCCCCGACATGGGGGCCGCTCCTTCTTTAGCAGGCTTACTTGCGCAGGCCCAGCTTGGTGATGAGGTCGGTATAGCGACCCGCATCCTTTTTCTTCAGATAGTCCAGCAGCGAACGGCGCTTGTTGACCAGCATAAGCAGGCCGCGACGGCTGTGGTTATCCTTGTGGTGACCCTTGAAGTGCTCGGTCAGGTTCGAGATGCGCTCCGAGAGGATCGCAACCTGGACTTCCGGCGAACCGGTATCGCCTTCGGCGCGGGCATGTTCCTTGATCAGCGCTTCCTTGCGCTCAGCAGTAATCGACATCGGCTTCCTTTCGTAACATCTAGAGATTGAAGCCGCGCACCACCCGGATTTCCGGGCCACTGGCCTCGACCAGCGCGACGGGCGTGTCGCCCTCCATCGCCAGCATGAGACCGGTATGCGGTTTCCCCACAAGCACCTTCCCCTGTCGGAGAGCCAATGCGTCGTCGGGAGAGACTGCAAGAGCCGGGATGTCGTCCAGCCCTGCGGTCAACGGCAGCATAAGACCACCGAAGCCGCCGCCCCTAGCAGCTTCGTCCAATTTGTCCAGTGAAATAGCGGATTCCAGAGTGAACGGGCCAGCCTTCACGCGGCGGAGCATGGTGACATGGCCGACGGTGCCGAGGGCGATCGCGATGTCGCGCGCGAGGGAGCGGATATAGGTGCCCTTCGACACATGAGCGCGGAGGGTGATGGAGGCCAGCGCATCTGCCTGCTCATTCGGACGCTCGGAGACGAGAAGGGAATGGATCCTGACGCTGCGCGTCTTCATTTCCACCTCTTCGCCTTTGCGGGCGAGGTCGTAGGCGCGCTGACCGTCGATCAGGATCGCGGAATAAGCGGGCGGCGTCTGCTCGATCGGACCGGTGAAGCGGGGGAGCATCGCCTCTACTTCGATGAGTGTGGGCCGGTGATCACTCTGCGCAATCACCTTGCCTTCAAGGTCGAGCGTGTCCGTCTGCGCGCCGAAAGCTATTGTAAAGTCGTAGATCTTGTCGCTGTCGAGCATCCGCCCCGCCAGCTTCGTCGCCTCCCCGATCGCGATCGGCAGCACACCGGTCGCGAGCGGATCGAGCGTGCCGCCATGGCCGACCTTCCACTTGCCCGCGCCGCTTTGGCGAAGGGCGCGCTTGACGGCGCTTACCGCCTGTGTCGAGCCGAGCCCGTCCGGTTTGTCGAGGATGATCCAGCCGTGCATGGGGCGACGCGGCGCGTCAGTCCTGATCGTCCGGCTGGTCGAGGTCGCGTGCGACCTTGGGGTCCTTCAGCAGCTTGTCGATATGGCTACCCTCGTCGAAACTTTCGTCCGCGAGGAATTTGAGCTTCGCCGCATATTTGAGGCGGATGCGATGCGCCACCTCGCGCTGGAGATAGGCGGTGTTGGTGCGCAGCGCCTTCAGCACCGCTTCCTCATCCTGACCGAGCAGCGATTTCACGAAGACGGTCGCATGTCGCAAGTCAGGGGACATGCGCACTTCGGTGACGCTGACGACATGCTTGGCGAGCACATCGTCATGCACGTCGCCGCGCTGAAGGATGTCGGACAGGACATGGCGCACCTGTTCGCCGACACGAAGGAGGCGGACGGAGGGGCCTTCGGGTTGTTGGGCCATGATCAATCCTCGTCACCCCAGGCAAAGCTGGGATCTCAGGCGGCTATGGACGACCAAGAAGAACGAGACCCCAGCTTGCGCTGGGGTGACGCACTTTCTTAAAGCGTCCGGGCGCGCTCTTCGACCTCGAACAGTTCCAGCGTATCGCCGACCTTGATGTCGTTCGTGTCCTGCAGCACCGCGCCGCACTCCATGCCGGCACGGACTTCGGAAACGTCGTCCTTGAAGCGGCGGAGCGAGGCGATGTTGGTGCGCGACACGATGACGTCGTCGCGGGTAAGACGCGCGGAAAGACCCTTGCGGATGATGCCGTCGAGGACGAGCAGACCAGCCGCCTTGTCCTTCTTGCCCGCCGGAAACACCTGAAGCACCTCGGCCCGGCCGACGATGGTTTCGATGCGCTCGGGAGCCAGCTGGCCCGCCATTTCACCACGAACTTCTTCGAGCAGGTCGTAGATCACGTCATAATAGCGCAGCGAGATCTTCTCGCGCTCCGCCAGCTGACGCGCCTTGGCATTCGGACGGACGTTGAAGCCGATCAGCGGCGCGCGGCTGGCAGCGGCCAGCGTGACGTCGCTTTCGGTGATCGCGCCGACACCCGAATGCAGGATACGGACCTTGATCTCGTCGGTCGAGATACGGTTGAGCGAAGACACGATCGCTTCGACGGACCCCTGCACATCGCCCTTCACCACCACCGGATATTCGATGACCGTGGTGTTGAGCGCCGAGAACATATGCTCGAAGCTGGTCGGAGCCGCGGTGGTCCGCTTCTTCGTCGCCTGTTCCTGACGATAGGCCGCGACTTCGCGGGCACGAGCTTCATTCTCCACGACCGTCATCTGGTCACCCGCCAGAGGCACACCGGAAAGCCCCAGCACCTCGACCGGGGTCGATGGGCCTGCGACCTTCACATTCTGGCCCTTGTCGTTGATCAGAGCGCGAACCTTGCCGCTCTCCGCGCCGATGACGAAGGTGTCGCCGACCTTCAGCGTGCCCTTGCGGACCAGCACGGTCGCGACCGCGCCACGGCCCTTGTCCAGCTGCGCCTCGACCACATTGCCTTCGGCCGGGCGGTCGGGATTGGCCTTCAGTTCCATCAGTTCGGCCTGGAGCAGGATCTTTTCGATCAGCGTATCGAGGCCGATCTTCTTGAGCGCGGACACTTCGACGTCCTGCGTTTCGCCGCCCATGTCTTCGACGATGACCTCATGCTCCAGCAGACGCTCGCGCACCTTCTGGGGATTGGCCTCCGGCTTATCGACCTTGTTGATCGCCACGATCATCGGCACGCCGGCCGCCTTGGTGTGGTTGATCGCCTCGATCGTCTGCGGCATCAGGCCGTCATCGGCCGCCACCACGAGGATAACGATGTCGGTGACGTTCGCGCCACGCGCGCGCATTTCGGAAAATGCTTCGTGGCCCGGCGTGTCGAGGAAGGTGATGATGTCACCGCCCGCCGTCTTCACCTGATAGGCGCCGATATGCTGGGTGATGCCGCCGCTTTCGCCCGCGACAACGTCGGTGCCGCGCAGCGCGTCGAGCAGCGAGGTCTTGCCGTGATCGACATGGCCCATGATGGTGACGACCGGCGGACGCGACTGCAGCGTCTCAGGCGCGTCAACGTCACCCTCGATACCGATTTCGACGTCGGCGTCAGACACGCGCTGGATGCGGTGGCCGAATTCTTCCACCAGCAGTTCCGCCGTGTCCTGATCGATCGGCTGATTAAGCGTGACGGCCGTGCCCATCTTGAACAGGGCCTTCACCAGGTCCGCACCCTTTTCGGCCATGCGGTTGGCGAGTTCCTGAACAGTGATGCTTTCCGGCACCACGACATCACGGACCTGCTTTTCACGCTGCTGCGCGCCGCCCGAATAGTGGGCGCGGCGTTCCTTTTCACGGGCGCGCTTCAATGCGGCCAGCGAGCGAGCGCGGGCGCTGTCGTCGTCTGCAAGTGCGCGGGTGACGGTCAGCTTGCCCGACTGACGGCGATTATCCTCGCCCGCACGCTTGGTGCGGTCGGGCTTGGCCGGTTCGGGGCGCTTGATCGGCGTAACCGGCGTGAAGCGACGCGGCGGCGGCGTAGTGGCCGCCGGGGCTGCGCTGGAGCGCTGCTCGGGCGCCTCGGCGGCAGGCTGTTCCTCGACCGGAGCGGGAGCAGGCTCGGCGGCGGCGGGGGCAGCGGCGGCCTTCGCCTCTTCCTCGGCACGGCGCGCGGCTTCCGCCTCGGCAGCTTCGGCCGCCTGGCGATTTTCCTCGATGCGGCGCTTTTCGTCCTCGGTGGCGGCGATGCGCTGCGCGTCCTCACGGCGGCGCGCTTCTTCAAGCGCGTTCATGCGGGCTTCCTCGGCCTCGCGCAGCAGCTTCGCCTGCAATTCCTGACGCGACATCAGGCTCTGCGGCGGCGTGGGG
>Ga0105148_100165_pt1 | contig 9762 bp, 11 predicted proteins | sample RS_199metaG_FD_91502 | JGI IMG/M metagenome (GOLD analysis project Ga0105148, IMG submission 91502) | Switchgrass associated microbial communities from Austin, Texas, USA, to study host-microbe interactions - RS_199 metaG | ecosystem: Host-associated > Plants > Roots > Rhizosphere | place: USA... | reverse complement strand
GCCAGTCCATTGGCGCAGCCCTGGTCCGTCTTCGGCGGCAACATCGTATCGGCGCTGATCGGGATCACGATAGCACGGCTGGTTCCGGACCCGACCATCGCCGCAGCGCTTGCGGTGGGCTGCGCCATCGCGGGCATGTCCCTGCTGCGCTGCCTTCACCCGCCTGGAGGAGCTGTCGCGCTGTCCGCCGTGCTGGGCGCGGCCAGCGGCCCCCCGAGCTATATGTTCGCGCTGGTGCCGGTGGGCGTCAATACTGCCCTGCTGCTGACAATCGCCATTCTCTTCCACCGGCTCGCCGGGCACAGCTACCCGCATATCGCGCCCAAAGCACCCAATGCCCATGGCACGAGCGACCCCGCTCCGTTGTTGCGCACGCCGCCTTCCGAAGAAGATGTCGAGGAAGCGCTGCACGCCTATGGCGATGTGCTGGACGTCGATCCCGCAGACTTGCAGGTTGTTCTGCATGATGCGGAACTTCGGGCCGCCGAGCGGAGCCACGCGGCCCTGACATGCGGCGAAATCATGTCGCTCGACGTTATTTCGGTGCAAGACAGCAAACCTGTGAGCGAAGCACGCGATCTGCTTCACAGCCGCCGCCTCCTGTCCCTGCCGGTCCTCAACGATGCCGGACGCGTCAACGGCGTCGTTGGCCCGCTGGACCTCGCCCGTACGGGCGAACATGTGCGCGATATCGCTTCAGAGCCGATACTGGTGTCGAAAGATACCCCGGTGGCGCAATTGCTCCGCCCCCTCACCAGCGGACTGCGGCGAGAGGCGGTTGTTGTTGATCATGATGGGAAGCTGCACGGACTGGTCACGCAAACCGATCTGCTGGCGGCGCTCGCCTTGCGCGCCTGATCAGTTGGGCCGCCGCTCCAACATCGGAACGTCGGGGCCCGGAATGGCGGAGATTGCGACATTGGCGAACATCACGACTCCCGCTATAATCATCAGGATACCGCGCTTGCGGTCGCCCCTCTTCGCGATCGCGTAAATGCCGCCGCCGGTCAGGAGCAGTCCCGCCAGCATCAGGATGGATAAAATCGTTGCTGCCATGAAGCAGGCCATAAGCGGCCAGCTGGACTGTGGCAATTGCGCGCCGCTCCCCCTAAGAGGCGCGGGAACGAATCACCCATTGCGTGACAGGACAGCTTCACCGTGAAAATCGCCATCGCTTCCGATCATGCCGCCGTTGATCTGAAGGCGGAACTCGCAGAATGGCTGCGCGCCGAAGGGCATGAGGTCAATGATCTGGGTCCGGCGACGGCTGACCGCGTGGATTATCCCGATTTTGGTTACAAGCTCGCATCGGCAGTCGCCTCCGGCACGGCCGAGCGCGGCATTGCGCTGTGCGGGTCCGGCATCGGCATTTCGATCGCGGTCAACCGCAATCCGGCCTGCCGCTGCGCCCTGGTGTCCGAACCACTGTCTGCTGCGCTTTCGCGTGAGCATAATGACGCCAACGTCCTGGCGCTCGGCGCGCGCCTGACCGGCGTCGATATGGCCAAGGCGTGCGTCGCAGCCTTCCTTTCCACGGAATTTGGCGGCGGCCGTCACAGCGGCCGCGTCGAAAAACTATCCCAGCCCGCGCTTTAAGGAGCCTGCCCGATGAGCACCGCACCCCTCGCCCAGCATGACCTGTCCGATATCCGCGCGGAAGGCTATTTCACGCGCAGTCTGGCCGACGCCGATCCGGCCGTGTTCGCCGGTGTCACCAAGGAATTGAAGCGCGAGCAGAACCAGATCGAGTTGATCGCGTCGGAAAATATCGTGTCCAAGGCGGTGTTGGAGGCCCAGGGTTCGGTCTTCACCAATAAATATGCCGAAGGCTATCCGGGCAAGCGCTATTATCAGGGCTGCGCACCGTCGGATGAGGTCGAACAGCTCGCGATCGATCGCGCGAAGGAAATCTTCAACTGCGGCTTCGTCAATGTGCAGCCCCATTCGGGTGCGCAGGCAAATGGCGCGGTGATGCTGGCGCTGACCAAGCCCGGCGATACTATCATGGGCCTCTCGCTTGACGCTGGCGGCCACCTGACCCACGGCGCGAAGCCTGCCCTCTCGGGCAAATGGTATAATGCCGTGCAGTACGGCGTGCGCGAAGACACGCACCTCATCGATTATGACGCCCTCGAAGCGCAGGCGATCGAGGCCAAGCCGACCCTGATCATCGCGGGTGGTTCGGCCTATCCCCGTCACCTGGACTTCGCCCGCTTCCGCGCGATCGCGGACAAGGTGGGCGCGCTGCTGATGGTCGACATGGCGCACTTTGCCGGCCTCGTCGCGGGCGGCGCGCATCCGACGCCCTTCGGTTTCGCCGATGTCGTGACGACCACGACCCACAAGACCCTGCGCGGGCCGCGTGGCGGCATGATCCTGACCAATGACGAAGCCATTGCGAAGAAGATCAACTCGGCGGTGTTCCCCGGCCTGCAGGGTGGGCCGCTGATGCACGTCATCGCCGCCAAGGCCGTCGCCTTTGGTGAAGCGCTGCGGCCTGAGTTCAGAACTTACGCCCAGGCCATCGTGACCAATGCGAAGGCGCTCGCGGCCAAGCTGGAGCAGCGTGGCCTTGCCGTCGTGTCCGGCGGCACGGATACGCATCTGGCGCTCATTGACCTGCGCCCCTACGGCATTTCGGGCAAGGATGCCGACGAGGCGCTGGAGCGCAGCTTCATCACCTGCAACAAGAATGGCGTGCCGGGCGACCCGCTGCCGCCGACCAAAACCAGCGGCATCCGCGTGGGTTCGCCCGCCGGCACGACGCGTGGCTTCGGCGTTGCGGAATTCGAAGCCATTGGCGACATGATCGCCGATGTCCTCGAAGGATTGCGCGACAATGGCGAACATGGCGACGCCACAGTCGAAGCCAAGGTGCGGGAACGCGTCTCGGCACTGTGCGCTCGCTTCCCCATCTACGAGGGCTGATATCCTCAACCGCTCGTGTCGAGCATGGTCGAGACACACAATCTGTGCCATTTCGTGTCTCGACTCGCTCGACCGAACGGAGAATTTGACTGAATGCGCTGCCCCTTCTGTTCCCATGACGACAGCCAGGTAAAGGACAGCCGCCCGACGGAAGACGGCGCCGCCATCCGCCGCCGCCGCCAGTGCGAAGCCTGTGGGGCCCGGTTCACGACCTTCGAGCGCATCCAGCTTCGCGATATCTGGGTGGTGAAGAGCGAGGGACGCAAGGAAGCCTTCGACCGCGACAAGCTCGCCCGGTCGATCGACATCGCCTGCCGCAAGCGCCAGATCGATCCTAGCCGCCTGGAAAAGCTCATTTCCGGTATCCAGCGCCAGCTTGAAACCAGCGGCGAGGGGGAAGTCCCGGCGCGGGCGATCGGGGAAATGGTGATGGAGGGCCTGAAGCGGCTCGACAGCGTCGCCTATATCCGTTTTGCCAGCGTGTATAAGGACTTCACCGACGCGCGGGATTTCGAAGATTTCGCAGGAAGCGTGAAGGAAGTTGGGAGTGAGTGAAGCGGCCCAACCCGTCATAGTCCTAGTCCGCCCCCAGCTTGGCGAAAATATCGGTAAGGCGGCCCGGGCGATGCTGAATTTCGGGCTCACTGAATTACGGCTGGTTTCCCCCCGTGACGGGTGGCCCAATCCCGATGCGGGGCCATCGGCGGCGGGCGCCGATATCGTGCTCGACAAGGCGGAACTGTTCGACAGCCTCGCCGACGCGGTGGCTGACTGCGCGCATGTCTATGCGACGACCGTGCGCAAGCGCGGGGTGACCAAGCCCGTTGTGACGCCGGAAGAGGCCGCGCGCGAGATTCATGGTGCCAGCGGTCGCTCGGCTTATGTTTTCGGTCCGGAGCGGTCAGGACTGGAAACCGAAGATGTGGCGCTCGCCCGCAAGATACTGACGGTGCCGATCAATCCGGAGTTCGGGTCGCTCAACCTGGCGCAAGCGGTGATCCTGTGCGCCTATGAATGGTCGAAACAGGCGCAATTGAAGCAACCTACGCTGGTCGACCTAGGCGAGCCTGCCCCACAGGCTGAACTGGAGGGAATGATCGCGCAGTTCGAGGCGCTGCTGGAAGGCGCGGGCTATTTCTTTCCGCCGGACCGGGCGCCCGCAACCAAGCGGACCTTGCGGAACCTGCTGACGAAACCGGGCTGGAACCATCTGGAAGTGCGCACGATGCGCGGCGTTCTGTCGTCGCTGGGCAATCCGCGGACGCGCTAAGCCTTCAGGCGGTCGAACTCGGTCATTTCATAGGCGATCGATGCTTCGACCAGTTGATCCCACAGGGCAGCCAGGATTTCAGCCGGAGCGCCCAGGCGCGCGGCTTCCTTCCGGACATTGTCGACCACTTCCGCCTTGCGCGGCTCATCACGGACGGCGCTGCGGTCTGACTTGATCCGGGCGGCCGCGCGCATGTGGGCGAAACGCCGGGCGAGCAGCGCGACAAGCTGGCGATCGATCTCGTCCACGCCGGCGCGGACCTCGGCCATGGTCGTGTAGTTTTCGGGGTTCATGGGCCAAGCTGACTAGGCCCGCCGCGCCCGCCTGTCGAGGGTTGACATGCTTTGATCCCTTCGCCATAGGCGCGCCTTCGCGATTGGTCCCGCATCCCGGTGAAGCGGTGGCCCTGCCCCTTTATGGCCAGCAGGCGATGACCGGGAATAACGTCGTTAGCTATTGCAAGGAATTCATCATGACGAAGCGCACCAGCGCCAAGTACAAGCTCGATCGCCGCATGGGCGAGAATATCTGGGGCCGCCCCAAGAGCCCTGTCAACAAGCGTGAATATGGCCCCGGTCAGCACGGTCAGCGCCGCAAGGGCAAGATGTCCGACTATGGCATTCAGCTGCGCGCCAAGCAGAAGCTGAAGGGCTATTATGGCGACATCACGGAAAAGCAGTTCAAGAAGAACTATATCGAAGCCGCACGCATGAAGGGCGACACCGGTCAGAACCTGATCGGCCTGCTGGAGCGCCGCCTGGACGCCCTGGTCTATCGCGCCAAGTTCGCGCCCACCATCTGGTCGGCCCGTCAGCTGGTTTCGCACGGTCACATCTATGTGAACGGCGTGAAGTGCAACATCGCCAGCCGTCTCGTGAAGCCGGGCGATGAAATCACCCTGGGCAAGAAGGCGCAGGAAATGGCGCTGGTTCTGGAAGCACAGAGCCTGCCTGAGCGCGACATCCCCGACTATGTGTCGCCCGATGGCGCGAACAAGGTCACCTATGTCCGCGTTCCCACGCTCGACGAAGTGCCTTACCCGGTGAAGATGGAACCCAATCTGGTCGTCGAATTCTATTCGCGCTAAGATTTCCATCACAGGAAATTTGGAAGAGGCGGTCCTTACGGGCCGCCTTTTTTGTTTTTCCGCCAGCCTTGTTTGACGACCGGCCAACTGGCATCAACCATCTATCGTCGTCGATTCAAGGCCCTGCCATGCGCCCTTCGCTCCCCATCATCGCCCTCCTCCTCAGCGTGGGGCCAGCTGCGATCGCAGCACCTGCTGGCATCACCCCATCGATCGACACGATGAAGGAGGTGGTGAAGGAAATTTCCTCAGACGCGTATGAAGGCCGGGCTCCGGGCACAGTGGGCGAGGAAAAAACCCTCGCCTATCTGGTGCAGCGGTTCGAAGCGCTGGGCCTGAAGCCAGGCAACAAGGGCAGTTGGTTCCAGGATGTACCGCTGGTCGAGATCAGCGCGAAAAATGTCTCGCCCCTGCGTTTTACGGGCGGCAAGGCTCCGCTCTCGCTCGATTACGGCTCGCAAATGGTCGTCGGCACCTACCGCACGACGCAGCCCCATATTGAGGTGAAGGACAGCCCCGTCGTCTTCGTGGGCTATGGCATCAACGCGCCCGAAAGGAAGTGGAACGACTATGCCGGGGTGAATGTCCGCGGCAAGACAGTCATCATCCTGGTCAATGATCCCGATTATCAGACGCCTGCACTGCGCGGGCCCTTCGGCGGGCGAGCAATGACCTATTATGGCCGCTGGACCTATAAGTTCGAAGAAGCAGCACGGCAGGGCGCTGCGGCCGCCATCATCGTGCATGACACCGTTCCCGCCGCCTACGGTTGGAATGTCGTGCAGTCGAGCTGGACTGGGGCGCAGCATGTCGCCGATAACGCAAACGGCAATGCAGAACAATCCGCCGCCGTCGGCTGGATGCAGAAGGACAAGGCGGCAGCGCTGATGGCCAGCGCGGGCCTTAACCTTGACACATTGAGCGCTGCTGCAAAGAAACGCGGCTTCAAGGCCGTGCCGCTGAAGGGGATCAAGGCCAGCCTGTCCTTCGACAATATGACCCGCAAGCATAGTTCGAAAAATGTCGTCGCGCTGCTGCCCGGTAAGACGCGGCCCAACGAATATGTGCTCTACGCCGCTCACTGGGATCATCTTGGTCATTGCAAGGAAGCGCCCGATGGGGACGACATCTGCAACGGAGCCATCGACAATGCCACCGGCACCGCAGCGTTGATCGCTCTGGCGGAGGCCAATGTGAAGGCTGGCGCAACCGATCGCAGTCAGGTTTTCCTGGCGGTGACGGCAGAAGAGTCGGGGCTTCTGGGTTCAGCCTATTATGGCAACCATCCGGTATTTCCGCTCGGCCAGACGGTAGGCGGCGTCAATATGGACGCACTCAGCATGGCTGGCCTAGCGCGCAATGTGGTGGTGGTCGGCAAAGGCAAGTCACAGCTGGACACCTATCTCGACCGCGCTCTGGCCGCGCAGAAGCGTGTCGCGAGCCTGGAACCGACACCGGAAAAAGGCTTCTATTACCGCTCCGATCATTTCAGCTTCGCCAAGCATGGCGTGCCGATGCTCTATTTCGAGGGCGGACAGGACCTGGTGAAGGGCGGCACGGCGGCCGGAGCGGCTGCCGCCAAGGATTATGAGGAACATCGCTATCACGGCCCCAAGGATGAATATGATCCAAAATGGGACTGGAGCGGCGTGAAGGCTGACCTCAAACTTTATTACGATGTCGGCCGGGCGCTGGCGAACACGCAAGACTGGCCGAACTGGACCCCTGGCGATGAATTCCGCGCTATCCGCGACCGGAGCCGGACGGCTACGCAATTTGCGCCCCTATCCCCGCCTCGCTGACCTAACGCGTGACGATCCGCGCGACCCAGTAACCTGATCGGCTCCACTCGCCTCCTGTCACTATTCCAAACAGAGCACTTAAGGGCGTGCGCACCGTCTCACGATCGGACAAGGCTTCGTAGTAATTTGTTTACGCTACGGAAACCTAGAGTTTATGACCATCCCCACCCGAACGAATCGGAGTCGCAACAATCAAAAAAAAGGGGAAGGGTTTTGGAGATCAACAACCCGGTTACAATCTTGCATGTCGGCAAGCTGGTCACTGCTGACAGGGAATGCCTCTGCGTCGTACATTCACTGTCGTCGCGTGAGGCACTAGTCCGAACCAGCCTGCCGCTCGACACGGGCGAAAGTGTTACTTTGGGTCTGCGCAACGGTTTTGCCGTTTCCGCCGTCGTCGGGGTGGTGATGGGCGATCATGTATCGCTGCTGTTTGAAGAGCATGTTTCCATCACCACCATATTGGCGGAGCAACGCAACGGACGGACTGAAAGGGAAGCGGTGCGGCTGACGATCGCCATGCCCATTTCCATCACTACTCCCAATGGTGTCCAGGTCAGCATGATGCAGGACATTTCACTGTTTGGCATCAGGATCTTTGACGAGCTGGACCAGTTGCAGGACGATATGAAAGTTCAGGTCGCGATCGATGGCCTTGGCAAGCGGGATGCCTCGGTTCGTTGGCGCCAGCCTCCCTATGCGGGTCTCAGCTTCGAAGTGGCGTTGGGTTTCAAACTGCTGGATCAGTGGACCACGCAGATAATGGCCAGGGGTGGAAGCTGAATTTGGCGCTGTCATGCGGGCTGTGATCCTGTAGAGGGCGGACAAGGATCGCCCTTCTGCAGGAGAAAGCCATGACATTCCGTATGCCCGCCGAATGGGCGCCGCATGAATGGACATGGATCGGCTTTCCCGCCTCGCCGGAGGAGTGGCCCGGCGCGTTCGATGATGCGCGCCGGCAGATCGCAGACTTCGCCAATGCGCTTCATGCGGATGGACGCGGTGAACAGGTGCGGCTGGTCGTCGCCACGCCTGAAGACGCCGACGCCGCTCAGGCGCTGGTCGAGCCGGGCGTCGAGATCGTGGTGCAGAAGCTCGGCGACGTGTGGCTGCGCGACACCGCGCCGATAGCCGTGATGCGCGGACCGGAGCGGGCGCTTGTCGATTTCGGCTTCAACGGCTGGGGCGGCAAATATCAGATGCCGGGCGACGAGGACATCGGCACGCGGCTTGCGGCCATGACGGGCCTCGCGACCTCATCCCAGCATTGGGTGTTCGAGGGGGGAGCGGTCGATACCGACGGCACCGGGCTTTTCGTGACGACAGAACAATGCCTGCTCAATCCCAACCGTAACCCGGATCTGGACCGGGGAAAGATCGAGACACTGCTGGCGGGCGCACTTGGGCTGTCCAGCATGCTGTGGCTGGGCGACGGGCTGCAGAACGATCATACGGACGGCCATGTGGATAATCTCGCCCGGTTCGTGGCGCCCGGTGTCCTGGCGCTGCCTGAAGCAAGCACGGACGATGATCCCAACGCTTCTATCTATGCCGACGCCAAAGCGCGCGCGATGGCGTTTGGACTGGAGGTGGCGCCGATTCCCTCCCCCGGCCGGGTCGTCGTGGATGGTGAGGTTATCCCCGCCAGCTACATGAATTTCTACATCGGCAACGCCGCCGTCATCGTGCCAATCTACGACCAGCCCAATGATCAAGCCGCGCTCAATGCCCTCAGACCCTTCTTTCCCGACCGCGAGATTGTGGGATTGCGGAGCGACGCCATCCTGTCCGGCGGCGGCAGCTTTCATTGCTGCAGCCAGCAGATGCCGTCTGCGGGATGAGCGGCATGCTGGCGCTTCGGGCGCTTTTGTCCGGTATCATCATCGCGATCGTGTCCGTCGTGTCCCGCCGCTATCCTGCGCTGGGCGCGCTGATCGCATCGCTGCCGCTCATCTCCGTCATGGGCATGATCTGGCTGTGGAATGACCGGCCGGATGCCGAGAACATGGCGCGGCATGCGGAAGCGACCTTCTATTATGTCCTCCCTTCGCTCCCCATGTTCCTACTGATCCCGGCGCTGTTGCGCAGGGGCATTTCCTTTCCGGCCGCGCTGATCGCGGGTTGCGCCTTGACGATCCTGCTCTATCTCGCAACCGTCGCCATTGCCGCCCGCATGGGCATTCGTCTCTAGGACCTCAGAGGATATGACTAAAGTCACCGTCGCCGCGCTTCAGCTCGCCTTTTCCCAGGACATGGGCGACAATATCGCCATGGTCGCGGACCATGTAGTGAAGGCTGCGGCACGGGGCGCGAAGATCATCCTGCCCCCCGAATTGTTCGAAGGTCACTATTTTTGCAAGGTCGAGGACGAGGCCCTGTTCGCGTGCGCCCAGCCCCTTGCCGAGCATCCGGCCGTGCAGGAAATGCGCAAGGTGGCCAAGGCGGAGCGCGTCTATATCCCCACCAGCTTTTTTGAGCGCGATGGGCAGCATCATTATAATTCGCTCGCCATGATCGATGACGAAGGCGAGATCATGGGCGTCTATCGCAAGAGCCATATCCCGGACGGCCCGGGCTATGAGGAGAAATATTATTTCCGCCCCGGCAATAGCGGCTTCAAGGTTTGGGAAACGCGGCATGGCACGATCGGCGTCGGCATCTGCTGGGACCAATGG
>Ga0105148_100164_pt1 | contig 9788 bp, 5 predicted proteins | sample RS_199metaG_FD_91502 | JGI IMG/M metagenome (GOLD analysis project Ga0105148, IMG submission 91502) | Switchgrass associated microbial communities from Austin, Texas, USA, to study host-microbe interactions - RS_199 metaG | ecosystem: Host-associated > Plants > Roots > Rhizosphere | place: USA... | reverse complement strand
GTGCTGGGCAGTCTCAAATGCGATTGCGGCCCGCAATTGCACGAAGCCCTGCACCAGATTGCGGATTCGACCTGGGGCGTCCTACTCTATTTGCGGCAAGAGGGGCGCGGCATCGGCCTCATCAACAAGCTGCGAGCCTACGCCCTTCAGGACCAGGGTTTCGACACCGTTGACGCTAATGTCCGTTTGGGCTTCGCCATTGATGCCCGCGATTTCTCGGTCGCCGCTCGGATGCTCGACCTGCTGGGCATCGGCGGGGTGCGCCTGCTGACTAACAATCCCAACAAGGTGGCGGGGCTGGAGAAGGCGGGGATCAAGGTGACAGAGCGACTGCCAATCATCCTGCCCGCCAATCCGCATAATGAACAATATCTTGCGACCAAGCGTGATCGTACGGGCCACCAGCTATGACCGTCATCCGCGTCGATAGCGCTGCCGGGCGGCTGCGCTTCGGCGCGATCGACATGGCCTGCACGCTTGGCCGAAGCGGTCCATGTCCGGCGGACAACAAGCGTGAGGGTGACGGTTGCACGCCTCTGGGAATATGGCCGTTGCGTGGCGTTTTACTGCGCCCTGGCCGAGTGGAGGCGGGCGGCATTCGCTTGCCCTGGCGTTGGGTGAGAGAAGGGGATGGTTGGTCAGATGACCCCGCCGACCCCGCCTATAACCGCCCCGTACATCTGCCCCGGCCTTTTTCCGCCGAAACGCTGCTGCGCGAAGATGAGGCCTATGATGTGATTGTCGTGCTTGGCCATAACGACACGCCGCCGGTGCCGGGGAAAGGGAGCGCCATCTTCTTCCACCTGTCCGAAGGCCGCCCGACGGCGGGGTGCATTGCGGTTGACCGTGACGACATGCTGAAGCTGCTGCCGCTGCTGGCGCCAGGCGATTTCATGGAAATTGTTTAGCTGTCGGCGTTTACGCCTGCTCCAGCGCGTCTCCTACTTCGCCGCCCGCCGCTTCGCGCAGCCGTCGTTCCAGCGTCTGAATCCGCGCCTTGCTCTCGATCTTCCCGCCGAGAAGATCCGTCACATAGAAGGTATCGACCGCGCGCTCGCCATAGGTCGCGACATGCGCGCTGTGCACCGTGACCTTGGACTGGAACAGCGCATTGGCCAGGCTGAACAGCAGGGCAGGGCGATCCCGGGCGTTGACCTCGATAACCGTGAAGCGGTTTGACGCCCTGTTGTCTATCAGCACATTGGGCTCGATCCGGAAGGCCTCGGCGCGGGTGCGGGGCAGGGGCCGCGCCTCCAGCTTGGTGATCATCCGATGCCGGTTGGCGAGCGAATCCTCGATCGCGTTGCGGATGCGGGTCAACTGCTCGGGGCTGTGGAAAGCGCCGCCCAGCGGATCCTGCACCAGGAAATTGTCGATCGCCACGCCATCGCGTGTCGTATGGATACGCGCATCTATGATGTTGCCGCCCGCCAGATGGATGGCTCCCGCAATACGGTAGAAGAGACCCGGATGGTCGGCAGCATAGACGGTTACCAGTGTCGCGCCGCGCTGGGGATAATATTGCGCGGCGATCGACAGCGGGGAATCGCCGGACTCCAGAATGTGCTGGGCATTGTGGATCAGAATATCTTCCGGCTCGGCGATCCAGTAGGATTCGGGCAGGCGCTTGCTCAGCTTCTGGAAATCGGCGGCGGACATGCCCAGCGCCTGGCGCAGCGATTCCTGCTTGGCCGTCACCCGCTCGCTCCGGCCCTTCTGCTTGTGGCCAAGCCGCAGCACCTCCTCCGCCGCCTCGTAAAGATCGCCCAGCAGCTGGCGCTTCCAGCTGTTCCAGACTCCCGGTCCGACCGCACGAATATCGACGACCGTCAGGCAAAGCAGCAGCCGCAGCCGCTCAGGGCTCTGCACCACTTCGACAAAATCCAGGATCGTCTTGTAATCGGCAAGGTCACGCTTGAAGGCGGTCGCTGACATCAGCAGATGGTGCCGGACCAGCCAGGCTACCGTCTCCGTCTCGGCGGCGCTGAGGCCCAGCCGTGGGCAGAGATGCTCCGCTACCTCTGCGCCTAGCAGGCTGTGGTCGCCACCGCGCCCCTTGGCGATGTCATGCAACAGTACGGCGACGTAGAGGACGCGACGGGACAGCAGGCGCCCCATGATTTCGGTCGAAAGTGGATGATCCTCCACCAGTTCGCCCTTTTCCACTCGCGCCAGCAGCCCGACCGCGCGGATGGTATGCTCATCGACCGTATAATGATGATACATGTCGAACTGCATCTGCGCGACGACGCGGCGGAAGTCGGGAATGAAGCGGCCAAACACCGACGATTCATTCATCCAGCGGAGCACCGTCTCCGGATCGCGCGGCGACGTCAGTACATCCAGAAAGGCCGCATTGGCGCGCGGGTCGCGGCGGATCTTGGCGGTGATGAGTCCAGAGTCGCGGCTCGCCGCCCGCATGGCGCTGGGGTGAATGGCCAACTCGTGGCGATCGGCCACCGCGAAGATTTCCAGCAAACGCACAGGGTCCTGCTGAAAGAAGTCGTCGCTCGGCAGCGCAAGGCGGCCACGGTCCAGCACGAAACCGTCCAGTTTCTTGGGCCGACGGAATATAGAGGGGATATAGCGCCGCCCCTTCGGACCCATCTGGTCGTCCAGATGCGCCAGGAAGACGGCGGTAAGGTCGCCTACGGTCTTCGCGTTCAGGAAATAGTAGCGCATGAAGCGCTCGACCCCCGACCGTCCCTGCCGCCCCATGAAGTGCATCCGCGTCGCGGTTTCCAGCTGCAAGTCGAAAGTCAGGCGATCTTCCGCGCGTCCAGTGATCATGTGCAGATGGCAGCGCACGGCCCAGAGGAAATCCTCCGCCTTCTGGAACTGGCGCAGCTCCAACTCCGTGAGCAGGCCGACGTCCACCAGCTCGGCGACCGATTTCACCCGGTTCACATATTTGCCGATCCAGAAGAGGGTGTGCAGGTCGCGCAGACCGCCCTTGCCCTCCTTGACATTAGGTTCGACGACATAGCGGCTGTCGCCCATACGCTTGTGCCGCTCGTCCCGCTCCTCCAGCTTTTCGGTGACGAAGGCGCGCGCAGTACCCTGCATCACCTCCGCGTCAAAGCGCTTGGCGGTTTCTTCGTAAAGCGCCCGGTCGCCCCAGATATAGCGGGCCTCCAGCAGCGCGGTACGGACCGTCAGGTCAGCCTTCGCCATGCGCATGGTTTCGTCGATCGAACGGCTCGAATGCCCGACCTTCAGCCCCAGGTCCCAGAGGGAATAGAGCATCGATTCGATGACCTGCTCGGTCCAGCCAGTCGGCTTCCAGGGCGTGATGAAGGCGATATCGACATCGCTGTGCGGAGCCATTTCGCCGCGCCCATAGCCGCCCACGGCCATCAGGGTGATACGCTCGCCTGTGCTGCGATTGCTGGCAGGATAGAGATGGTGCGTCGTCGCGTCGTATAGCAGACGCAATATCTGATCGACCAGGAAGGCGAAGGCGGTCACCGCCTCCCGCCCCCGCGTGGGCTTCGCGTCCAAACGGCGGGCGACATCCAGGCGCCCCGCGTCGAGAGCGGCCTTCAATTCCCGCACGATCAGCCCCCGTAGCCTCGCCGGATCGCTCCGATACTCCTGCGCCAGGGCGTTGATGCTGTCGGAAATCGCGCGCCGGTCAATGATCGAGCGGCGCGAGCCGAGAGAGGGGAACTGTATGACCATGGGTATAATCTAGTCTTCGCTGCTGGCGGCGGCCAGTTGTTTCAAATGATAAAGCTGCTCCAGCGCCTCGCGTGGCGACAAGGCGTCGGCATCGATCGCGTCGAGGGCGGCGCGCAGAGGATCGACCTTATCATCCTCCTGCACCACCGCCGCGGCGAACAGCGGCAGGTCGTCCAGGCCGGCGGCGATGCCCCCGGTTTTCGCCTTGCCTGCCTCCAGACGAGTCAACACATCCTTGGCGCGCTTGAGCACCGCTGGGGGCAAGCCCGCCAGCCGCGCGACGGCAAGTCCATAGCTGCGATCGGCGGGCCCCTGCGCCAGTTCATGCAGCAGGACGAGGTCGCCTTTCCACTCGCGCGCCCGAACATGATGCAGCGAAAGCGCCGGAAGCGTTTCCGCCAGCCGCGTCAACTCATGATAATGGGTGGCGAACAGGCAGCGGCAGCGGTTGACTTCATGCACCGCCTCGACCACCGACCATGCCAGCGCAAGCCCATCATAGGTCGATGTGCCACGCCCGACCTCATCCAGAATGACGAAGCTCCGGTCGGTCGCCTGTGCAAGGATAGCGGCGGTCTCCACCATCTCGACCATGAAGGTCGAGCGTCCGCGCGCCAGATTGTCCGATGCACCGACCCGGCTGAACAGCCGATCGACCAGCGTCAGCGTGGCCGATTGTGCGGGCACATAGGCGCCCGCCTGGGCCAGGACGACGATCAGCGCATTTTGACGCAGGAAAGTGGATTTGCCGCCCATGTTGGGACCGGTGACCAGCCACAGCCGGTCGCTCGCGCCGAGACGGCAATCATTGGCGACAAAGGGCTGTCCTTCCCGCCGCAACGCATCTTCCACCACCGGATGGCGGCCGCCAATAATTTCGAGGCAGGGGCCTTCGCCATCCTGGGGCAGGAAATGCGGCCGCTGCCAGCCGCCCTCGGCCGCCCGCTCCGCCAGGGCGGCCGCAACGTCCAGCCGCGCCAATGCGTCGGCGGCGAGCGCGATTTCGGATTTCCGCCCGAGAGTGGATTCGATCAAATCTTCCAAGTGAGCCGCTTCGGCCACAAGCGCATGGGCGCCCGCTTGCGAGACGCGGCCCGCCTGTTCATGCAGATCGATCGAATTGAACCGCACCACCCCGGCCAGCGTCTGGCGATGTGTGAAGCCGCTGTCGGGCTGCATCAGCGGGTCAGCCGCACGCGCGGGCACTTCGACATGGTAGCCAAGCACGCCATTATGTCGGATCTTGAGCGATCCTATTCCGGTCTGCTCCCGATATTTGGCCTCCAGCGCGGCGATCGCGCGGCGGCCGTCGCCTGCCATGCGCCGCAATTCGTCCAGCGCTGGGTCGTAGCCATCGGCAATATAGCCGCCATTGGTCGTTTCTGTCGGTGGGCTCGGCACCAGCGCACGCGAAAGGCTGTCCACCAGTGCGCCGTGGCCGTCGAGCGCCGGTAGCAGTTGTTGCAGCAGCGGCGGCTGATCCGGTAACCGCCCGAGCCGTTCGCGCAGCATTCGGGCTTCGTTCAGCCCATCCCGCAACTGCCCCAGGTCGCGCGGACTGCCTCGGCCCACCGCGATCCGCCCCAGCGCGCGGCCGATATCGGGGAGCGCCCGCAGCGCAGCGCGGAGCTGGTCGCGCAGGAGCGGGTCGTCATGGAACAGCTGGACGAGCCCCAGCCGCGCCTCGATCAACCCTTGGTCCATCAGCGGCGCAGACAGGTCCTGCGCCAGCAGCCGTGCGCCTGCGCCCGTGACAGTGCGATCCACCGCGCCCAGCAGGCTGCCCGCCCGCACGCCACTCATGGTGGCGGTAATCTCCAGGCTCTCGCGCGTAGCCGCGTCGATCGCGATATGCGCGCCGCTCGTCTTGCGCACCGGCGGGGCGAGAAAGGGCAGGGTGCCCTTGCCCGCATGGTCAAGATAGCCGATCAGCCCGCCCATCGCGGCCAGTTCAGCGCGTCCGAACTGGCCGAAGCCATCCAGCGTCGCGACTCCGAACAACCGCTTCAGCGCTGCCTCAGCCCTGTTGCTGGAGAAGGCCGTGCGATCGAACGGATGCGACTCTGGCAAGTCGAGCGCCAACCCATCGGGAACCACGATCTCGCTGGGGCGCAGTCGAGCCAGTTCGGCGGCCAGGTCCGGGGTGCGCAGCGTCAACGTCTCGAACCGGCCGGTCGAGATGTCGGCCGCCGCAATCCCGATCTCGGCCGCGCCATCGCCGCCCGTCTGCGCGAGCGCCACAAGCATGTTATCGCGCCGGGAGTCGAGCAGCGTCTCCTCGGTCAGGGTTCCGGCCGTCACATAGCGGACGATCGCCCGGGCAACGAGCGCCTTGCTGCCGCGCGCCTTGGCTTCGGCTGGGGTTTCGGTCTGTTCGGCGATAGCGACGCGGTGTCCTGCCTTTATCAGCCGGGCGAGATAGCTTTCGGCGCTATGCACCGGAACACCGCACATCGGGATGGGCGCGCCGCCATGTTCGCCCCGGCTGGTGAGCGCAATGTCCAGCGTCGACGCCGCCGCCTTGGCATCGTCGAAGAACAGCTCGAAAAAATCGCCCATGCGATAGAAGAGCAGGCAATCCTGCGCCTCAGCCTTCAGCGCTAGATATTGCGCCATCATTGGCGTCGGCTGATTTGCAGCGATGTCCTTGGGGCTGTGCATGACCGTCAGGCGATAGCGCCATGCGCCACATCAGGAAAGAGCGCGAAAAAACGTGTGTGTCGCGCTTGCCGACGGGACACGCTTACCGCTAGGGCCTTTACAGGAAAAAGTGGGGACGGATGCGTCATGGCCGATAAGTCGAATGTGGATTTTTCTGAGCGCGAAGCGCTGTTCTTCCATTCGACAGGCAGACCGGGCAAGATCGAGATCATCGCATCGAAGCCCATGGCGACGCAGCGCGACCTGTCGCTCGCCTACTCGCCCGGCGTGGCTGTTCCGGTGCGTGCCATCGCCGAAGATCCTGCGGCCGCCTATGATTATACCGCCAAGGGCAATCTGGTCGCGGTCATCTCCAACGGTACGGCGATCCTTGGCCTCGGCAATCTCGGCGCGCTGGCCTCCAAGCCGGTGATGGAGGGCAAGGCGGTCCTCTTCAAGCGCTTTGCCGACGTTGATTCCATCGACATCGAGCTGAAGACCGAGGATGTCGATAAGTTCATCGATGCGGTCGAGCTGATGGAGCCCAGCTTTGGCGGCATCAACCTTGAGGATATCAAGGCGCCCGAGTGCTTCATCATTGAACAGACACTGAAAGAACGGATGAACATCCCCGTCTTTCATGACGACCAGCATGGCACGGCGATCATTGCAGCGGCGGGCGTCATCAACGCGGCGATGCTGACTGGCCGTGACCTCAAGGACATGAAAGTCGTGGTGAACGGCGCGGGTGCGGCGTCCATCTCCTGCACCGAACTGATCAAGGCGATCGGCGTGCAGAACGACAATGTCATCATGTGCGACTCCAAGGGCGTCATCTACCAAGGCCGCACCGAAGGCATGAACCAGTGGAAATCGGCACATGCGGTAAAGACCGATGCCCGCACGCTGGGCGAGGCGATCAAGGGCGCCGACGTGTTCCTCGGTCTTTCGGTCGCGGGCGCGGTGTCGCAGGAGATGGTGAAGCAGATGGCGGAAAAGCCGATCATCTTCGCCATGGCCAATCCTGACCCCGAAATCACGCCGCCCGACGTGCTGGAAGTACGTCCGGATGCGATCGTCGCCACCGGCCGCTCGGACTATCCGAACCAGGTTAACAATGTGCTGGGCTTCCCCTTCATCTTCCGCGGCGCGCTCGATGTGCGGGCAACCGGGATCAACGAAGCGATGAAGGTCGCCGCAGCGCAGGCGATCGCGGAACTGGCGCGCGAGCAGGTGCCCGAGGAAGTCGCCAAGGCCTATGGCCGTTCGCACAGCTTCGGCCCCGATTATATCATCCCGGCGCCGTTCGATCCGCGCTTGATGGAGGTCGTGCCCGCCGCCGTCGCGCAGGCCGCTATGGAAACGGGTGTGGCACAGAAGCCGATCGCTGACATGGCCGCCTACCGTCAGTCGCTCAAAGGGCGGCTCAATCCCACGACTTCCGTGCTGACCACCGCCTATGAGGTAGCCAAGGCCAACCCCAAACGCGTCGTCTTCGCGGAGGCGGAAGAGGAGGTGGTGCTGCGCGCCGCGATTCAGTTCCGTGACCTTGGCTATGGCATCCCGGTACTGGTCGGGCGCAACGAGGTTTATGGCAAGCTACAGGCGCTCGGCGTCCGCGATCCGGAAAGCTTCGAGCTGCATAACAGCGTCAATTCACCGCTGGTGCCGGAAATGGTCGATCGCCTTTACGAGCGGCTGCAGCGGCGCGGTCATCTGCGCCGCGATTGCGAGCGTATGGTCAATCGCGATCGAAATATTTTCGGCGCGCTGCTCGTCAGCATGGGTCATGCCGATGCGATGATTAGCGGTGTGACGCGACCCTTCGCCCAGACCCTGCGCGAGGTGAAGCGCGTGATGGACCCGGCGGCTGACCGCACGCCCTTCGGCATCCATATCATGGTGTCGAAGGACAAAACGGTGTTCCTCGCAGACACTACCGTCAATGAACGGCCTTCCGCCCACGAACTGGCCGACATTGCCGAAGGCACGGTCGCTGTCGCCCGCCGCATGGGCCATGACCCGCGCGTCGCTTTCCTTTCCTATTCCAATTTCGGCAATCCGCCCGGTGGCCATCTGGAAAATGTCCGAGACGCCTTGAAGGTGCTCGACGGTCGCGACGTGGATTTCGAATATGAAGGCGAAATGACCGCCGACGCGGCGCTCAATCCGACGGTCATGAAGAACTATCCCTTCAGCCGCCTGTCGGGCCCTGCCAATGTGCTGGTCATGCCGGGGCTCCAGTCCGCCAACATCTCTGCCAAGCTGCTGCGCGAACTGGGCGGGACGACCATGATTGGGCCGATGTTGGTCGGCATGGAAAAATCGGTGCAGATCGCCACCATGTCGTCCAACGCGTCAGAACTGCTGACGCTCGCGGTCCTGGCTTCGGCAGGCGTGGCAATCTAGACCGGGACGGCCGGGCGTTCAGCCCCGCCGCCAGAGTGCGACCTCGTCGGGCTGGTCGATATCGAAGCCCAAGCCGGGCCTGTCGATGGTGAAAAAAGGCAGGCCAAGTCTAGCGGCTTCGTCCCGATGCGCGGCGAAGCTGCCGTCGCCGTAGCGGAAGCGGAATTGAGCGGCTGCGGGTAAGGGCAGGGACAGCGCATTGGTGCCAACGCCCGCGCGATCAGGCCCGCCAGCGATCGCTTCTGTGGGTATATCGATCAGCGCTGTCACATCATCAGGCTCGATCGTGGGCAAATCCGCCGACAGCAGGAGCAATCGTCCAATCCCCTTCCGCATGGCAACGTCTCGCGCGCTCGACAGCGCTGCGTTGAGCCCGCGTCCTGGATCTGCAAGCAGACCTATGTCTCCGCCCAGCCCATGGCGCGAAGGCCCAAGCAGCAGCACCTGTTCAGGTCCTACCACCGCCTGCGCGGCAGCAACCGTTTGGCGCAGCATCGCCGCTACCAGCGTCTGCCTCTCGGCGTCGCTCAACGCTGGCGACAACCGCGTCTTGCACACCTCCGGCGCCTTGATGGGGATGATGACCCAGTTGCGCACGGCTCAGCCGGCGATCCGGCCCGCCAGCGCCAGCGCGGCGCGCGCGACCCTTTCCCGATCCTCCAGAGTCTTCATCAAGGTGTCGGTGACGTCATGGGCAATGGAAAGGCCCGCGGCATCATCCCGTTCATCGACCAACAGCCCATCGATCACGCCTGCATAATGTGCGGCGATGCTTCGGTTGGTGATGGCCAGCCCCAGTTCCGCCATCAGCTTCGCGGTCGGCCCCTTCACCGCTTGCCCTCCAACAATCGGGGAGACGGCTACGACTGGCGCCTCTGCGGCCGCCAGCGCCTCTCGGATTCCCGGGACGGCGAGAACCGGATCGACGCTCAGCCAGGGATTGGATGGCGCGATCAGGATGGCGCGTGTTGCCGGATCGCTGATCGCTTCAATCACGCCGGGTGCGGGCGTCGCGCGCTCGGCACCTTCAAACCGGATGGCCTGCACAGCAGGGGCGC
>Ga0105148_100163_pt1 | contig 9818 bp, 13 predicted proteins | sample RS_199metaG_FD_91502 | JGI IMG/M metagenome (GOLD analysis project Ga0105148, IMG submission 91502) | Switchgrass associated microbial communities from Austin, Texas, USA, to study host-microbe interactions - RS_199 metaG | ecosystem: Host-associated > Plants > Roots > Rhizosphere | place: USA... | reverse complement strand
GTTCACAGCCTGGATCAGCCCGCTCGAATACACAACCTTGTCGCTCGGACCGGCCAGAGCCATCGACGAACCGGCGAGCAGGGCAACAGCGACAGCGCTCTTGATAACAGCCTTCTTCATTCTCATTCTCCAAATATGCCGGTCAAAAAACCCGGACTTAAAGTAAAAGTAAGATAGTTTATCTTACAAGTTCAATGCGACCTATTAATTTCTTATCATTTCTATTTAAGAATATTTTGATTCGCAAATGCATTTACCAATTATGAATGACGATATTTATGATGGCGAAACCGATATTATGATCGTTTCCGAATAATCACCTGCCAGTAGACCCGCTTCGCTTGAGGGACGGCCAAGCGCAACGGTCAGCGCCATGCCATCGGCCGCGATGCCGCCTCCGCTGCTGAAGCTTCGGCCACCGATCAGGTCTCGGCTTTCAAAAGTCTGCGCAACGAGGGAACTGGATGGCTTTAGGACAGGAATCTGGAAGCCGATGCTGTATGGGAGGCGTCCGGCATAAGGACCCTGGCCGTTGGGAAACTGTGCGTTGGCAAGGCCGCCGTTGGCGGAGCGCACGTCTACCTTGAAAGGAATGTTGCAATTGAAAGCGACACGCGCGCTGGCCTTGAGATCAGGCCGGGTAATGTCGCCGAAATTCATGTCGCCAACATTGCCGATCGCGCATTGTTCGATGATTCGACCGTGAACGTTTAGCTCTACGCTGCGATTGGCGCTGGGAGGGCCGACCTCGGCTGCATAGGCAATGCCGGGTGGTGTAGCGCAGTAGATGAATGCCGAGAGCGCACAAGCCCCCATGGCTTTAAAGCCACCCCCCATTAGAACCCCCAGCTATATCTTTACAAACACTTAACGTGATCGCCGGATATATAGCTTTAGATAAGGTGTCGAGAGGATTCTGAATGAAAGGTTCAGAAATTCTGTATCAGATCAGGACTAATGAGTAAGAAACTACCCTGTTGTCGGGGAAAACCTAATCTTCGGGCGCTTATTCATATATCTCAGATTAAGATTGCTGGGTTAACCAGCTCGAGAGCTCCCGTAATGATACTCGAATGATGAAGTAAAAGGGAGAAAAGGGCGTTAACCTTTTCTGGACACTTTGCATCAGGGGAAGGCGGGTTAATCCCAAACCATCTGTAAAGGATGGTATCAATGCTGAATGTTATGCGCGCTTCTATATTGCTCGTTACGGCAGCTGCATCTGCGGCTGCGCCAGCTGCGATGGTCGGGCGAATGGGATACCAACTGTCGGTGACCGTGCCTACTTTGTGCAGTATCAAGCACCATCCGGGTATGATGCTTCTAACCGGCAACGAATACAGACTCGGCTCGCTTCAGGAATATTGCAACGCTGCTCGCGGTTATAGAGTAAATCTCAGCTATGCGCCCGGTTCGATGCGCGGCGCGGTAGTGGCTGTGGGCGACGATCATGTCGTGCTCGATGGGTCCGGCTCTGCAACCATCAGCGTCGCTCGCGGTCCCGCCATAAGAGAGCGCGATCTGCGGGCGAAGCCAGGCCAGGCTGGTTTCGATACTGATCGGCTGGATTTCGCCATCGAATCCTTGTGACGTGCCGCGAAAGCGCTTTCACCACTTTACGGCATTCCTGTAACCTGCCGCAGCTGTGACCAATGGTGCGCGCGCCCGTAATTCGGGGAACCGTGCGCGAAATTGAAAAATGTCTTTCCAGAGCAGCATAGCTTTGGCGATGACGCTGGGCCTCACAGTGATTTTCCATTGTGATTTCCCACTTTGGGGCTTGCGATCGGATACCACCGGCACGCTCACGACTGCCCAAGGGAATAACTTGGGGTATAGCGGCCAGGCGAACCTTAATATGAGGGCGGCCGCCGATCCGTATCAGACGGTCACCTAAGCCCATGTCTCAGTCGAACGACGATAGCATCCGCGCATAGCTGATATGTGAGCTTTCGCTGAAAGTCGCCCTTCGAGTGACGGGTCGGGAACGTCTGCTTAGTCCCAGACCCAGACGGATGAACGAGCGTGGGAATGTCCGCTTCTTAACACCGAGAAATTGCGGGCGAACGGCGAGTAGTGGCGCCTACCGGCCATCTCTTCGACAGCCCAAGAACGCTTCAAGCGACGCGACCGGTATGAGCGTCATGCTGCCTACCTTGATGGTTTCGATCGCTCCTTCGGCGATGAGCAGGTAGAGCTTCGACCGCCCGATCCCCGTCATGCGACAGGCATCCTTGATCCGGACTGTGATGGGCGCAGGTGATGGATCGAGGCTCATGTCTGCTCCTCCTGTTTCGCAGGGGCTGTCGCTTCGCCGCTGTCGGTCCGCATCAGCCGCCGCTCGACCAGTTCCATGAACCTGAGATAGCGCGTCTTGCCTAGCCGGGCGGTGTCGCTGTCGAACGTGGGCTGATGGGCCACCAGCGTCAGTTGATGGAGGATGAAAACACCCAGCATCTCGGTCAGCACGTCAACCTTGCGCTCAAGCCGCTCGGCTGCGCGGTTTTGGCGGTCGAGCCGGGGACCGAAGCGCTGGTCCAGTTCCTGCCCGCCCTTGCGGTCGAGCCAGGCATTGAGCGCGTCGGTCAGGATCTGCGTCTTCGACGTGCCCGGGCTGGCGGTCAGCGCGTCCAGCTTCGCCGACAGGTCATCAGGAAGATAGAATTGGTGGCGGGTCTTGAAGGTTTTCATGACCCGCAGGATCGGCCATGCCGGGCTTAGACGACAGTGCCTCCATGGTGTCGCCGGGTGCCTATCCGAGGGCAGCCGGTCAGCCGATGCCCAGCCCCCTGTTCCTGCCACCAATGGTCCAGTTGATCGGATCATCGCGCCTGATACCCGATACAGGCTTGCCGACAGCCCGCTCGAGAACCGGCCGCCAGGGCACGAGGCTGAACCCATGCGCCTTCTCGATCATGGCATAGCGCTGGTCCCCCACCATGACGGCGCGGCGGTAGACGCCTTCGACCATCTCGCCGGGTCGCGGCGTGACATGCTTCAAGCCCATCTCCTGTTCGATCTGCTGGCTGGTTCGGCTGAGTTCGCGCTGCTGGAGAACGACCAGCAAATCGCGGCGGAGGCGGACAGCCTGCCACTCCTGATCTGCCAGCCCCTGCTCGACGAGCCACGCCTGGCGTTGGGCAAGGCTCTTCCTGACGTCCACCCCGAACCCACCTGCCAGCTGCTGCGGCTGATCGCTGGCCATCTCGCGGTCGAGCCATGTCGCGCCGTCATGGTGCGGGAGTTGTTCGAGAGGCCGGACGGAGAGCATCTCAATGCGGACCGGCAGGTGTCGGCTTTTCTCCCGTTCGTAGCGTTCAGCATCTGCCAGTTGATCCTGGCCGATCACCCAACTGCCATCGGGCTGTCGATCGGGTGCGCCAATCAGCCGCCGCATCGCCTCAAGACGGCGAACATGCATCTCCGCGCGGCCTTGGGTCATTAGCGGGTCTTGGTTGAGGTGGAGTTCGATACTGTAGCGGCCGTGCTGATGGGCAGCGACCTGGGCCACGGCGCGATCGACATCGCGCACCTCGACCGGCGTGGGCGACAGGCGGACGATGCTGCCGGTTGGGAAAGCCTGCTGGTCCTCTCCGATGTCGGCACAGCGGCTGTGGCCATCAATGCCGTCGATGACGAGATAGCGCCGGTCGCGATGCTCGTCGGAGAGACCGGTGGCAACGACCCTGCCGATGATCGCCTTGTCCTGCGCCGGATCGAACAGGGCATGGCTCTGGGGTGGGCGGTGAATGCCTGCTTCCCGAAGCTCGCGATTCAGGGTCCGGATGATGTCGCCCCGTTCGCCCATGCGCCGCAGCCTGGGCTCCAGTTCGCGGTCGAGCGTCCAGCGCCCGTTTCTGCCTTCCTCGGCAAGGCCGAGCCGGGACAGCGTGCGCAGCCGCCCAATGAGCGAAGCACGTTGGCCCGGATCGGCCTTGGTGACGGTGATGACGCCTTCTTCATTCGCTTCTCGCATCAACGTCCGGTCGATGCTGGTGAAACACTCCTGCTCAACCTCCCTTGCTACACTGGCGGCGATCTCCTGCTGGGTCCGGGGGCCAAGGTCGAGGGAGACGATCTCGGTCGCCCGGGTGCGAAGGCCCTGGGTCATATAGTCCCGGGCGATAACCAGGTCCTTGCCGGTCTCGTCCTGCCCCGCACGATGACATGACTGTGGGGATGTCCTGTGTGAAATGGTCGACGTCCACCCAATCGAGTTTCGTGCCCAAGTCTTTCTCAGCCTGTTCCATCAAGCGGCGAACCACGGGCTTGAGGTCATCAGATTGGGCGCCGTCCTCCGGTGCGACGATGAAACGGAACTGGTGGCGGTCGCCGGCTGAGCGTTCGAGGAAAGGCTTCCCATCAACGCGATCGGCGCCGCTGCCATAGAGCGATCCGCGCTCGCCATCGCGGGTCGTGCCGTCGCGCTGGAGATAACGCAGGTGGGTGGCGGCAGCCATGCCCTTGCCTAGCTTCACGATGCGGCTCTTCACCACCACGCGGCGGGCGCCGGCACCGCCCCCTGACGCACCCCGGCCGAGCACCCGGCCGACGCCGTTGCCGCGACCCAGACGCGCGCCGGTGAAGCGGCGCCCTGATCCGCTCCCGTGACCGCCCGCACGGCGAGCACGCGCAAGGGTCTTTCCGACCGTTGGCGTGTCGCTGCCGATGCGTCCTAGCCAGAGGTCGAAATCGTCACTGCCGGCCATGTCGTCATCCTTTCCCGCAGAAAGCAGGAAAGGATGGGAAGCTGCCAACGCAGGCTTCAAGGGCCTCCATCCAGAGAGCAGGAAACGCGGCATTCTCCAGCGATTTGGAGGCAGCGCCCTTGACATGCCTCCATCAGAAACCCTGTGCAGGCGCCATTCCTGGCCTCCTCAGGAGGCAGGGCTTTTATCTTGCCCTACTTCTTCTCCCTCAAATCCACCCTTCTTCGCTCTCGACGGGTCAACCAACCCGGACCAATCACCTCCCAAGACATGCACTTCAGCGTCAAGGGATCGGTCCTTTCCACGATCCCTTTCACCGCGAAAAGGCGGGCTGAAGGCTCCCGAAAAGCTGCCCGATGCAGCCCAGAGCCGACGAAATCTCTGCTCAACAGTATCCTCTTTCTGTCAAATCCAGTGATTTCTGCCACTGAAATCCCGGAATTAGCCGCACCTGATGCGTTGGTTCTCGGCCTCAAGAAGCGGCCGACATAACTTGTCGTGCGCGAGATTTGGCTTGATAACTTTGCCGAACCAAGCAATCTGGTCCTGCTCCCAAGACACGTGGGAGCGGGGCGTGGAAACCCCAAATGCAAAGCAACTCGGTCGAGCTTTTCGGCCGGGTGGCATGTGCGCATGTCCAGCCGGCTTGCCGGTAAAGGCGCATGCGCTCTGTGCTTTGCCAGGGTTTCCAACATCCGGCTTTGGCCGTCGCCGAGAGGACATAGGTGCGACGATAGGCCAAGGCGGAAGGCGTCGCCGTTCGAAGGAGACGCATATGGCATTGCCGAGCAGTTCGGGCTGGAACGCTATTTCTGAGCTGCCGACGGACCGGAAAGACGGTCGCCGGATGCTGCTCTGGGACGAGAATCTGGCTGTCATCGGCCGGTGGGATCCCGAGCGTGAAGGCTGGGAAGATCCCGAGAGCATGAGCATTTACGAAGACATCGCCCTCTGGGCTGACATCCTCGCGCCCAAGCAGTAGCCGAGCCCGCTGCTTGCGACCATGCCCGTTATAGCGGAACATCATGTCAGGTTCTGACGGCCTTTGGGACTTTGCCGCCGGTCGGCCCGCGACTAGGAACGTCCGGTCACACCAATACCAGTCATTCGTGGATCCGTTTGACACTGTCCAGAAAACGGACTGCACCTCATAGGTCACGCGGAGCAATGCGCGGGACCTGCCCGTGGAGCGACATGATATTGGCCATGTCTGGACTAATTCGTTAGACACAATCATGCACCGGACCTCTCTTCGTCGCCTGGAGGTTTTCGTCGCGGCTGTGGAGGCAGGTAGCTTTCAGGCTGCAGCGGAGCGGCTTGGCATCTCTCAAGCATCCGTCAGCAAGCAGATTCGCGCCCTTGAGGGGCAGATGAGCAAGCAGCTGTTTACCCGCAAGCGCGGCTCCACGAGCAATCTGACCAGCGACGGCGGCATCACGTTCGAGCTCGCCAAGGAATTGATCGAGAAGGCCGAGTTGCTCGCGGGCGGCGCACTAGGCGACCGTCTGATCAAGGGGCGCCAACGGATCGTGCTGGCCAGCCACCCTTTCCTCGCATGGGCCATCGCCCGACCACTTGCCAGTTACGCCGCAGACAATCCCGATACGTATTTAAGCGTTCGGGCGATGAATTATGAGCAGCTTGTAACCGCTTACGCGCAGCAGCGCGTGGATGTAGGCATCTTTCTTGCGCCCTCGCATACGCCTGAGTTGCCGTCATCGCATCTCTGGACCGAGCCGGTAGGCCTGTATGCTTCGGCGTCCCACCCGCTGTCGGCATTAGACAAAGTGCGGTCCACCGACTTGTTGAAATTCGGGTTCATTCCTGCCCATTCCGACAGGCTTTTCCGGGAGTTGGTGGATCGCTCGCTCGCGCAGATTGGCATCCAAGATTACCCGGTTGCCTTGGAGTCGGAACATCCCGCACTTACCATCGAAGCCTTGCGCCTGGGGCTGGGCTATACGGGCAGCTTTCCGCGCGTCGTGGCTGGTGAAGGCATTCATGAGAACGACGTGAAGCGTTTGCCAGTTCAAATGAGCGGCTTTGAAGTTCGCCTCTGTGTTCAGGATTCTTTACGCCACGATCCTAAAATCCAGCGGCTCATCGACTTCATCACGCATCATTGTGCTCCAGCGGACGATTTCAGGACAATATGACCCGCCGCACCGACGACGGCTATTTACCCAAAAGGTTATAACCTCGCGGCCGGCTGGGGCCTTGCTTACGCGACCAGATCCGCGGTTGATAGCGGCATGTCTCGCGTTCAAGCGAACTGGTCAAACAAGTCGAGGGGATGAGCGATGTTCTTGAAGAGCGCCTGGTACGTAGCCGGCTGGACATCGGAATTTGAAGCGGGACAATTATACGCCCGTCGGATCATCGACGAGCCGCTTGTGATGATGCGACGGGAGGACGGCACACTCGTGGCGCTGGAGGATCGCTGCCCACACCGCTGGGCGCCCTTGTCGCTCGGCCGGATTGAAGACGACACGATCCGCTGCATGTACCATGGCGTGCGCTTTGCGACGAATGGCCGCTGCGTTGAGGTGCCAGGTCAGACAAGCGCGCCGGGATCACTCAAGGCTCGCACCTACCCGGTGGTTGAGCGTCATCAATGGGCCTGGATCTGGATGGGTGACCCCAAACAGGCGGATACGTCGCTGATCCCCGATGTAAGCCTGCTCGATCGCGACGATGTCTACATGCATCGCGGCGAGCTGAACTATGCCGCGAACTACAATCTCATCAACGACAATTTGCTCGATCTGTCGCACGTCGCGTTCGTGCATGAGAAGACCATCGGGCGTAAGGTCGAAGGCGATGAAGAGCCCAATGTGGTGACCGGCGCCGGTGCACAACCCTTGCCGCGTGGGGTGAGCAACAACAACTGGTCGATCGGACGCACCGCGATGCAGGCGCCGGATGCGCCCGTGACCGACCAGTGGATGTGGTTTTCGTATCTGGTGCCTGGCATCTTCATCAATCACTTCAGGACCTATCCCGCAGGCACTGCGGAGCGACTGAGCTTTGCCGAGCCCTCCAGGGATCTGGAATGTCTCAGCGACACGTTCAGTATCCAGGCGGTTACTCCCCTGACGGAGCGATCGACACGGTATATTTATTCAGGTGCGCACCGGAAAACCGACATGAGTCCGGAGGCTGCCACGGCCATATTCGGGATGGTTGACGAGGCGTTCCGGGAGGACACCGCCATGATTGAGGCGCAACAGCGCATGATCGACACCGGGCCGCCGGGCACGATGGGCTGGATACAGGCCGATCGAGGCCTATCGCTGTTCCGCAAGGTCTTGGATCGGCTGAGCGCAGAGGAACGAGAGGCCTTTGCCCCCAAGCAGACCGAGCCTGCCTGACCCCGCTTCCAGATAAGGCGATACCATCATGTTCAAGGTCACATTTCTGTATCCCTGGCCGGCCGATCCTGAGGCGTTCAGGAAGCATTATATCGAGCGGCATGTGCCTTTATGCCGGTCGATCCCCGACGGCGGTCGTGCCTCCTACACGTTCGAGCCCCAGACACCCGCCGGTCCGAGTGAGTGGTTCTGCATTTTCGAGATCGAGTTCGATTCTCGTGCGCAGTGGGAGGCTTCGATGAAGTTGCCAGAGGCGCAGGCAGCGCAGGCGGATGCGGCCACTTTGCCCGTGCAGCCCACCATCATATTTTATGAACTCGAACGGCTATAGGAAGCTTGCTGTCGAACGCGTTAGCATCAGGATATAAAGCGCGGTGGTGCGGTATCCTGGACAGGATGCTAAACTACGCCCGACTTGATCGATTGGTACGGGAATGAAGAGGACGAGGAAGCGCTACAGCGCCGGCCTTTGGTTCAAAGCGACGGTGGCGCTCGAAGCGATCCGGGGTGACCTGACCTGGCAGGACGGGGGACCAGGCACGCTGTGCGTCCCACGGTGGTCGAGGCGGGGAAGCGGCAGGCGATCGAGGGAATGTCGAGCACGTTCCAGTGCGGGCGAAGCGGCCTGAGCCACCTTCGTTTAAGCCCCTCACCGATGCGGCGCGCTAAAACGAAGACTTGAAAAAGATCGCCAGCTTCATCTCTGCTGGCGACCTTTATTAGGCCAATTTCACTTTCAATGCGGTTGTGGACGTCCCACCGGGAGGCTGGGCGGAACTATGTTGGCGACTTCGACCCAAACAGCGGGCTGGCTGGGGGGCGCTGATTGAAACAGGGTGTCAGTCGATCGCAAGCTCGTCGCCCGAGACCTTGTTCAACTTGGATCAAGGCAGATTTGCGTCAGGCCAATCAAATGCACGGTCGTGTTGCAAAGTGAGGCTGCGGCGGACATGGCGGCTGCCCGGCTCGTCACAGATTCGGTTGCGGAGACGGAGTTGGCGGAATGCCTGGCGAAAGCGCGTTTCCTCACCGATGCGCGGAGCGGTACGGACTGCTCGAGCCAGCGCGGCCCCTCGCTCGTTCGGCCGTTATAAGTCACGGCCGTGTGAAGGTCTGCTCGGCCAACCGGAGAGCATCACGCACGTCTTGAAAGCGGAGCGCGGTTCGCCGGGTCATTCGACGAATTTCCAATGGCGGCATCGGAGTCTCACAGCGTACGATCGACAGGCCCGTTGCTTGCTTTTCCTCCCCTTGGATGCTTTCGAACATACAGGTAAAGCCCAGGTTGCGATGAAGGCTGCTGAGGATCAGCCCGAACTCCGATGTTTCGACGACATGATTTGAATGAGCGACGCCGTGCCGACGGAGCGCTTCGTCGACCATGTGCCGCAGCGGCTTTTCGGGTGCCAAGCCGATGATCGGCGTCGCGTTCAACTGCGCTGCCGTTACGTTGATCTCAGCAGCCAGAGGATGGCCCTCACCGACATAGATCGCCAGTTGCTCATGGCCGACGGTCTGGCCAAGGCCATATGCGCCTTCAAATGAGTAAAAATAAGCCGCGTCCAACTGGCCCGCTATCACGCGGCGGTGCAGATCCTCCGGCGCGCCGTCGTCACTGATGAAACTCAGCTGACGCTCGTGCACCGCATCGAATGCAGCCACCGCGCTCGCCAGATTGCGCATCATGAAGCCGTGCATTGCGATGCGGATCGGCCCTTGGCGGGCGCTGTCGCCTACC
>Ga0105148_100162_pt1 | contig 9867 bp, 11 predicted proteins | sample RS_199metaG_FD_91502 | JGI IMG/M metagenome (GOLD analysis project Ga0105148, IMG submission 91502) | Switchgrass associated microbial communities from Austin, Texas, USA, to study host-microbe interactions - RS_199 metaG | ecosystem: Host-associated > Plants > Roots > Rhizosphere | place: USA... | reverse complement strand
GCCCGCTTCCCCAACCCGGACGTGGTCGACTTCGACCGCGCCGATGCCCACAGCCACCTGACCTTCGGCGCGGGCGAACACCGCTGCGCCGGCTCGCACCTCGCGACGATGCAGGTGCGCATCGCGCTGGAAGAGGTCCACAAGGTCATTCCGGACTATCGGATTGACCCGGAGGCGCCAGCACCGGGCTATGTCGGGGGCCAGGGGAAGGTCATCCCCACCAACCTGACTCTCGTCTACACGCCCGTGCCCGTGCAATCGATCCCGGCGGAAAATCCCATGGCAGCCCACTAGGCCCGCCTCCGGCGATCCGGCCCGAGACAGCCGGAGGAGCGCCTGCTCCTCCGGGCCGGTGATTTGTATGGGCTAACCAAGCGCCTTTTCCGCCCCAGCACCACATGCTCGCGGTAGTAGAGCGCGCCCGCAACAAACTTTACGCGGCCGACATCGCCGATCGCCTGGAATTCCTAGTTCCACTGGTTCTGGTCGAACATCGCCAGGCTGTTCCGCGCGAACTGGAAGTCGGTGAAGCCAGTCGTGCCGAGCACGGCGGGTTTCTACGCGAGAGTCCAATTAAAGCTGTCGTTGACCGTTTCGAGTCCGTCCTTTCGTGTCGTTTGCCAGTCCAGTGTTGTGTCGCGGTTTGATCCCCTTCGTATGTACGCCTCGTCGAACTAAGCGCTCGCGTGCCGGCGTGCCTTGATCTCCCACTTGTACGAGTATATTTGCTTGTATGAGTTTATATGATCTCGGCTCGCTCAACCAAGATGGTCGGAGCCGCACAGCAGTAGCGAGTCTGATGGTCCCATGCATCCCCAAGCCAGGTCCCCATGTTCCGGTCTGCTTCGCCGAGATCGTGAAGGCTCGCCGCGGCCCAACTGTCGCGGGCGCAGTGCGTTGCAAGGTCCGCCAGCAATCCTTGCCGCGGATGCACTGATCACCCGCCCTGATCGACGAAATTGCGGCGGCTGATCGGCTACGCGCCCGGACGGCAATGGAGGAACAACTCCCCCTCGCGCTGGAAGATATGGAGATAGCCGGGGGAATGCGGACAATGCTGCCACCGCGTCGCTCGCCCCTGATGCAATGAACAGCGCTACGCCGCCGCCGGGCGCTCCAGAATGGAAGAGAGACGAATGATCACTAGCACGGACATGCTTTTCTCACGCCGCACCATATTGCAGCTTTCCGCCGCGGCAGGAGCGTTGGGTTCTGCCCTGCCCGCCTTTGCCACACCGGTTCTGCCCCGGTCTGAAAGGCTGGAGGCGGATCTTCGTGGTCAGCCATTCGATGGGAACTGGCGCTTCTACAAAGGTGATGGGGAGAGCTTGGCGGAACGATCGCTCAACGATGCGGGATGGCGCCAACTCGATCTACCCCATGACTGGAGCATCGAGGATCTGCCGGACAGCGATCCGGCGTTGAACGGGGTCATACGAGACGCCGACACAGCACCCCTGTGGCAAAAGGTTACAAAGTCGCCGCGCCTGATCGGGCCTTTCGACGCGCGGCTCAACGACAACCAAGCCTATGCGCATAGCGCAAGCGGCGGTCCGGCGGCCTTCACTGTCGGAGGCATAGGCTGGTATCGCAAGCACTTTACCCTGCCCCCGCGTGCTCCCGATGCCCATGTCGAGCTTGAGTTCGACGGTGTCTATATGAACGCGCAGGTTTGGCTCAATGGCAAGCTCGTGGCCGAACATCCCTATGGCTATTCAGCCTTCGTCGTCGATTTGACGCCGCATCTTGATCCATCGGGACAGAATGTGCTCGCGGTACGGGTGGCGAATATCGGCCGCAACAGCCGCTGGTATTCAGGTTCCGGCATCTACCGGCACGTCCGGTTGAACATCGTACGTGCCGCCCGCTTCGAACAATGGGGGCTGACGGTCACGACGCCGGTGATCACGGCGGATGCCGCGACCGTCCAAGTCGTCGCCAGAACCTTCAACGCTGCGCCGGGCAGTGCGATCAAAACCCGCGTTCGCGACGCGGCTGGCAAGATCGTCGCGGAAGGCAGCAGCCCGGTTAATGCGCCTACGCAGCTTAATATCGCTCGGCCCAGCCTCTGGTCCCCTGACAGCCCGGCCTTGTACGAAGTCGAATGCCTGCTGATCGCGGGTGATAAGACGGTCGATCGGATGACCGCTCCGCTCGGCATCCGAAAGATCGAGATCGACGCCATCAACGGACTGCGGATCAACGGCAAGCCCTACAAGCTGCGTGGGGGCTGCATCCACCACGACAACGGCTTGCTGGGGGCGGTTGCCATCGATCGCGCCGAAGAGCGCAAGGTTGAACTTCTGAAGGCCAGAGGCTTCAACGCTGTGCGTTCATCGCACAATCCATCCTCTCCCGCATTCCTCGCCGCTTGTGACCGGTTGGGAATGCTAGTCATGGAAGAAAGCTTCGACATGTGGCGGGTTGCAAAGAACCCGGATGACTACAGCCTCTATTTCGATGGCTGGTGGAAGCAGGACCTCACCGCGATGGTGCGAAGCAGCGCCAACCATCCCAGTATATTCATGTGGAGCATCGGCAATGAAATCCCGGAGCGGGGAGCGCCGGACGGTGTGAACACGGCGAGGATGCTGGCCGAGGAGACCCGTCGCCTCGACCCGACCCGGCCCGTGACGCAGGCGGTCCCCGGAAGCGCGGGGCCGGACGTCACCGGCCCCGATGGCAAACCGGATCAGGCGGCGTTTCAGTTTCTCGACGTGGCCGGTTATAATTACAAGCTTTCATCCTATGAGCGTGACCACGCCAAGTTCCCCGACCGTGTCATGGTTGGAACTGAAAGCTTCCCCAAAGATGTCGACAAAGTCTGGCAGTTGACGGAGAAATCGCCTTATCTGATCGGCGACTTCGTCTGGACCGCGATGGATTATCTGGGTGAAGCAGGGATCGGGCGCACGGGTCTGAGCGGGGACAAGTCGGGTGAAGCCGAATATCCTTGGTTCGGCGCAGGATGCGGCGACATCGACCTGATCGGCCAGCAACGGCCACAGTCCCTCGCCCGCGATGTAGTCTGGGGCCTTAGCCCCCTGGAGATCGCGGTCCAGCGGCCCCTTCCCGAAGGCAAGAGGGAAACGCCGTTCCTTTGGGGATGGCGCGATGAACTGCAAAGCTGGACCTGGCCCGGCGCGGAGGGCAAGAATCTTTCCGTCGCCGTATTTTCTCGTGCCGAAAGGCTCACAGTCGAACTGAATGGCCGTCTTATCGCCGACCAGGCCGTCGGGACGGACAAGGGCGCGATAACGCAGGTAGATGTGCCCTATGAGCCGGGCACGCTGCGGGTCACTGCTTATGCAGGTGGCAAGCAGATCGGCCGCCGCAAGTTGGAGACGGCTGGTGAACCGGCTGCACTTCGCCTGAAGGCCGACCGCAAGCGGATTATGCCCGATCGGAACCAGTTGGCTTATGTGACGATCGAAATTCTGGACAGGTCTGGAAGGCTTGTTCCCGATGCTGTTCATGTCCTTCGGGCCAGTATATCCGGGCCGCTGGAATTGGTGGCTTTCGGCAATGCCAATCCCCGTGGGGTGGCAAGTTTTCGTCAAACCGTCGCGAAGACATGGCACGGGCGCGCACTGGCAGTGCTCCGGCCCACTGGAGAAGCCGGCGTTGGCACCATCAGCATCGACGGCGAGGGCTTATCGAAGGCGCAATCGGCATTGATGGTTGGCGCGGCCCCGCACCGGACGAAGCGAGGGTAATCGGACGATGTCACTCGATCAGCTACTTCGATCCTCCACGCTTAATCCTGCAGCAAACCTAGCTTCCGCTACGCTTGGCGCTAAAGATGGGGGGATCTCTTCGGTCAGCTGCTCGTCTATCTGCAAGACACCCCAAGCGCCTTCAAACCGCTGGTGAGCTTGGTTGGATTGTACGGTCTCGCGATCACGCCAATGCACGGATCATCAGCATATTTCAAGGTCAACTTCTCGTCGCTTCCTTCTGTGCTGGCGACTAAGATAGGTAGATCGGCATGCATCGCCCGCAGTTCCGCGACCATCAGTTCTCCGACGTCGCCGAGATCGAGGATCAAAACATCGTACCGCCCCCGAGCAACACGCAAGCGGGCCAAGGCTTCGGTACGGTTTGCCGCTCCATCGACCGAATATCCTAGGGCGGAAATCGCCTCGGCAGTAAACATCCGCAGACTTGGATCATCACCAGCCAATAGAACGCGGCCCGTGCGACCGCGTTCTATTGGCATCTGCAACCTTCTGAGCGAGACTGGCATAGGTGAATGGGTTGCCGATCATCTCGACACCTTCATCCAATCGCCCCCATGGACGATCGCGTTGCGGGTGTACCCGCTCGTGTAAAGGATCTTGACGTCAGGCTGATTTTCCAGGGATGCGGTTGAGCCAACAAAGCTCTTCCGCCTCGCCCTGTTATCGTGCAGTGGCCTGACCTTCCTAAAGGGCTGAAAGCTCCCCGCGCCAAAGGAAGATTGGACATATGAAGAGCGCAACGCCCAACGCCCAGTTAGATGCCGCCCATCGTCCGGTGGAACATCGCGGCCGGGGCATTGCGTTGCGTATCGGAGGCGTTTCCTGTTTCGCCGCGATGATGGCGGCCCTCAAATATGCGACGCTTCATGGCGTCGGGCCTGCTGAAATCCTCTTCTATCGCAATTTCTTCTCGCTCCCCACGATCGTCCTGTGGGTGGTGCTGAACGGAGGGGTCGCGGCTGTCCGAACAAAGCGCCCTGGGGCCCACGCAACCAGAAGCGCGCTGGGGCTCAGCGTCATGTTCTGCACCTTCGTCGCCCTGTCGATGCTGCCGCTGGCCGAAGCCACGGTGATCAGCTTCTCCGCACCGCTCTTCGCCACGATCCTGTCTGCCCTCGTGCTCAAGGAGCGAGTTCTCTGGCACCGCTGGGGCGCAATCGCCGTGGGACTGCTGGGCGTGCTAGTCGTCATTCGTCCGGGCGCCTCGGGCCTGCCCGCCCTCGGCGTCGCCGTCGCGCTGGCGGCAGCTCTTGGTGCAGGCGGCGTGACCATCACCCTGCGCCAGATAGGCCAGACGGAAAATGCGACGGCGACCGTCTTCTGGTTCAACATCGCTTGCGTGATCGCAACCGCCATCCCCATGCCATTCCTGTTCCATGTCCATGCACTCAATGTGTGGGCCGCGCTTACCCTGGGCGGGCTGCTGGGCGGCATCGCGCAGATCATGATGACGGCCGCCGTGCGCTTCGCGCCTGTGTCTGCCCTTGCCCCGTTCGATTATCTGCAGATGATATGGGCCATGATGTGGGGCTTCTTCCTGTTCGATGCCCTACCGACCTGGAACGGCGTTCTGGGCGCGCTCCTGATCGGTTCGGGCGGCTGCTACGTCATCTGGCGGGAACGGAAAGCGCGAACCGTGATCGTGCCTTCGTCCAACGAGCTGTGACCGACGCCTAAAGAGGCAGCCCCACATGATTTTCCGCGATCATCGTCTGCGCGGCGGCGACCGATGCGATATAGTCCAGATCAGCTAACCGCATCCGCCGGGTCGAACGCATCATTATTCGGAAAGCGATGCATCAGCGGCGTCAGCTGCCAGGAAAAGCGTCCCGCCTTCCAGATCCGCGCCAACGCGAGCCCACCGCCGCTCCCGCTTCTTCCCCGCAATACTCGCCGATCGGCGCGACACTGGCGCACCGCCAAGGGCCGAGCTATCAGCACCCTATGAGCGAGGACATCCGCCACATTCTCGACCGGCTGAGGGAGCGGCCAGACAATCCCGTCGTCCGCGCCCGCCGCATGGTTGAGGCCTATGTGCCGGAAGATCGCCGAGGCCCCGGCTGGGACCGCCACTGGCGCGAACTGCAAGCATATCTGGAAGTGCCCGGCCGCTGGATCGGCGGAGAGAAGAGCGAAGATGACGTCTGACAAGATCACCGACCTGCTCGTCGCCCGCCTGGTCCGCGACCATGGCCGCAGCACACATCACTGGCGCAAGGTGATCGGCCGCGTTCGCCTCTACAGTCGCGACACCCATCCACACTGCAACTGGTCGATTACGCCGACGGGCTCGGCGCAGGAGATTTCGGTGATCGAGACGCTCATGGATGACTTGCGGATGCGGCATCCCTACCTCACCACCTGACCGCCCGTTCGACCTGAACCGGTCGGAGGGGCCAGCTGCTACCCGCTGACCAACCAGGCCGCGGTCGGTAAGTTCAGCGGGAAGCATCCAACGATGCCCCGAAGCGTTCAGCGGCCATGGCTCGCGCACTGAAGGTCTTTCGCACGCCCATCGGCTTTCACGACGCCTATGTCGCTGCGCCGAGCCAGACGGCGGCGTTGGAGGCGTGGGGGGCAGACGCAAACCTTTTTGCGCGCGGAGCTGCCGAACAGGTCACCGATCCCCAGCTCACAAAGGAGCCTCTCGCCGAGCCTGGCAAAGTCATCAAGCGCCCACGAGCCAGTGCCGCCGAACATTTCGCCTCCCTCGTCAAGACACGGCCGACGGCGGCGGAGGCAGCATCGAAAAAGGTCGAACCCAAGGCACGAGTCAAACAGCGGGTGCCCCGCCCAAGACCCAGCCGCAAGGCGCTCGACGAAGCGGAAGAGGCTCTTGCCCAGGGACGGAGAGCCGCACAGTCTGCAATGGCGGTGCTCGAAGAACAGCGGGCGCGCCTTGAGGCAGAAATCCGTTCCATGCGTCATCAGCAGGAGAAAGCTTCCCAGCGACTAGAAGAGCGTGTGGAGCGTGAACGCCGGAAATATGAAGCCGCCCTCGCCAAGTGGCGCGCCTCCTGATGAGCCGGACTTCCCGCAGTCGATGCAGAATATTGCTGTTCTGCGGCAAGAGCTTGGCACCAGATGGCTTTTGCGTCGTTATCGCTAGTCAGGAGGGGTCTTGAATGGACACCCGTGGCCATATTGTCGCAATCGGACTGCTGACGCAGGAAGATGTTCGGCGGCTTGGCGAGAATTTCTCAAGGCTCTTTCCTGTCCCGCGCGATGGGGCATTCGACGATCTGATAAAAGCGATCGATGAAGCGGAGCGGCAAAGGAACCCGCCCCCTAAAAGCTGAGGGAACAACAGTCAGCGCTTTCCTGGGAACATTAGGACAGTTGGGCCCGGCTGTATGCCTTCGACTTATGATGGTCGGGGCAGCCGGGCCCGGTCTCGCAGGGATCTGGGGGGAAACCTGCGACGCCGCCGGTTCCCCGGGCGCCCGCGGCTGAGGACTATCTTATCGCGGCCCGCGCTGCCTGCCATTGCACTTAATGCTGCCCTATGACCATTAGGAGCAGTAGCGACATCACCTTCGGGAGAGTTGACACAGCCACGCCACTACCGCGTTGATATTGCGATTTAAGACTTCGTGGCGAAAGCGATTGTGCGGCAGTTGACTGTGGCGTTATGGGAGAGCCATGTCAGCGCTCCACCGCGTTCTGCCGCTTCTTTCGTTGTTCGCTGCAGGCTGCGCTTCCTACCAGCCTGTTTCCGACACCCCGATCCGCATCGGCCCTCCTTACACAGTGCGGGGCGTAACATACGTACCCGCGCAACAGCCTGGCTATGATGAAGTCGGCTATGCAAGCTGGTACGGACATGAATCCGGAAACCGCACCGCGCGCGGCGAGAAATTCCGCCCGAACGGGATCAGCGCGGCTCATCCTACATTGCCGCTCCCTTCCTATGTGGAGGTATCGGAACTGAAGAGCGGCCGCACGATATTGGTTCGGATCAATGATCGCGGCCCCTTCGAGCGCGGCCGTATCATCGACCTGTCGCGCGGAGCCGCGAAGTTGCTGGGCGTCGATCGCCAGGGGCAAGCTGCTGTGCGGGTCCGCCTGACCAATCCGGACGAGAAGGACCGCAGGCGCCTTCGCAAGGGCAAGGCCGCCAAGGACATACAGCCGCTCAACGGCGAGGCTCTCAACGAGCAGCGTCGGAGACTTCTCGCTGGGCCGGCTCGGTGAGATTCGAAATGCAGAGGGGGAATTTACCCATCGCCTTGGTGAAGAAGCGCTGTATAGGAACGAATATATCTCATCAGCTGGATAATCCATGCGCAGCTTCCTTTCCCTGCTGATCCTGCTTCTGGCGGCCGTCGCGATCCAACCCGCGGCGGCGCGCGATCGTGGACCTTTGGTGCTGGCGGCCGCCAGCCTTCAGGAGTCTTTATCCGCCGCCGCAGACGCTTGGGCAGCGCAGGGTCACGACCGCCCGCTTCTATCCTTCGCGGCTTCTTCCGCCCTCGCCCGACAGATCGAAGCCGGCGCTCCTGCGGACCTGTTCCTTTCGGCGGACGAGCCATGGATGGACGCCATCGCGGCAAAAGGGCTGATAAAGCGCGGCACGCGAGTCTCCTTTCTCACCAATCGGCTCGTCCTGGTCGCGCCAGCGGACCAGAAGAGCAGGATTACAGTCCGCCGCGGGTTTCCACTTGCCCGTGCTCTCGGCAACAACCGCTTGGCAATGGCCGATCCCGCGAGCGTTCCGGCAGGCAAATATGGAAAGGCCGCGCTCACCGCACTAGGCGTCTGGCCCGCGCTCTCGGACCGGATCGCCGCGGCGGAAAATGTCCGCGCCGCGCTCGCCATGGTGGAACGGCGGCATGCGCCTTTCGGCATCGTCTATGAAACCGACGCACGCGCAACCAAGGCGGTCCGGATCGCTGGGGTATTCCCCGCCGCCAGCCATCCTCCGATCACTTACCCGCTCGCGCTGCTGACGCGATCGACGCACAGGGAGGCGGCAGGCTTTCGCCATTTCCTGCTATCTCCTCGAGGGAAGGCGATCTTTCAGCGCTACGGCTTCGGGACGCGGTAAGGACGATGCTGCTCAGCGCCGACGAATGGGAGATCGTGCGTCTGTCGCTGAAGGTCAGCCTGGCCGCTGTCGTCATGACGCTGCCCTTCGCCTTCGCACTGGCGTGGGCGCTGGCGCGCGGGCGCTTTCCCGGCAAGCTGCTTCTCGACGCCGCCGTGCATCTACCGTTGGTGTTGCCGCCCGTGGTCATAGGATGGCTGCTGCTGATCGCCTTTGGGCCTGCCGGCCCGGTCGGCAGCCTGATGGAGCGCTGGCTGGGCCTCACCGTCATGTTCCGATGGACCGGCGCTGCCATTGCAGCGGCAATCATGGCGCTTCCGCTGATGGTACGGGCGATACGATTATCCATAGAGGCCGTTGATCGTCGCATTGAGGACGCAGCCCGCACCTTGGGCGCCAGTCCTGCCTATTGCTTCTGGACCATCCTGCTGCCGCTCTCGCTGCCGGGAGTCGCGACTGCCTTCATCCTCGGCTTCGCGCGCTCGATTGGAGAGTTCGGGGCGACTATCACTTTCGTCTCCAACATACCCGGCGAAACCCGCACCTTGTCGATCGCAATCTATAGCGCGTTGCAGGTGCCGGGCGCCGATGCAGCCGTTTGGCGTCTTGCGCTGATCTCCATCGTCCTGTCGCTCGGCGCGCTCCTGCTTTCAGAAGCGCTTAACCGCCGCCTGCGTTCGGAACGGAGCGGCCATGTCCTTTGATGTCGAAGTCCGGAAAAGACTGGGCTGCCATCTCATAGAGACGCGCTTCGTTACGCCCGCTGGACTTACGTTGCTGTCGGGACCCTCGGGAGCGGGCAAGACATCGGTTCTGAACATGATGGCCGGGCTGCTGCGGCCAGACGAGGGCCATGTCAGCATTGGCGGCGATATGCTGTTCGATGCCGCTCATGCCATCGACCGGCCAGCGCATCGCCGCCGTCTGGGCTATGTATTTCAGGATGGTCGCCTCTTTCCCCATCTCCGCGTGCGTGCGAACCTGCTTTATGGGTTCAGGCTCGCCCGGCCGGAAGATCGGTGGATGTCACTGGAGGAAGTGGTCGCGTTTCTTGGCATCGCGCATCTGCTCAGCCGCTGG
>Ga0105148_100161_pt1 | contig 9947 bp, 18 predicted proteins | sample RS_199metaG_FD_91502 | JGI IMG/M metagenome (GOLD analysis project Ga0105148, IMG submission 91502) | Switchgrass associated microbial communities from Austin, Texas, USA, to study host-microbe interactions - RS_199 metaG | ecosystem: Host-associated > Plants > Roots > Rhizosphere | place: USA... | reverse complement strand
TCATGAGCTTCTTGTCCAACTTCAGCTCCTTTCGGCTTCGACCGGGCTTGCGCTCGTTCCGTGCCATGTCTTTCTTCCTCTCGTGACTGGGTGTCTTGTGTTGTTCAGCCGGTACTTTCCATTTGCCGTGGCCTTTCCCGTTGTGCTTGGCCACTTCGCATTACTCGCCTGCGTCCGGCGCCGATGCCGCCATCATCCTGAAACCTTTCGTGTGTTCGCTTTCCAGTCATCGTATGGGTTCTGGGCCTGGCTCAGGAAAGAGTTCCCGAACTCGTCCAGGTCATCGAAGCAGTACAGATCGAACCAGTGGCTCATGCCTTGACCGGCTCCGTCACAGACTCCCTGGAAATAACGGAGTCCACGTGCTCCCTAAGCTCGTCCACGGTATAGATATCCGTGGCGAAGAAGATGCGGTCAGCCTGTGCCCAGGTCAGCTCCAACCACTCCTTCGCGAATTCCTCCACCGCCTGGCCGTCCGTGGTCTGTGCCGCATCCCACCCCCCGATCTCATCCGTGTAGTTCCAGTGCTCATCCATCTTGTAGATGGGGTACCAGGCGAGCTTCTTCCCTGCCGCCACGGTGGCATGACCGGCGAAGCAGAACGAGGTACCGCAGGGGTTGTCCTCGGGGCTGTCAGCGCCGTCCTTCTTAGCCCACCTGGACATGTAGAGATTGTCGTCCGTGATCCGGTCCAATACCTGGTTGATTCGATCCATGTTTGCCATGTCAGGAGTGACCTCCCTTCGGCAGGTCACGACGCTCGTAGACAGCCTCTGGCTGGATACTCATCTTAGTTATCCTCCTGAATCTTGGCGATCAGTGCGTGGACGTGCTTCTTGTCTTCAAGAAGTAAAGTCAGGTGCTCCGGGGGGCCTGCGATGCTCGGGTACTTGTTCTTGAAGTAATCCACTGCCGCCGCGTAATTGTCGGTCACGTCCCTCAGCGCGGACATCTGGCCCCACTCCCAAAGCAAGTCTCCCGAGTTGCTGTAGTAGGTGCGGTCAGGAGACCAGTTCCGGTACTTGATCAGATCCCATCCCTTTCCCTTCCGCTGGAAGCGGATGTCCCCGTCTCCCGTCTCCAGGGTCCGCACATCCTTCGGGACGTGGTCCCCGTACTTGTAGGCCATGATCTTGTCGCCCATGTCTTTTCCTCTCAATCCTTCATCCAGTCGGGATAGATATCGATCTTCTCGACCCCCGCATCGCGGACCCATTCCCGCTTCTTTCCGTCTCGGGTCCAAGCCTCTTGAATCTTGATCTCGATGCAGCCCATGGTCTCGCCCGCACCGGGACAGCCGTGCCTCGGCGGATCCCCGTAGTGATATCCCTCAGCCAGGTCTCGCAGAGTCCAAGGCTCTGGAAGGTCGTCTCCCGTCCGGAAGTACCTGTACTGGTCGTAGTGCGACCAGCCGCTACCAACCTTCATGAACTCAGTACATGACTGGCACTGGATAAGGACCAGGAGAGCGAAGTCGTCGTAGATGCCCAGCATGTCAGGGCTGAACGGCTTGTATCGCGGCACCCCGTATTTGTCGAACCAGTCCGGGGGTCGATCAATCAATTCTCTGATGTCGTCGTAGTCAGGCAGCATCGGGTTCGCTTTCCATCATGCCTGTGACCATTCGCAGGCTCGTTCAACAGGGCAGAACATGCACTTGCTCTTGGAAGGGTTCGGGGTGAAGTCCTCCTCCTTGATCCCCTCGTCAGCCCGGCCGTAAAGGTCCGTGATCTGCTCTAGGGTCCAGTCCTTCTCGTAGTGGTGACGGACCAGCTTGCCGTTCTTGCCGTACCAGAACGCACCCCCGGTCACTGGGATCCCGAACAGCACGTGTAGAACGAACGAGTACGTCACGAGCTGGAAGATGTCCCCGTTACGGTTACCGAACTTGGCGTCGACAGGGATGTCCTTGTGTACGTGGTCGATCAAGCCTTGCACCTCGACGTCACCGAAGTGCACCGAGAAGGGGTACTCAACCATCGGGACATCATCGATCTTGTCAGCGGCATACCCGGGGTTGGCCTCCGTGAAGTCCCACCATCGGGCGACCTGATCCCGACCGATCCCATGACGTCGTTCCACATCGATGGGACCCGGGTATCGGGGACCGCTGCCCTGCCAGTACTGGAAGTTCGGAGTGATCTCCGTCAGCTCAGCGACGGACTCGGCATACTTCTCCGTGAAGTAGTCCTGAGCGTCTTCCAGGCAGGTGAAGCCTTCCTTCAAGTCGTACTCGATGACCGCGTGACCGGCGATGCCCTGGGGCAGCCAGGCGGCGGGCTTCTTCCAGGCCCGCATCCTCCGAGCCAGGTAGTACTGCCACCCGCACTCGTCATACTGCTTGATCTGTGATACCGACCTGTAGGCGACCGGCGTGAGTTTCTCATCGGTCGTCATTCGATCGACTTTCGTTGCTCCGGAACATTCAGCGACATGTTCAAGATGCTCTCAAACCTTTCTGTTGTGACCTCGCAAAGGTGGTAGGTACCGGAAGGACATTGGTCGTGGACATGGAATGTCCAATCGAATGAAATACCCCAGTAGAACCCATTCCGTTCTACCTGGTTAAACGATCGGGCGCCTAGGCACTTTCCAATCAGGTGAGTCTCAAGCCTTTCTTTAAGACCGCCCCTTAGGCGGTCCACCAGAGGAGAGACACTGAGCTTGACGGTCAGGCCATCCACGGCGGGGAGCACGGTGAACTCGAAGAACTTCGCCTTGACCAGATGGTCCAGGTAGATTGGCTTCGTGGGTTCACCGGTCAGGATGTCCGCATACATTAGGAGGTTTGATCCTTCTGTCGTCCACTTCGGGAACCTCCCCCTTGAAACGAGGAAGCGCCCAAATGCGCCTGTCGTATTCATCCAGAGGACTATCTTCAGGGATCCTGACTATGTAATCCTCATCCGAATCTTTCCGATCATCAAGCGCCCATCCCCCATTCTTCGCCTCCTTGTGCGGAGGGATTATCTCATCGAACACTATAATCTTGTTCTGGTCCCTCAGCGTGGAATGGAAGCTGCGTAGCCGGGCGACTTTATCCCTGACCGTATGCAGACTCCCCTTCCAGAAGTATGCGCTGTCCTCGGGATCGGTGATAGAACTGGCATACCTCCATTCACCATGGGTGCACAAGTTATGGTGGAGCCCCCCTTGATGGAACTTCCGCTCCACCCTGAAGGGAAACAGCTCCCTGACCGCGACATCCCGTGCGTCTCGCAGAGGATCACCCTTGTATCGAACTTGGTTCACCCATGATTGGTGACATCCGAAGTTGTACGCGATACATCGATTACAAAGGGCCAAGTCTCTGTAATGGCGGACCCACTTATCGTAGGTCAATCGGGCATGACTGTCTCCACAGTCACAGTCCATGTAATCCATATTTCGGGCGTCTCCTCCGTCTTCGACGGACAAGGCTACCGCAGAGTCACGCGGGTCAATACTCCCCATCATCGCTTCTACCCCTGGGTTGGACTATGTAGTTATCACAGTGACCGTCAGGGCACCGGCTGTAGTCGCTGCACCTTAAAGTCACGTTCCGCTGATCGATCCCCGACCCGGCCCCGACTGCCGGGTCACCCGCTAGATCGCCTGGCGTACCTGTCCGTATTACGGGTGCTCACGCTGGGTTCATCCCAGGGCGAGGTTCCCAAGCCTTTTGACCAGGCAAAACGGACATCCGGTGTGACAGGCATCACTCCGGGACGAACTAGAGTCTCATCAAAGTTGGGTAGGCCTTTACCCTGCCTTGGCCTGGAGGTAGCGGTGCCGCATGAGCCCGTTGGGACGGCCCTCCTTGTCCAACTTCACCTTGTACCCCTTGGCCTCGTGCCAGGCGATGATCTCCGGGTCCGTAGGCTCCGCAGGGACGTCGTCCGTGTCCTCTACGGCGCTCTCAGGCGTCGGAGACCCCTCCTCCTCTCCCCTGACGTGCTGTCGGTAGACCTCCTGAAGCTCCAGAGGGATCCGACCCCGGTCCCTGACCGGGTAGCCCTGAGCCTGAAGCCAGCGGCGCATCTCCCCAGTGCCCTGGGAGGTCTTGGCAGGCTTCCGACGAGCCGTCCCCGGAGAGCTACCGACCTTCCGTCCCTGTGCCACGTACAGCGCCAGGGCCTCCCGAAGAGCCTTCGCGTTCTGGTCCGACAGATCAATGGCGTACGACTTCCCATCCAACGAAAACTCTACGGTCTCCGCTGCCTCGGTACCGTCGACATCATCGATCAGGGTCACGATGGTCTGCTTTGCCATGGTTCAAGCCTTTCTGTGTTGTTTCAGAGTGGGATGCATTGCGTGGGATGGGTGGGTATCGAACCCACTTAATCGCCTGTACCGTCCATCCCGCACCGGCCGTCAGGCCGGGTCAAGCCTTTTAAGCAGGTCGAACGATCGTCTCAGCCTGCTCCCTGATAGTCTCCGTCGACCCGTCGTCGTATGCGACGTCATACCCGCGACCATTCACGAGCTTGCTCACCTCTCGGACTACCTTCCACGCGTTGTACCGCTCAGAAAGGATTGTCTCTCCGCCCACTAGCTCAGCGATAGCCCGACGGGGAAAGTCCGCGTAAGGGTCTCCGAATGCGCCCATGTTCCTCAGCTCCCTAGACTCGTGCCGTTATACTGCTCATTCCAAGCCTGTTCTTGCTCCGATGACGGGGCGCGGTCCGGCTCTTCGTCGTCCTCCAGGACGACGGCGTCATGATCGTAGAACGCGGGACCCTGTGCGTACGTGTCGGTTACATGCCTCCATAATCCCCGTGAGCTAACGAACTCGACGGGTCGTCCGCAGGTCTGACAGACGTAACCGGTCACCCATACACCACCTTCCCGAAGATGCCTACCTGCACGATGATGTCGGCGTAGTCGGCGTCGATGTCGCCGCCCTCGTTCTCCTCAGATGCCTTCATAATGCTGACCATGCTTCCGATAGCCAACTGAAGAGCGTCCCGCGAGCCCCGGTTAATTCGCCCTAGCCCACGTGCGATCAGCTCGGAGTCCACCCGGTGCCCCTTGCAGACGGAGTCCACCCCATTCCCACACTCAAGGGCCTCTTTACCACCCTCAGAGCAATAGAGCGTGTACTGCTCGTACCAAAGGTCATCGTTGGGGTGGCGGACAATGTCATCGGCCACCGACCAATAACCGACACCGCCCTCAAGGGCCGTAATCATGATGTCATGGATAAACTGCGTGCGCTCTGCCGAACGAGTCGCCATCATCAAGCCTTTCTGTTTGGTTTGAGTGGGTAGCCGAGGGATGAACCCAGCGTGAGCCACCGACTGGCCTACCCTGGAACCGGGCTACTGCCCGATACCGCCCGGACACTTCTCCCGGGACCCGTCCGGCTTCTGGTGAGCGGTCACCGGCTCGCCCGGGTCGCTTCCGACGGTCTGACCGCATGACGGGCAGGTTGCAGACATTAAAGCATCTCCTTTGTGATGATGTACTCGGGTTTCGAATGGTCGTCCCCTCCGGGAGGAGACGCCCGGACAAACTGAATCCAAATCTCTGCCTTTGAGGCAAAGACAATGTGCACCCCGGCAGGCTTGTCCGTATAGCCACCCTCCTCAAAGGTTTCAACCTTCACTATTTCTTCGTGGTCGTCCTTTATCAACAGGTCTTTGATGTACTGTTCAAACCTTTTCACCCGCATAACGATTCCCTTCCCAGGTGATAGCGACTCTCGCATCCTATCGTATCGGGTGTGATCTGACCGGCTGGGGCAGACGTCAAGCCTTTCTCTGCCCAAGCCTTTTCTAGCCTGCTGTGTAAACGCTACCGGTACCGCTCCCGGTAGGCCCGGTCCCCTCGCGTCAGATCGAGGTGAAGGAACCGGTACCACCACCCCCGCAGCGTCATCCTCGCACCAGGTACGTCACGCCATCGAAGGTCAACTCTGTGTATTCCGTCCTCTGGCCCTCCGCTGTCGCCTGCCAGTCGATCACCAAGCCCTCCGGGAGCTTGCTGAAAGCCTCGTGATGAATCTCCGGGTAGTCGTACTTCACGTACTGGGTGAAGTAGGAGTAGCGGATCAGGGTGGCGCCGTACAGCCAGTCCTCCGCGCCGTTCTCCCCCTGCTCTGCCAGTGCCGTAAGGGACAGGTACTCCCCCTCCTCAGGATCACCCGGCTGAAATGAATCATACAGCCAGTCGATCCGGGCGATGACGTCCCGAGAATCGATAATGTCGTCATTGTTGGAAATGGTACGGGGAATGCTCATTGTTCGCTTTCCTGTTCCTTTTCAGAGACCGGTAACGGTGATGTCAGAGGGAGCCTGAGAAATAGCCGGAGTCCCGAAGTCCTCCAGGTTGGAAACGGCATCCTCCAGGGCTTCCCGGATCATGTCGTGTTCGGCGATCGTGTCGTCGGTGAGCGGGTCACAGAAACCGGCCCGGGGAAGACTCCCGTACACCCGCCCGGACAATGCCGACCATCCCCATCCACGTCCGTGCCGGTCCTGAACCCACACGGAAACGGTGGTGTACTCCCAATGCCCTTCACTCCAGGCTCGTACCTGATCCGGAGTCGCCCAGTCCCCATCATGGGCAGGGTGTAGCCGGTCATCGTGCGTGAGGTCTGCCTTGACCGACCACCCGTCCGGCAGGATCCACCCTCCGGCCGTAGCGCGGTCCGTCAGGTCTACATCCGCGATGCGAGTCACGGTCAGTCCTCCTCTTGATCCGGGTCCCGGTCGTCAGACCACACGAGCCAGAATGAGATACGTCGGTCGTCAGAATCGGCCACGATCATCCCGCAGTGTGGGTTACCGTTTGGCCCTGGAAAGCCCACGTGGTCACCATCCGCGAGGATTGACTCCACGGTCGCCCGCATCCGCCCGAAGTCGTCTTCGGTCCAGTCCTCAGCCGCTAGCGAGTCGGCCGCTTCGTCATCCGCATCCGCGTACTCACGACACATGTCCCGGAAAGCGGACTCCGCGTAGGCGTAGTCCCGGAACGCATACGTGTCCGACTCCGGGAGGTAGCCCGCGAGGTTATGACCGATCACCCAAGCACCCATTTTAGTTCTCCCCCTGGCAAGCGTGGCTCTCAAGGTCCGCCACCGTTCCAAACGTCCGACCGCAACCCGAGCACACCAGCATTTCAGTACCTCCGGTCATCCGGCACAATGTCCGCGAAACGGGACAGGACACGAGCCCAATAGGCAAGGGCCTCAAAGGTGGTGAGACCCTGCTCCAGCATTTCCAGGAACATTGCCGCCGGGTAGTCCGTGATGTCCGGCCCGCCCGCTCCGGGCCGGTAGCCCGCGTCATCCGGGATCAGGTGATCTTTGTGCATGTGGTAGAGCACGTCACAGATACCGCCGAGGGCCGACAGGGCCGACCCCCACGGGTCGCCGCCATCCCATGACAGACGAACCTCAAATCGCAGCGGATCCTTCGCGTATCGCAGAGCAGACATGATCGTGTTCTCTTTCCAGCTCAGACGGACACGTAATCGAGGTACAGGATGATTTCCGTGGTGGATTCCACCACCCAAGTACCGGGCTCGTCCGGATCCGTGCTCCGCGCTTGCGAGCCGATCGGCAGGTACAGGCACTCACACCCGTCACCCTGAGCGCCAGTGAAGCCTGAGGCCCTGAAAGCGTCCCACACGACTTCAGGGGCCGTCTGGTAGTCCAGGACTAGGGAGGACTGGGTTGACGTCTGTACGGCGACCTGAGGGGCCGTTACGGGGGTCTGTGGGAGTCGCGTCGCTCCTATGGTGCCAAGAACGTAGACGGCGACCGCCACAAGAGCCCCGACCGCGAGGGCCGTCAAGAGTCGGTGGATACCAGCACGCATGATTGTCTCCTCTGTGGTGAATGTCCTGTGAGTGCTCCGGCGAGGTTCGAACCTCGCTCACACCCTGGAAAGGGCCGGAGCGAAATCCCTTCCGTACCCCGGTCGTCTGTCGACCGTTGTGGGCTGCCCAGCCGTAGCCGGGGATCATCGCGCCATCCTGTTGCCAGTCAGACACGGAAGGGTCTCCCGTTAATGCACGCACACCGCCGACTATCCGGCGGCACGGGATACGTGCCGTGGCGTATTGGTTCGCACGCCACGGGCGGGGATTTGGTTAATCCCGTTCAATTATGGCCTTGCAACAATTGGACACCTCTACCCGTAGGGCAACGTCCGCCGGATCGACCGGCGACCGCTGAGGGCCGTAAGCGCCTCCCCGGGACTCGCACCGCGGGTGTCTGCTAGTGAGGCTCGGACCGGGAGTTACCTCCCGTTCGCTTTCCAGGCTAGGCCACGTGCCGACGGTTCGAACGGTTCCAGGGACCGCGAACCTTGAGGCTCTCCCGGGCCTTACGACGGTCCTGGTACCGCTTCCAGTCCTCCGCGAACCGGGGGACGAAAGTCGCCGCGTGCCGCGTACCCGGGACGTCACTACCGCACCCGTCGCAACTATCCACCGAGCCCCAGGTCTCGCGGCTACCCTCGCCGAGCACAACACCCGCCCAATCGTCCCCCCACTTGGCCATGAAACGGTCGTTCACCGTCTGGCAGTCCGCCTCAGGGTCAGGCTCCCCGTGATCGGTGAAGTACGGCGTCAGGACACACGACTCGCACCCCTCGCACCCGCCGTTGGCGATGAGCTGAGCACAGTCGTCACAGACCTCCAGGTCGGTCACGTCCTCCGGCTCATCGTCCTCCAGGACCATCGGGGGAATCTCCAGGGTGTCACCACCCGGCATCTCGACCGTGATCGCGGGAGCGACTACCTCAGCCTCAGGAGCGGGGGTCTCCAGGAGCGAGAGAACGGCCTCCCGCTTGCCCTTGCCCGTGATCTCCTCCTCACCGTTCCAGGCCATCTGAACCGCACCCTTGACCGTGAAGCGGACCACGATCGTCTGACCGCCACGCTTCAGCTCTACACGGGTGATGCCGTGGGATTCCTCGGTCCAGCCGTTCTCACCGGCCGCCCAGACGATCGCCTGCCGGGCGGGAGTGGTGGTCGCGCTCATCGTGTCCTCCGGGGTGGTCTCTCGCTGACAGGGACCACTCTCCCACACTCGTTCGCTTTCCATCAACCCGGGACAGTGTGTCCCCGGTCACACGGTAGAGCTCGTCCGTCCTCTGGAGGAAAGGAACCGCGCCCGTGCGCGCTACCAGGGAAGACAGGATCCGGGCAGCCCTCCCCGGTGTGGCCTTCGTCACACCGAGGAGAGCAAGTGCCCCGACTGACAGGTATGGACTAGGTGAGGGGGGATCAGGGGGGATAGTAGTTAAGTGCTTTTAGTATAAGTGCCTTTAAAGTGCTTTTATAGGCAACCCCCTTAAGGGGTTGCTATTGGTATGTATAGAAAGGGCAGGCCCTTAAAGGCCTGCCTCTGGAAGAACAAACCAAAAGAAAATCAAACCAAGCTCTATAAACCCCAAGCTCTTTGAGATCAAAGGTTCTGTTCAGAGAGTAGGGGTTCGGGCCTGTTGTGGCCCTTGGACAGGACAGGATGACACCCAATCATCGGCCGCCTACACGAGCGGCCTGGAACCGGTCCTCTCGAAAGGACCGTCTCCCTAGGGACTGGCTCTCCAGACGAGCCCAAGTGTTCCGAACCAAGGGCCGGCTATGCCTACTCGCCTATGCGGGTGTGTGCACCCTTAAGGCCACTGAGGTAGATCACTGTGTCCCTGGTGATAATCACGAACTAGACAACCTACAGCCGGTCTGTTCAGAGTGCCACGCTGTGAAGTCCTCCTCTGAGGGATACCACGCAAGGGCACGCAAGGGGCGTGCTCGCATGAGGAAGACTGAGAAACATCCTGGTTTCACATGAGGATTTGTTTTAGAGAACATTTACGATTCTCTGTTTGTGTTCGTCTTCTCTGAGCTTGCGTTCGCGTTCGTGTTGGTTCTTCGGTTCAGCTGCCGAGCTGAACCAGTCGGACCGCCACGGGGGTGCCCCTCCCGCCCCGGTCGCTGATCGGACGGTAATGCGG
>Ga0105148_100160_pt1 | contig 9959 bp, 10 predicted proteins | sample RS_199metaG_FD_91502 | JGI IMG/M metagenome (GOLD analysis project Ga0105148, IMG submission 91502) | Switchgrass associated microbial communities from Austin, Texas, USA, to study host-microbe interactions - RS_199 metaG | ecosystem: Host-associated > Plants > Roots > Rhizosphere | place: USA... | reverse complement strand
GCGTTGCGGTGTCGGACGGCAGGTCAAGAACCTTGGCGGCCTGACGCTCGGCGAAGAAATAGTAACGCTGAGCAGCCGACTGTGTAGATGCTTGAAGTTCCCTGAACAGCTCACGTTCCCGCTTGATGCCCTCCTCAAACGGCAGTTCCACCGCTGCCTGGATCGCCAGGATAATGTTCTCGGGGGCCTTAAAACCACGGAGGGCTTTTGCATTCCTGCGCCGATAGTCATCGAACAGCGCCATATTGCCCTTGTCCGCATCGACTTTGTCTTGGCGGTCGCGCACGCGTTTGAGCGGCCTGCCCTCGGCGACGATCTTGCGCGCAAAGGCTATCGCTTCCTCGCGTAAATTGCCCTCTTCCACCAGCGCGTCGATCATGCCTAATTCCAGCGCCTTCTGCGCAGGCACCGGATTCCCTCCCACGATTATGTCGAGCGCGGTTGCCGCACCAGTGATGCGCGGCAGACGCTGCGTACCGCCGGCTCCGGGTAACAAGCCTAGCTTGACCTCAGGGAGGCCGACCTTCGCCGAAGGTACCGCAACACGATAATGACAAGTCAGCGCAACTTCATATCCACCACCCAGAGCAGTGCCGTGGATCGCGGCGATCACGGGTTTGGAAGCACTTTCTATCTGGCTCAGGGTTCCGACGAGATCAGGCTGCTGCATAGGCTTGCCGAATTCGGAAATGTCGGCTCCGGCAAAAAAAGTGCGGCCTCCACAGATCAGGACGATGCTCTTTACCTCGTCGTTCGCGCCGAAGATGTTGAAGCCCTCCTGCAGCGCGCGACGCACAGCGATGCCAAGTGCATTCACCGGGGGCGAATCAATCGTGATGACGCCGACACCATCCTCGACCGTGAAAGTACCTACATTGCTCACAGACTCTCTCCCTGTAGGCTTAAACTGTTGTTGCCCCTCTTGCACGGCAGAATGGAGGGCGCAACGCGTTAAATGACGATCTATCAAATAACGGGTGCCGCGCGTCCGGGCAAGCCGCAGCACCATTCGGCGGCATGAGACGCTCCATCGCGAGGTCAAGAAATTGGCGGCCGGCTGCCTGGCTCTAACTTTCATGAGCCCACGACCATCAGCGCCCCAGGCATCGGTCAACGGAAGATAGCGCTACCTCCATGGAGGCTTCTTCAATCGTCCAAGCTAGCGAATGAAATGGATGCGATGGCGCAAGAGCCCCCTCAAATTCCTGCCGTAACTATCTGCAGTTCAACCCGGCTCAGTCCAGTCAAGCCAGGCTTCATCATCCATGGTCAGCTCATCCACCCGTCCCGTGAAATCAAGTGTCGAGCCCTTGTTACGCAATGCATTTTGGTGCTGTTCCGGCTGTTGTACCCAGCATCCCCCCGTGACCATCGCATGCGGCAATGTGTCCACCCATTCCGATATGCCACGGCCAGCATTGATGAAAACGGCTCTTCGCAAGACCAATGCCGCTTCCGCCTCTTCATGTTTCAGCTCTCGTGACACGAAGCCGGTAAATCCGCTGCCGATAGTGCGCCCGCAAAACGGATAAGGCGCGACGATAGTATCGCCCTCCATTTCCCATTCCAGGACCCGTTCACCATCACGATCCAAAGTTGCCAAAGTATAGCGGTCGCGTGAATCATGAACGACCGCGTGGTAGCGGCGCTGCCCCTCCCCGCGCGCAGCCATAGCCACGGAAAGACAAGCCAGGTCAAACTGATGCGTGCATTGATTTCTCGCGTCTATTTTCTCGGTCAGTGCAGTAAGCTGGGTCGTCAAGGGCTGGCCAACCAGCTCCGAAAGCCGGGCGCCCGCCGCCGGGCACAGCGTGAAGGGCGAGCGCGGCGCATCACTAAAAGCTCTCACCACCCGCTGTCCGTCATGCTGAACAACGACCCGAAAGTGATGAAAGTCATCCTCGACCGTTGCCCGGACTTCACCGAGCCGAGAAACGATCCGAATGACCCTGTTCATACTGCCGCCTAGATATTTTTTCGCGGGCGGACTGACTTGTGCCAAACGGTTATCTGCCGTCATTCCATCATCCATTTTCTGAATCTCTTCAATTGGGCGACCTAATCTACCCAAATTAAGATGGAGACGGGGTCCTGCTAGGTCAATGATCCTGTGTGATAGTGCAAGACCAGCGCGCGCCACCTGCCGCGTCGTCATCCTGCCCTGCGGCCGCGCGACGCCCTTTATGATAGATAAAGCCGACTGATTGCAGGCTTCGTAGCAATACCGCCGCCGATGACGTTGACCTATCTCTTGGCGCCTGAGGCGGTCGCCGGAGCGTGCTCCTGGCCGATCACGTTAACAGCGCGCATGACCCGCACTGTCTTTCTATCCAGCACGTTTGGGTATGCGGATTCACCAGAGGGCATGCTAAGCATGTTTCGCACCCCTACCGATCCAAACGATGGGAGCGATTGGATGTAGGATCATAAGACCTAGTGTCCGAACGGCGCCGATCAGTTCGTTGGAAGCTGAACCGCATCATGATAGCCGCCGCGGAAAAATAGCAGTGGCGTCTGATTTCCCTGTGTGCCGAGTGCCTCGACAGCGCCCACCACGAGCCAGTGGTCGCCGATTTCTACTACGCGCTCAATGGAGCAGTCGATCCATGCGAGGGCGTCACTCAACAAAGGCTGTCCGGAAGGTGACAGGGAACACGCCAGATCGCCGAATTTATCATCACCCTTGGCGGAAAATCGGCGGCACAAGTCAAGTTGATGAGAACCCAGAACGTTTACGCAAAAACGGCCGGCCTTTTCGATCGCGGGCCAGGTCTGGGATCGCTTATCTGGAAAAAAGCCGACAAGGGGTGGAGCAAGCGAGATGGAGGTGAAGGATCCTACCACAAGACCAAGTCGACGGCCTTCAACATCCTGCGCAGTGACCACGCATACACCGGTGGGATAGCAACCGAGAACATCCCGGAATTTTCTCGCATCATTGTCAATATCACTCATGACTGAGTGCCATGGCGCTCATCTCATGATCGGTCAAGGCGCGCGTGAGGCTTATGAGAACGACGGAGTTGACGTTCCGTCATAATAATGGACAACAGCAGTGCGAAAGGGCAAGGGCGAAGGGATGATAAAAATCATGTCACTGAAGATCATTGTTGCGGGAGGCCTGGGCGCCCTCGGTAGAGCAGTCTGCGCCGATTTGTCGAAGCGTGGCAACAACGTCGCTGCAGTAGATCTAGCGCCGGCGCCAGAAAGTTTTGGATGTTTGGCGTTTGGCGGTGTTGACCTAGCTGATGAGGCGGCAGTAGCCGCTGCCTATGGTCGCGCGGCCGAAGCACTGGGGGGGCTGGACGGAGTGGTCAACCTAGCCGGCGGCTTCCTGTGGGAAACGATGCGTGACGGCTCCATTAACAGCTGGGACCGGATGTACGCCACGAACCTGCGCACTGCCGCTATTTCGTCGAAGGCAGCGCTTCCCCACCTTTCGGCTGGTGGTGCAATTGTTAACGTCGGTGCCGCAGCCGCCGCCGATGCCGCGATGGGCATGGCTCCTTATGCCGCGTCGAAAGCAGGCGTCATGGCGCTGACCCAAGCACTAGCAGACGAACTGCGGGCCAAAGATGTCCGCGTCAACGCGGTGCTGCCGACGATCATCGACACCCCAACCAATCGCAAGGACATGCCCGACGCGGATACCACCGCTTGGGTGAAGCCGGAAGCGGCAGCCAAAGTCATCGCTTTCCTCCTGTCTGAGGAGTCCGCGTGCGTGACCGGGGTGGGCATTCGGCTCTCGCTCGCTGGCTGAAGGCACCGCCCGGGAATCGCGGATTGATGCGGTCGGGAGCGGAGGCGGCAGGCTTCCCTTCCGTCTCGAACTGGCATCTGCATGTGATCACCACATCCCGGCAGCGTCACATCGCAGCCGGGCTTATTGGCTACACGTCGGGATCGCTGGCCTTCAGGAAAAGATTGCCGGTGCTGATCAGCGAGCTGGCGTTTATACCACGTTCCCCAGCGAGCGCGTTTAGTAGTCCAACATCCTTGCGCAACAAATCCGTACCAGGAAACATGCCTGGTGTGTGGGAAATTGATCAGTTCAATGGCATAGCTGCGTCCGCTGGATGAGAGCAGGAGTTGCGCGAGTGCCCCGCGATCCAACCCGAGCGACGCCCCTACTTCTAGAGCCTGATCGGCGAGGGCGAGGTGGGCTGTGAGCAGCGCATTGTTAATCAGCTTCGCATATTGGCCTGATCCGAGCGGACCCAGGTGCACGATCATTCCCGCGAAACTTTCTAAGACCGGGCGGCAACGCTCGAGGATATCGTCAGCTCCCCCCACCATGACACTGAGCTTCCCCGCCCGCGCGACATCGCCTCCACCGGAAACCGGCGCATCGATCAACGCAATCTGGTGCGCGGCCGCACGTTTTCCCAGTTCGATGCAGGTGTTTGGGTGAACAGTAGAAAATATCACGATGGTGGCGTGCGGCTTAATTGAGGGCAAAAGAGCCTCCACAACTTCCTTGACCCCTGCATCATCGACGACACACAGGCCGATTATGTCGCACTGACCAAGATCCTCGATGTTGTCTGCCGCCTCGGCGCCCAGCGCCTCGAAGGGGGTTACCGCTTCCCGGCGTCGGGCCCAGATCTTTGTCGGAAAGCCCGCTCGGCAGATTCGTTCGGCAACGCCTCCACCCTGATCGCCGACGCCGATGAACCCAATCCGCAGAGCCTCCTGTCCGGTCATCCGCCACCTCCCTTTTCCTAGCCCGGCACCTGTTCGATTGACCGCGTCTCAGCCCGCCGTAGCCCCCCCATCGGAGCAAATGCAGGTCCCGTGAATGTTCGCGGCACGATCGGAAGCCAGATAGACAATAAGATCGGCGATCAGGTCGGGTTGGGGCATCGGGCGCGTTGGCATGTAGCGCTTCAACAATTCAGGGTCAGCATCGGGAGGAAACGCATCGAGCCCTCCCCCCATGCCGGTCAACATTCCGCCGGGCGCCACCGCATTGATCCGAATTGGTTTGTTCATGAATTCCATAGCCATGGAACGCGTCAACTGGATCAGGGCTGCTTTGCTAGCGGAATAGGGCACGGTGTAGGCCTGCCCCTTCAGGCCGGAGGTCGAAGCGATATTCACTATGTTTCCGCGCCGCTCAAGCAGATAGGGAATGGCGGCCTGCGAAAGCCAAAAAGGCGCGGAGAGGTTCACCGCCATCAACTTGTCCCAGCGATCTTCCGCATACGTCTCTACTCGACCGGGCGAAAGAAGCCCGGCGATATTGCACAAGACATCGACTCCACCAAACCGCTCAACCGCGTGCTCTATAAGTTGTCGGCAGTCAGACCGGATCGACAGATCGATCGGGCAGGCCGTTGCGAGATGTCCCTCGGCTGATAAATCCGCCGCGAAAGCTTCAAGAGGAATCGCGTTAATATCGCCAAGGACGAGTGCAGCGCCACGGGTGGCAAAGGCCATAGCGGTTGCTCTGCCCAGACCAGAGGCCGCACCCGTTATCACCACAATCTTGCCCGTGAAATCTTCCATGTCCTCTCCTGCTGTTGCGCGACAAGCTCTTATTAGTCGAAATGTGTCCGTCGTCGGACGCATCCTGATTGCTTGACGATCTGTCTACAAGTTCTATGCCAGAGTTGACAGTAATGTCATATCACGGATAGTGAGGATTGACGATGCGCACATACGCCAACCCCGCCGATATCGAAACGATAGCGATAGCGCAGCCCGGCCACTGAAACGAACTCGACGCAGTGACTATCTCGCCTTTCGTCGCATTGGGGTAGCCCACGCTATACATCGATGATCTAAGCGTTGCGTTCTGGGTCATTCTATGGGCGATCAGCCCTCGCACCCGATCGCTCCTTCGGCAGCGAGCGCTTCAATCTCTTTACTGTCGAGGTCGAGCCAGCCCTGCAGGACCTCTTCCTGTCCTTCGCCCAGACCTGGCGCAGCCAGATCATAGGTAGGCGGCGTGCGCGACAGGCGGACTGGATTGGCGATTGATTTGACAGTACCGATCCCCGCCTGCACTGTTTCCACAATAAGGCCCCGTGCAACCGAGTGCTTGTCGGCAAAAGCCTGCCCAACCGTGTTGACGGGTCCGCTCGGAACCGACGCCTTCGAGAGTTCAGCCAGCAATTCTTCTCGTTTCCACTTGCCGATTTGCGCCTGAAGCAGATCAAACAGTTCCCGCCGATTTTCGAAACGCCCCGCGGATGTGAGGAAGCGCGGGTCGTGAGCGACGTCGGGGATGCGAAGAATGCGGCAGATGCTTTCGAACTGGTTCCCCAACCCGCCCATCAAAAGGATCAGACCATCGACACATGCGAAAGTATCAGACGGTCCACCGGCGACACCGGCATTACCATGGCGTCCCGGTTCCACCCCCGTGTGAAGATAAGTCTGCCCAACCGTTGTAAGCGCGGCGAGGCCGCAGTCGAACAGGCTGATGTCAACTTGCTGCCCCCTGCCTGAGCGACTGCGCTCGACCACGGCAGCAAGAATGCCGATAGCAGCATTGTAACCACCCAATTCATCCACAGCATAGATACCGGTTTTTATGGGGCGTCCATCAGCTTCTCCGGTCACGGCCATGATACCAGTTTCTGCTTGAAACACTGGATCGAAACCGGGCTGCGACCGGCGGGGCCCCTCTTGGCCATATCCCGTAACCGAACAGTAGATCAGGCGCTGATTTATTGCGCTGAGTGTATCATAGTCCAGCCCATATTGTTTTAACGTACCGGGCAGGTAGTTTTCTATAAGGATGTCCGCCTCGCAAGCGAGCTTACGGATCAGTTGTTGGCCCTTTGCCGAAGCGAAGTCGACCGTCAAGGAAAGCTTGTTACGATTGCAGGCTTGGTGAAAGGTGCTTTGCGTCGGTGCGCCGGCGGGGTTGCGTGTGACGATTGCGCCCATCGTTCGCGACGGATCGCCGCTCCCCCTGCGCTCAACCTTGACGACGGTTGCCCCTAGGTCGCCCAAAATCTGTCCGCCGAGCGGCCCTGCAAGCACACGCGACAGGTCGAGTACTCGAAGGCCTTCCAGCGCCTTCCCGGCAGGAGAATCAGTCATAGCGTAAATTACCCCCGCCCAAGCACCAAGGCCGATGCGTTCCAGAGCTCTTCATAACATTCACTAATTTCACTGGCCGGGCCATACTTCCCCGAAAGGCCGCGATAGGCACGAGGGAGAAAAACAGCCAACATGGATCCGGCACAAGGACGCGATTAGCCGCCCACCCCTCATTTTCAATGTTCAGTCCTTCGCCTCGTAGACGACTGGCGTTGCGCGAACATCATTGGCGCGAGAGGCAAAATAGCTTTCCGGCAACAGTTCGAAATCATCCTCACCGAAGTTCAAGAGCAGGTTGATGCGGTTCTTTCCGCTAGTGTTGCCCGTGCTGGCATGCAGCGTTTCGGCCGCATGAGCGACCCCCCAGCCGGCAGGCAGGACAGCTGCAACCTCTTCCCACTTCTCGCCCTCTGGAACTTCCAGCTCACTCCGTTGACGATCATGGTCACGGTCGAAGAAACCGGTGCTGTAGATCCGGCCCCATTTGTGAGAACGCGGCACGTAGCAAACTGGCCCCCGATTTTCCGGAACGTCGTCCAGCGCAATCCAGAGGTTGAACGCGCGGCCCGTCATGATCTTGTTCAAATAATGACGATCCTGGTGCCAACCCACGACCGTGGCTTTGCCATCCGCCGACGGATATTTTTTCATGACCATCGCCGACCATACCTTCAATCGCTTAGCGCCCGAGGCCTTAGCGGCCCACTCAGCGATTTTGGGACTGTGCATAATATCTGCAATCACATTGTCCGCGTCTTGCGGAAACTGCGCTTCGATATACGAGGGATGGTTCGCGACGTCCGGGCCGCCCGAGTTAGTGCGGGGCGCAACGCCAGTTTCATAAATACCATCAAGCACTCGTTCGGCATGTTCTCGCACTCGCTCGATTTCCTCGGGCGACAGCAGCGGGCCGGGCGTGACGGCAAAACCATGCTCGAGATAATCGTAGCGCCCTGAAAGATCCTTTGCCTTGCGGACGAGTTCCTCATGGGACGACTCGAATGCGACACTGGCCATTGAACAAACTCCTGGATACCAATTCACTTGACCATCTCTCAACTTGACACCTTCGTCAAGTAGAATTGGCCAGGAATTCAGGTGGCCTACCGGCGGCTCGACCATGCCAGCACGAGCCAACAAACTCCGATATATTCTCGCTCAAAACAAGGAGACCCGCCTCGAAGAGAGGTGGGTCTCCTTGTTTTGAGCGGTTGCGCACCTTCCCGTTTAGACGTTGGGCCCGTTCAGACGTCGGGGAAGAGTAGCTTGTTGTTATCGACGAAGAAGCGCTGGTCGTATCCGGCAGGCAGTTTGTCGAGATGCTTGCGGAATTTGCCGATGGGATCGCGGCTGCCTTCCAGGTGAGGATAGTCGGTGCTGAACACCCACACATCCTCCAGGCCGAAGCGGTCGATGATGCGCGGCAGGTCCTCGTGCCAGAAAGGCGTGACGCGCACGTTGCGCTTGAGGAACTCACTGGGCTTCATCTCGTAGGTGACGCCCACCTTCGCCATGAAGTCGGTCCAGCTGTCCATGCGCTCGGCCGCCGCGCCAACCCATTCCGCGCTGAGTTCGATGATCCCAAAGCGCAGGCGCGGGAAGCGCTCGAACACCTTCCCCATGACCATCGTCTGCAGGAACACCTCGGGACCCACATGCGCCACCAGCATGAAATAAGGGCTGATGGCTTCCTCGCCACCGCCGCGTTCGGCCGGCGTGCGGCGCAGAGTTTCCGAATCGCCCCAGCCAAATTCCGGGAACATGCTGTCACCCGCATTGCGGCAGGACAAAAGCCCCGAAGCGCCCAGATGCAGCGTGGCGGGCACATTGGCTTCCTCCAGCCGCGCCCAGAACGGATCCCACATCGAATGCGCCGGCGACACGCCCGCTGGCGGCGCGTTGCAGGGCAACGTCACAGCCAGCGCTCCAGCCTTGATCACGCGATCAAGTTCAGCGATCGCCCAGTCGACGTTCGACATGTTGATCTGCGCCACGGCCCGCGCGCGCTTGCCCGCATTGCGCGTCCAGTCGAGCGCAAAGTCGTTATAGACCCGGCACGCGCGTCGCGCAGCATCCGAATCGATCCGCATTTCGGCAGAGCCCGTATTCGGAAACGCCAGCTGAGCCTTGACGCCCATCATGTCGAGCGCCTCCTTACGCTCAAAAGCATCATAGGCGCCCAGCGCACTCAGACCCTTGGTTGACCAAAGCTCTTCCCGGTTCTTCGCGCGGCTCTCCGCAAATTCATCAGACTCAACCTGACGCTTGTAAAAATCCTGCGCCAGAGCACCACCCATCTCACGGGCAAACTCCGCAAGAGCATCCGGCTCCATATATACATGCCCATCCGCATCCAGCAGATCGCCACGAAACTTGTCAGCCACGTCCCTGCTCATAACCTGTCTCCAAACGAGAATCACCACCTCACCATTCGGGAACTTGACATCTGTGTCAAGTTTTAATCTGGCGATTCGTCGACTATGTTGCCCATGCGTCGAAGACAGAACGGAATGTCGCACTCCTATCGACCCATGGGGTCCCTCATTGTCTGTCGGAGGGCCGCGCAGGCCCAGCTTGCTATACCTGCCGTCCTTCCGAAGCGAACCGCGCAGAATTGCTCGCTCATGCTCCGCCAAGAGCGGCATTGCCGCGCCCGAGGCTGCCGCCTGCTGGGGCGACAAGAATATGCGATAAAGTAGCTTGCGAAGGTTGCCAACATCACCAAACCGGCATAAAGATGACGAACCTTCAATTTACAAAGAACCGGCTTCCGGGCAGTGGAGAGACGATTATGAAAATTAACGACATGGTGCTCTGCAGCGTCGATGATCACGCGATCGAGCCCCCGGAAGCCTATTTTCCCCACTATCCCGCCGATAAAAAGGACGAAGCGCCCCGTGTCATCG
>Ga0105148_100159_pt1 | contig 10038 bp, 10 predicted proteins | sample RS_199metaG_FD_91502 | JGI IMG/M metagenome (GOLD analysis project Ga0105148, IMG submission 91502) | Switchgrass associated microbial communities from Austin, Texas, USA, to study host-microbe interactions - RS_199 metaG | ecosystem: Host-associated > Plants > Roots > Rhizosphere | place: USA... | reverse complement strand
GGTGAGCCCGACGCCCTGGAAAGAGTGATTGCGCGGGACGGCCTTTCGCTGATCGGTGAGGATCATGAGGGCGGCAAGGACGAAATCGGCGTGATCGAGGCTGTCGTGACGCCTCAATCGGCGTTGATCGGACGTACCGCCGGCCGCCTGCTGCTGCGCGACCGGTTCGGCATCAACCTGATCGCGGTGTCGCGGGCCGGGGAGAATCTGACCAGCAAGGTGGGACAGATCGTGCTGAGCGCGGGGGATGTGCTGGTGCTCCAGGGGTCCATTCACCTTTTGCCGGGCCGCCTCAGCCAGTTGGGCGCGCTGCCGCTGGCACAGCGATCGATCCGCCTTGGCCTCTCCAAGCGCGGCTGGCTGCCCATCGTCATCCTGGCGCTTGCCATGATCGCGACCGCGACCGGCGTGCTGCCCGTCGCCATCGCCTTCTTCGCCGCGGCGGCGCTGGTCGTCATTGCGGGCGCGTTGCCGGTGCGGGAAGCCTATGAGGCGGTCGAATGGCCGATCCTCATCATGCTGGGCGCTCTGATCCCGGTGAGCGGATCATTGCAGAGCAGCGGCGCGTCTGATGTGATCGCGACGCAGCTTGCGCATATCGCCGCATCGCTTCCGCCCTGGGGAGCGGTGGCCCTGATCCTGGTGACGGCCATGGCCGTGACGCCATTCCTCAACAATGCGGCAACCGTGCTGGTCATGGCCCCCATCGCGGCAGTCTTCGCCCATGACCTTGGCTATCGGCCCGAGGCTTTCCTGATCGCCACCGCCGTGGGCGCGGGATGCGATTTCCTGACGCCCATCGGTCATCAGTGCAACACGCTGGTGCTGGGTCCGGGCGGTTACAAGTTCGGCGACTATGCGCGGCTGGGCGCGCCGCTGTCCCTGCTGGTCATCCTTGCCGGGACGCCGCTGATCCTCTGGGCATGGCCGACCTAGACAGCGGCCATTGACGATCGCTTCGGGGAGCGTAGGCTGCGCGCGACGCATATCCTGTGAGGTTCATGCTCATGGAAGCCGAAGTCCGTTCTGGCGCCTGCCCTTTCCACCATGGCGGCGACGATCGCAAATCCGCCTCCGCTTCGGAAGCCGGCGGCACCGTCGCGCCCAACATCCGCACCCGCAGCTTTGCCGAGGCGCGCACCATCCTGCGCAGCGACAAGGTGCACCAGGCCGGGTTCCTTGCCGAGCAGGTGAACAGGATCGGCAGCGCCACCCGCCAGCCCATCCTTTACCTGGAAGGGGAAGCGCATCGCGTCCAGCGCAGCGCGACCGCCCGTTTCTTCACCCCTCGCGTGGTGACGACCCGCTATCGCGAGCTGATGATCCGGCTGAGCGACAATCTGGTCGAGCGGTTCCGGCGGGACAAGCGCTCGCATCTTGACCAACTGAGCCTGGAACTGGCGGTGGAGGTCGCCAGCCATATCGTCGGCCTGACCGACAGCGATCCGGCAGGGCTTACAAAACGGCTCGACGTCTTCTTCACGGGCGACTTCGATCGGCCGCGCAACAAGCTGAAGGCGTTCGGTTGGTTCCTGCGCTCGCAATATCGCGTCCTGTCCTTTTACTTTCGCGACGTCGCCCCGGCGATCCGCGCCCGCAAGAAACAGCGGCAGGATGATGTCATCTCCCACCTGATCGACGAGGGCTATAATGGCCGGGAGATTTTGACCGAATGCCTGGTCTATGGCGCGGCTGGAATGGCGACGACGCGTGAGTTCATCGTGATGGCCGCCTGGCACATGCTGGAGCGCGAGGAATTGAAGGCTTCCTTCCTCGCCGCCGACGAGGGCGGCAAGCTCGCCTTGCTGGAAGAGCTGCTGCGGATCGAACCCGTTGTCGGCTATATCTACCGGCGCATGGAGAGCGGCCTCCCAAACGAAGCGGGGCTGGAGGCCGTGGAAGCGGGCGCCGCCGTCGCTGTCGATGTGCGCGCGGCGAACACGGACGCCGACGCCTTTGGAGAGCGCCCCTGCGAGGTGGTGCCGGGGCGGAAGGTGAGCGCCAAATATGGCGGCGCCGGCCTTTCCTTCGGCGATGGCGAGCATCGTTGCCCAGGCGCGCAGGTCGCCCTTTTGGAGACTTGCCTGTTCCTGGAGCGCCTGATGCAGGTGCCGGGATTGATGCTGGCCCGCCCGCCTTCCCTGACCTGGAACCGTCTCGTCACCGGCTATGAATTGCGCAATGCCGTGATCACTTGCGACTGAAGGCATGCGCCCGGCGAAAAAATTCGGCTGCGCATGTCACATCGCGGTTCGCCACCTCGTCTCGTCAGCAGAACACTGACGAAAGGAAACGCGAACATGACTGGCCGTATCAATCCCTATGCCGCTGCGCCCGAACTGCTGAAGGCCTGGTTCAGTTTTTCCAATCAGGTGGCGGAGAGCGGGCTGGAAAAGCCGTTGCTGGAGCTGGTGAAGATCCGGGCGTCGCAGATCAATGGATGCGCCAACTGCCTGAACATGCACAGCTATGAAGCGCGCCAGGCGGGCGAAACAGAACAGCGCATCGCCGTGCTGGCGGCTTGGCAGGATGCGCCCTTCTATACCGACCGCGAACGCGCCGCGCTCGCCTGGACCGAGCATCTGACGCTGGTTGCCGACAGGCGCGCCCCGCAGCATGTGTATGAAGCGCTGAACGCGGAGTTCAGCCCGGAGGAGCAGGTCAAGCTGACCATGATGATCAATGTGATCAACGGCTGGAACCGGCTGGCGGTCGGATTCGACCTGTTCGCGCCAGAGCTGGGCTGGAAGCAATGAGCGAGGCGGCGGCGACATTCGAAGAGCTGCGGCCGCCGCTGCTGCGCGTCGCCTATCGGATGCTGGGATCGATGGCCGATGCGGAAGACGTCGTGCAGGATGCCTGGCTGCGCTGGGCGAGCACCGACCGCAAGGCAGTGCGCGTGCCCGAAGCATTCCTTCGCCGCGTCGTGACGCGGTTGTGCCTGGACCAGCTCAAGTCGGCGCGGGTACGGCGGGAGGAATATGTGGGGCCCTGGCTGCCCGATCCGGTGGTCGAGCCGGACGCGGTGGAGGATGTCACCTTGCCGCTGATGCTGGCGCTCGAGCGGCTGTCCCCGCTCGAACGGGCGACCTTCCTGCTGCACGATGTATTTGGCGAAAGTTTCGAGGATATTGCGCTGAGCCTGGATCGGGATCCCGCCGCGTGCCGCCAACTCGCCAGCCGGGCGCGCACCCATGTCCGGTCGGCCGCGCCACGCTTCCCGGTCGAAAAGACGCATGGGCTGGAAATAGCCCAAGCGTTTTTCGCCGCCTCGCGCGCGGGCGAGATCGGGCGGCTGGGTGCCATGCTGGCGGAGGACGTCAGCCTTTATTCCGATGGCGGCGGCAAGCGGCCCGCGGCAGGCCGCGTCATGATGGGGGCAAGCGAAGTCACCCGCACCTTCGCAGCGATCGCGCGGCTGATGCGCGGACAGGCCGGGGAACTGATCCGCTACGCCTATGTCAACGGCCTGCCCGGCTTCGTCACGCGCGAGTCCGACGGCATCCTGCAGACGACCGCGCTGTTGATCGATGAGGGCCGCGTCAAGGCGATCTATGTGATGCGCAACCCGGACAAGCTGCAGCATTTGGAAGCCCGGTTGAATTAGGGCTGTATGTGCGCACTTTTGCCAAGACGAGGCGGTACGCAATTGCGGGTAGATATCGTCGATGATAAGCGAACAAGGGTGGACGTTGGTCAAGATCCCGACGCAGGACGGACCGTGACTTATTTTCGAACAATTTCGTTCTATTAAATATAGGATAGGCTGTGCTGGTTTAGTTAATTCCTTTTACATTGACCTATATTTATGCACTTTGACATTATCCAACATTGCCCTTGCAGAGACTGGAACATGAGATAACCTATGTTCACTTCAGGCTGGAATAAGTGGAGTATATAACTTTGGGTATATGGGCGAATCATCCGGCCGCCGCTTTCTCTACAGGTGCAGGTTACACCTGCTTTGCGACCCAAACTGCCCCGTCCGGATCGGATGGGGCTTTTTGTTTCTCGCCGCTTTGTCGATGACGAAAGGCATCATTCACCACATTGAATAGTACAGACAAGTAACAATAAGCAGGAAAGGATGCCGATATGGTCGAGATGCCCTCGAACAGGTCTTACGCAACTCCTGAAAAAGCTGCCACCTATCGAGCGTTTGTCAATTCTTCTACTTGGTATGCCGCCTGTGCGGAGGGACATTTCTTCTGGGCTGGGCCGGACAGGCATTCCGTGGCGGAGGCCGAAGCCGATGCGCACCAGCATAATGAGATGAAACATGGCGGCGACCATGCGGCGATCGTCTTGTGCAATCTGGATGGCAGGTTGAAAAAGGCCTAGGCCGCGAGGGCGATAAGACCGCCGTCCGCACCCCCTTGCACCGACCCGCCGGCTCTACCGGCTCAATCCACCTGAAGGTCAAAGCGCGCCCCCCAGCTCGCGCGCTCACTGAGATTGACTTGCATTAGTAGCTGGCATTCGCTAGCGAGCGCTCGTTCAAAGGGGTGTTCCAATGCGTTTGACCTTGCCGGTTCTGCTATCCACCACTGCGCTCTTCGCGGGGACCGCCCACGCACAACAGGCCGCTGCCGAGGCGGAAGCTGACGCTCCCATCATTGTCACTGCCGCGCGCACCATCCTGCCCCCCAGCGCGTTGCCGCTCACTATTGACGTGGTGGACAAGGGAACATTGGATCAGCAGATCGCCATTTCCGGTTCGGTCACGGATGCGATCGCGACGCTGACGCCCTCCTTTTCGCCGACACGGCAGAAGCTTTCAGGCGCGGGCGAGACGCTGCGCGGCCGCTCGCCGCTTTACGCCATCAACGGCATTCCCCAATCCACGCCCTTGCGCGACGGCGCCCGCGACGGGTTCACGATCGACGGATTTTTCGTTGATCGCGTCGAACTGATCTACGGATCCAACGCGCTGCAGGGCATTGGCGGAACCGGCGGCATCGTCAACCAGGTCACGGTCGGCGCGCCCCAGCAGGAAGGGCTCTCCGGACGCCTGCTGCTACAGGGAACGGCGGACAATAATTTCCATTCCGATGGCTTCGGCTGGAAGGCTGGCGGCCTGTTCCAATATAAGGCCGGGGACTTTGATGCGACGGTTGGCGCTACCTATGAAAAGCGCGGCGTCTTCTACGATGGCCAGGACCGTCGCGTCGGCCTGAACCTCACCCAGGGCGAAACGCAGGATTCGCGCGCAACCAATATTTTCGCCCGGCTGGGCTATGCCGTCTCCGACACCGGGCGCATCGACCTTATCGCCAGCCGCTTTGAACTGAAGGGCGAAGGAGACTTCATCGCGCTGCCCGGCAACCGCGTCACGGGGCTGCCGACCAGCGCCGTCCGTGGCACCCCGCCGGGAAAGGCGGCCGCGAACCGCACGGAAAGCGTCGCGCTGTCCTACACCGACAGCAGCTTTCTGGGCGGCAATTTCATCAGCCAGATTTTCTTCAACCGCTCACGCGATACATTTGGCGGTGAAGTCGCGCCCATCCCCACTTTCCAGGACCCGGCGATCGCGCCCGTCAATACGCTGTTCGACCAATCGCAGAACCGGTCGCGCAAGCTGGGGGCCAAGTTCAGCTATGAACGCGCCGTGCCGGGCTTTGAGGCGCTTACGGCCATCCTTGGCTTCGACGCGCTGTGGGACAGGACGGAGCAGCGCCTGATCGCGACCAACCGCGTCTGGGTGCCGCCAGCCGAATTCCGCAGCCTGGCGCCGTTCGCCCAGGCCAATCTCAAGCTGTTCGACGGGCTGGTGCGCGTTGCTGGCGGTGCGCGCTGGGAAAATGTCCAGATCAAGATCGACGATTACCACACGCTGGCATCGACGACCTTCGTCGCCTGTTCACCGCGCCTGCCCGTCGGTACGCCATGCGGCAATTCGACCTATGGCGGGGTCGCCGTTGCAGGCGGCAAGCCGAAGTTCGACGACCTGCTGCTCAACGGCGGCGTCATTGTCGAACCCTGGGAAGGCGTCCGCGCCTATGCCAGCTATGCAGAGGGCTATACCGCGCCCGACGTGGGTCGCATTGCCCGGTCGGTCAATGTGACGGGCATCGACATCGACAGCTATCTCGCGATCGAACCGATCGTTTCCAACAACCGCGAGATCGGCGTCGAAGTGAAGCGCGGACCGATCGACGCATCGGCGGCCTATTTCTGGTCGTCCAGCGACAAGGGCCAGCTTCTGGTTCCTGGCCTCGGGCGCAATTTCGATGTGCAACGCCAGCGCATCGAGATTCAGGGCATCGAGATCAATCTGCGCAGCGAAACGCCCATCGACGGGCTGAAGCTCGGTATTGGATACGCCCATATCGATGGCCGCTACGACAGTAACGCCGACGGGAAAGTGGACACCGACCTTGACGGCGTCAACATCTCCCCCGATCGCGTCAACCTGTCGGCGACCTTCAATCGCGGTCCGCTGTCGGCGATCGTGCAGACGCAATATTTCCTGTCGCGCAGATTTCAGGGCCCTGCGCGTGCCGCGGACGACGCCAATCCGTTGCGCCCCCTCAAGCTCGGCGACAATGATTTCGGCGGCTATCATGTCACCGACGCGAGCATCCGTTGTCAGACCGGCTTCGGCGGCCTGCGGTTCAGCGTTCAGAACCTGTTCGACAAATTCTACATCGACTATAGCAGCGACACGCGTCTGCCGACCGACAATCTCGCCTTTTTCGCCGGGCGCGGCCGCACCTTCACGCTGAGTTGGGATTACAGCTTTTGAAGACGCTTGATCTTCTGCACCGCTGGCTGGGCGGACTGATCGGCCTTGTGCTGGCGGTGCTGGGGTTTTCCGGCGCCTTGCTGGTGCACAAGGATGCGTGGGTGATGGTGCCGCACGCGTCGGATGCGCAGGTGACGCAGGTGGCGGCGATCGCGGCTACGACCGAAAGCATCATGGCTGATCCTGTCACCCGGCCCGACATGATCAGTTTCGCCAGCCGCGACTTTGGCCTGCATCGCCTCCGCTATGCGGATGGCGGGGGCGCCTATACCGATCAGGCGGGCAATGTCGTCACGCGCTGGAGCAGCCAGTGGGAACGGCCGGAACTGTGGCTGTTCGACCTTCATCATCATCTGTTCGCGGGGGATACGGGCGATACCATTATCGGCATCGCCGCGATCATCGGGCTGTTCTTCGTCATATCCGGCATCATCCTCTGGACCCGTACCCGCAAGACGTTCGAATTCCGGTTGTTGCCCCGGCGGATGAGCCGCCCCGCCATCCTGCGGCACCATCGCGATCTGGGGGTGGTTGCCTCGCCCTTGCTGATCCTTGCGCTGTTGACAGGCGCGATCCTGGTTTTCCGTCCACTCGCCGCGCTGATCCTGGGCCCCGGCGCGCCCGCGCAGATCGATGCCAGCCTGAAAGCGCCGTCCTACCCATCTGTTCCGCTCGCCCGGAAGCAGGATTGGCGCGGCATCATCCTGGCGGCGCAGGCGCGCTTTCCCGAGGCGGAGATACGCAGCCTGTCCCTTCCCCGGAAGGAAAGCGGCCTCATCACCTTGCGGATGAAAAAGCCGGACGAATGGCTGCCGAACGGGCGGACGACTTTGTGGTTCGCCGCCGACAGCGGGCAATTGGCGAAGGCCCGCGACGCATCCCAGCTGCCGGGCACGGTAAAGATCTACAACATGCTCTACCCCCTGCATGCCGCCAAGGTGGGGGGTCTTGGCTACCGCCTCGTGATGACCTTTACGGGGCTCGCGCTCGGCTTGCTGGGGACGCTCACCGTCTGGTCCTTCTGGTTCCGGCGCAAAGGCGCGCGCCGATCGACCCCGCAACTGGCGCAGGCGCGACAGTGAGATGCAGCGCCGGTCGCAGGCCGGCGCGATGGTCTTCCCGGCAATCTGCATCAACAGGGATGATGACCGTCTCCTTAACCCCCTAAATAGCGGAACCATTTCCCCGTCACTTGATTGGTGCGGCACTCATCAGGGGGAATAAATGAAAGCGCCGCCTCTAGAAGTCGTCCTGGGTTCAACACTCATCGCCGGGAGCAGCGGCTTCGCGATTGGATGCTCGCGTTTTCACATGGACACGCTCTCCCAGCCCGGCGCGGCGGAACATCACGTGACCGCCCTGATGATATTTGCGATGCTGCTCTTTTCGATATTGGGATCGACGGCCGCCCGCATTTCCATGACCGCCCTGATCGCCGCCGGCACATCGATCATGCTGAACAGCGGGCAGATGGGCCTTCTCGACGGCACCCTCCACTCCCCTTCTTCTAAGCTGATATTCATCCTGTTGCTTGGCATTCTGCCCTTGTGGACGCCTACCGCGAACAGCTGGTTCAAGCGGCCTGGCCGTGTCTCATTCGTCCATTCGCATGCGCTTCGCGGGCCGGGCCCTCAGCTCCGCCCCTTGACGGTCACGTCGCAGAGGAACTGCGCCAGGATTTCCACATGCACTCCGCCGTCATGCTCCGCGGCGATCAACAGCTCCTCGGCTCTGGACGACAAGAGTTGCGGCGGCGCGAGGTAAGCCAGGGACCAGGTGACAAATCGCGGATGGGCATATTCTCCCTCCGCGATCGTCCGAATATTTTCATGCCGCATGTCCAGGCTGATGCTGTGCCGCAACTGGTCGACCCCTCGTGGCGGCCCCTCCAGATACTGCGCGAAGTTCCGGCCCGTGAACAGGAGCGCTCCGGTGACGCCGAGCGAGCGGTTACGGGCGATCGATACCTCGACAATATCCCGCACTACGTCGTCGGCGTCGTCATCGACCAGACGGCTCGCACTGATATAGAACCATCTGAACATCTGCCACGCCCCTCCCCTTCACCCTACGGTTAGGGCAGGAGCCCACGGGTAGATGGTGAGCCCCTGCCCCGCCTACCTCCCTGAACCGGTTTTAAATTAGCATGATGGCCTGCGCCGCTCCAACACACGGGTTAACATCGGCGAATAATAGCGCGCACCCGCGCGCCTCTACATCGTTCGACATAGCCCTAAATTGCAGCCCATCGCGGGAAGGGAATCTAACAAATGTGATTCAGCGCTTTTCCGCTGGCACTTACCTTGGCTGCCCAACGACTCATAGGAGAGGGCAGTAGTGAGAACGTCCAAAGACGCCGACTATCTGTTGCAGCGATCAAAGGAAGAAAACCACAAGGCGCGCGAAGCCCTATGCAAGGGCGAACATCCCGATTCCATTTACCTTCATCGAGAAAATGCGGTCCGCTATTATGCGCGGGCGATGGCGGCTATGCGGCCGTCCACTGCCCTGCACTAGGATCGCGCAAAATGCCCCTTAGGCGATGCGCCTGAAAGACGGCCGTCGCGAGCGGCGTCCCTCAAGCTCGCGACCTTCGGGCCTGGGGAGTTCCGCGCGAAAGCCGAAAGTGCCGTGGACTGCGGCTAGGCGTCCTGCCGCAGATAGGGGAACATGTGCGCCACATAGTCGGCTTTCCCAAGCTCGACGCCCTGGGCGCGCAGGATCGCATAGGCGGTGTTCAGGTGGAAATAAAATTGCGGCAGCGCCCAGTCGCGAACATATTGCTCTGCGGTCAGGTCGAACACCATGCCTTGCGGCAGGCTGTGGGCGATGGGCGTCGCCGGGTTTAAATCCGGAGCGTCAGCAGCCGCCGCCTTGACCAGCCCTATGGTGGCGTCGATGCGGGCAAGCGCATCGGCGATCGAGCCAGGACGCTCAGCGCCGTTGCGGCCCTCCTCCAATAGCTCCGCGACCGATGGCGGGAATGCTTCCTGTCGCAGCCGGAACATGCCCTCCTGCGCCTGGACGCAGGCGAAACGGATCTGCGTCGAAAGCGGGAACATGTCGGGCGCTAGGCGCGCCGCGAGCAGCTTCTCGCCGCCGTCTTCCATCCTCTCCCCATCGACCTTGCCGAGCCACGACGAAAGCGCGCCCAGCATCTGAACATAAGTGGGCACGAGAATGTCTTTCAGCGTCGTCATGTTCTTCCTTTGCTCATCGCTTTGCTTGTCCCGACGCCCGGCAGGAACGCGTGCGACCATAAAGCCGATCTTGCTGACAAAAGGAAGGAACTC
>Ga0105148_100157_pt1 | contig 10055 bp, 10 predicted proteins | sample RS_199metaG_FD_91502 | JGI IMG/M metagenome (GOLD analysis project Ga0105148, IMG submission 91502) | Switchgrass associated microbial communities from Austin, Texas, USA, to study host-microbe interactions - RS_199 metaG | ecosystem: Host-associated > Plants > Roots > Rhizosphere | place: USA... | reverse complement strand
GTGATGGTGTCCGGGCCCGTACCAGCCAGCACCAGTTCCCATCCCGAGCCACTGGACGCGGTCAGTCGGGTAATCGATGTGGCAGCCTGGAGTTCGTATTACGGCCTGATCGACAATCGCACACAGAGTCTCGCTCAGGCTGTCGACAAAGCGCGGGCTTTCGCGCTGGGGCCGTACATTCACGCCCTGCTGCTTGGCGATCGATTGCCGGAAGCCGAGAAGGACGAGATTGCCAGGGCACTTGCTACCCTGACGGGACTGTCAGCAGATTATTATTCGGAAAATAACCTCGTCATCAAGGCGCCCGCAACTGACCTTTTGAAGTCCGAAGGGAAGATGCCCATCGGCAACACCCCGTCGGCGAAGCCGAGAAACGTTACGAGGCCAGGCTGGACGCTACCTGCATGGCAACAGGATCAAACCAATTCGTCCCCGGCAATATGGGGCGTTTGATATCCGTCCGCTACCATGCCCAAGCGCAGCCTCCGGTCGGTACATTTGCTTTGACGGAACCGCCTTGCCTACACGTCGGGATCTTGGTTCACCCGTTGGTGGGATTGCCCCGAAATCACCGGCTGTTTGCTTCCGGGCAGCATGATCAGCTTGACGTTGCAGAACTCACGAATTCCGAAGTGAGAGAGCTCTCGGCCGTAGCCGCTGTTGCGGATACCGCCGATGGGGACGCGTGGGTCAGATGCAGCCACTCGGTTTACGAAAAGACCACCGCTCTCGACACGTTCAGCCAGCCTCTGCCCAGCAGAGACATCACGTGTCCAAATCGATCCGCACAGGCCAAAATTTGAGGCGTTTGCCAGAGCGAGTGCGGCTTCAGGACTGTCAGCACGAATGATTGGTGCAACGGGCCCGAAGGTTTCCTCAGCAAACACCGGCATGTCAGGCGTAACTTCAGAGAGGACCGTTGGCGTCAGAAACGCGCCCGGCCCGGGCAGGCTTGCGCCCTTAAGCAACACCTTTGCGCCCATCTCCACGCTGCGCGCCACCTGGTTAATCAACTCGTCTCGCTGACGGTGGCGGGCGATCGGCCCGAGATCTACCGAAGGATCGAGCGGGTCACCCACCTTAAGGTCGGCAACTGCACTGACAAACCGGCGGGTAAACTCGTCGGCGATCGCCTCCTCAACGATAATCCGCTTGCCGGCGATGCAAACTTGCCCCGAGTTCTGGAAACGTGCTTCGACCGCCGCTGGCACGGTCACGTCCAAATCGGCGTCGGCAAGCACGATAAAGGGGTCCGAGCCACCTAGCTCAAGTACCGAACGCTTGAGATGGCGCCCTGCCTCTGCCGCAATTGCTGAGCCCGCTGCGACCCCCGCGGTCACCGAAACCCCGACGATACGGGGATCGGCGATCAGTCTAGGCAGAGCCGCGCGATAACAGTTGAGATTGGTGAGGATACCCGGCGGGGCGCTGGTCCGAGCAATAAGCGCCTCAAGCGCGAAAGCAGAACCTTGAACATTGTCCGCGTGCTTCAATACGAAGGCGTTTCCCGCAGCAAGCACCGGAACCGCAGCGCGTAACACCTGCCAAAGCGGAAAATTCCACGGCATTACGCCAAGCACGATTCCTAGGGGCTCATAGCGCACGATTGCTCTGCCTTCGTCACCCAGATCGGGGTGCTCGTCTGCCAGCAAGTGGAGCGCCTCGGCGGAATACCAATCACACAGCGTAGCGCACTTTTCTACCTCTTCTCGAGCGCGTGCGAAAGGCTTGCCCATTTCTCGGGTAATCAGCTCTGCCAATGCTAATGCGTCTTGTCGAAGCAGCGTCGCAAGTTCGGACAAGACAGTGCAACGCCGCTCGACGGTTGTCGTCCTCCATCGGGCGTATGCAGATGCACTGCGGTTCAGTCTCGTCGTCAACTCGTCTTCTGAATGCCACGGATAGAATGCCAGCTGGTCGCCTGTAGCTGGATTGATGGAAGTTGAGCCAGACATTCCCGTTGCCTTTCCGCCACTGGAAATTGGTGGATGTTGCAAGCCGTCACTGGCGCCATGACGCTTACACCCCGTTTTGCTGCGGCCTTGTGAACGCCCGTGCCGGTGCTCCAACCACCTGGGCAGCCAGCTAGACTCGCTCGACTACCAGAGCGAGGCCCATCCCGTTGCCGACGCACAAGGCTGCCAGCCCGTATTGCCGGTCAATATTTTCCAACTGATGCACAAGCGTAAGCGCTAAGCGGGCACCCGACATGCCGAGAGGATGCCCAAGTGCGATCGCACCTCCGTTCGGATTTACGTTCGCGGCGTCGTCCGCCAGGCCGAGATCTCTGAGCACCGCCAAGCTCTGGCTTGCGAAGGCTTCGTTGAGTTCGATGGCGTCGAAATCCCTGATCGCCATGCCGAGACGACCGAGCAACTTGCGCACGGCCGGCACGGGACCGATTCCCATAACGCGGGGCTCGACGCCTGCCGATGCCATCCCCAGAATGCGCGCCCGGGGTCTCAGGCCATGGGCCTTCGCCGCCTCCTCGCTCGCGACGATCATCGCCGCTGCGCCGTCGTTGATGCCTGAGGCATTGCCAGCCGTGATGGTCCCTTCAGAACCGAACAACGGCTTCAAGCCGGCAAGACCTTCTAGGGTGACGTCGAGCCGCAGATGTTCGTCCGATGCAGCCATTTCGCCTCCATGCCGACTTTGGATCGCTACAGGAACAATCTCTTCTGCGAAGAATCCCGAGGCCATGGCGGCGGCGGCGCGCTGCTGGCTTCGGAGCGCGAAACGATCTTGGTCATTGCGGCTGATCTTGTAGTCCCAAGCGACGTTTTCTGCTGTGCGGGGCATGGTCTCGGTCCCGTAGAGCGCGTCCAGCGCCGGGTTCACGGACCGCCAGCCCATGGTCGTGTCCTCCAGTACCTGGTGGCGACCGAAGGGCGCGTCGGACTTGCCAATTACAAAAGGAGCGCGGGTCATGCTTTCAACCCCGCCAGCAATGGCAAGCGAAATTTCGCCGGAGCGGATCCCCCGCGCCGCTTGTCCTACTGCTTCCAGGCCTGAGGCACAGAGGCGGTTGACCGTTACTCCAGGCACCGCCGCGGGCAGGCCCGCCAAAAGCAGGCACATTCGCGCGACATTGCGATTGTCTTCGCCCGCCTGGTTCGCGCAACCATAGAAGACTTCTTCGATCGCCTCGGGATCGAGGCCAGGATGTGACGCCAGGAGCGCCCGCAAGGGCACGGCGCCCAGATCGTCCGCGCGGACGCGCGCTAGGCTACCGCCGTACCGTCCGATCGGCGTACGCACGGCATCACAGATGAAAGCGTCAGGCATCTGCGCAGCCCCGCTTAAACAACTTGAGACCAGTCAGATTGCTGAGAGCGCTGAAATCCAGCCCGTCGATTATCTCGATGACCTTGGCCCCGCTTACGCCGACTTCGAACACGGCGAGATCGGTGTACACGCGCGAGACGCAGCGAAGCCCTGTCAGCGGGTAGGAACAGGCTTCGACCAGCTTGCACTGACCGTCTTTGGTCAAAAGCTCCATCATTACAAATGTCTGCTTCGCGCCGACGGCCAGGTCCATCGCGCCCCCGACTGCGGGTATCGCTCTTGGTTCGCCTGTGTGCCAGTTGGCGAGGTCTCCCTTGGTTGAAACCTGGTAAGCGCCCAGGACGCATATATCGATGTGGCCTCCCCGCATCATCGCGAAGCTGTCAGCGTGGTGGAAATAGCAGCCACCTGCCAGCAGGGTAACGGGCTGCTTGCCGGCGTTGATCAGCTCCCAGTCCTCTTCACCCGGCGTTGGCGCCGGCCCCATACCCAATAGACCATTCTCGCTGTGCAGCAGGATTTCACGATCCCTGGGAAGATAGTTTGCGACCTTGGTCGGGAGCCCAATTCCAAGATTGACATAGGCACCTTCCGGAATGTCCTGTGCTACCCGCGCGGCGATCTGCTCTCGGCTCCACCGGCTCATGCGAGTGCTTCCGAGGTTTGCGGGATCGCCACGACCCGCTGGACGAAGATTCCAGGCGTGACCACGACCTCGGGATCGAGACCGCCGAGGGGCACGATTTCTGACACTTGGGCGATCGTAGTCTTTGCCGCCATGGCCATGATCGGTCCGAAATTGCGAGCTGTCTTGCGGTAAACGAGGTTGCCCCAGCGATCGCCACGGTGTGCCTTGATCAGCGCAAAATCGGCGTGGATCGGATATTCGAGGACATAGGAGCGTCCATTGATCTCCCGTGTCTCCTTCCCGTCGGCGAGAAGTGTTCCATAGCCCGCTGGGGTGAAGATTGCTCCCAGGCCGGCTCCGGCAGCCTCGATCCGCGCTGCAAGGTTGCCTTGCGGCACGAGCTCGAGCTCTATCGTACCCGCGTGATAAGCCGCGTCGAAATGATGGGAATCGATCTGACGTGGAAAAGAACAGATAACCTTCCGGACGCGTCCCGCTTTGATCAAGGCCGCCAGCCCCTTCTCACCGTTGCCCGCATTGTTGTTGATGACAACGAGATCGCCAACTTTTTGCGCGATCAGCGCATCAATTAGCTGGTCGGGCATGCCTGCCGTTCCAAAGCCCCCGAGCATTATCGAGGCTCCATCTTTAACGTCGGCCACGGCTTCGGCCGCCGAGGTCGTGGACTTGTCCATGGTGACCTTCCTACCCTGCATATTGATAAAGCGAACTTGCGCGCGGGCTGCTTGCCGTCAACCGATAAACGGCATATTGGACGATTATCGTTCGGAGATGGCATATGGATGAGTTGAGCGCGCACGGTGATCCGGAATTCATGACCTCGCTGGCGCGAGGGCTTACAGTGCTGCGATGTTTCGCGGACCGAGCCGAGCCCATGACGATCGCACAGGCCGCGCGCTTGACCGGTCTAAGCCGGCCAGCAGTGAAGCGGTGTCTCCACACCCTCGTCCGACTCGACTACGCGACGCGGGACGCATCGAAATATGCTCTCACTCCAAAGGTCTTGGCGCTTGGCCATGCCTATGTATCTTCTAACTCACTCGCGTTACGTGCGCAGCCGTTGCTTGATAAGCTGCGTGACGAATTGCATGAGTCATGTTCGCTGGGCGTCCTCCAGGACGATCAGGTCTACTATGTGGCGCGTGCAGAGATATCGCGCATAATATCCGTTGCGTTGAGGGTCGGCAGTAGACTGCCTGCATACTGCACTTCCATGGGACGCATCCTGATGGCAGGGCGGCTCCGGTCCGGGCAGGAAGCTTATCTGTCCCGTACCGAGCTTGCTCCGCTCACGGCGCGGACCGAGATTAACCGGTCCGCTCTGCTCGAGCGCTTTAGCAAAGCTGCGGCGGACGGATATGCGATAGTCGATCAGGAACTGGAGATCGGGCTGCGTTCCGTCGCGGTCCCTGTTATGGCAGGCACTGACGTGGTCGCGGCGGTCAATATCGGTACGCAAGCCGGGCGCGTGACGATGACGGAGTTGCGCACCCGTTATCTCCCGGCACTACGCCGTACCGCGCAAGCCATCAGCGCGATGGCGTGAGTGACCACCACCCTCGACCGATGCCGGTAGTTGTCCGGACATCGATGATTTATCTCTCATTCTTGGTCATTCTTGCTATTTTACTTGACCGGACATGTTCGCGTTAATAGGAAAGGCCTCTGCAGCAGGCGGAGCCGATCATGACCGTAACGTTCGATTTTAGCGGAAAAGTCGTATTGGTTACCGGCGGAGGCTCGGGCATCGGGCGTGCCACGGCGGAGGCTTTCGCTGCGGCAGGAGCTGCGGTCGTGGTTGCCGACATCGCTCAGGAGAGCGGAACGGCTGCGGTGGACGCAATCCGCGGCGCAGGCGGCACTGCCGAATTTGTAAAGGTCGATGTCGCTTCGGAAGACAGCGTTCAGGCTCTGCTCCACCAGATCGGCCAGCGGTTTGGTGGTCTGGATATTGCCCATAACAACGCCGGCATCGAAGCCGACCTGGTTCCGCTCGCCGAGTTGTCGTCCGACAATTGGCGCCGTGTAATGGATGTAAACCTCTCTTCGGTTTTCTATTGCCTCAAGGGCGAGATCCCTTTGATGCTCGAGCGGGGTGGCGGAGCGATAGTGAACACTGCCTCAGCGTCTGGCCTGATCGGCGGATATCGACTCTCCGCCTATACGGCGACCAAGCACGGCGTGGTGGGGCTGACCAAAGCGGCAGCCATCGACTACGCTGACAAGAACATCCGGATAAATGCGCTTTGCCCGGGTCCGATTGATACGCCATTCCTCGCCAACCTGCCCGGGCCTATGCGAGACCGCCTCCTTTTCGGCACCCCGATCGGTCGGCTCGGTACGCCTGCTGAAATGGCTCGGGCGGTTCTTTGGCTCTGTTCAGACGATGCGAGCTATGTAACCGGTCATGCAATGGCGGTTGACGGTGCGGTCACAGTCACGGCGATCGGCACACGGATGGATGATCTGTTTCCTGCTTGAGATCCCCACCCGCTAGGCGGCGATTTGCCGCACCATCACGAAATCCCAGTCAACCGACCAGAAGGCCTGGGGCTGAGCGAACTCGTGCTCGGCCTCAGGCAAGTCGACGCGACGGATGTCGGCGATCAGTGACTGTTTGACTCCGAATACCGCATCCTCGCCCAGATAAGGACAGTCGGGAGTGAAGATGTGGGTCACAACCGTGTCGAACCCCTCGGCGGTGAGGATGAAGTGGAGATGCGCCGCCCGGTTAGGATGCCGACCGAGCGCATGCAGCATCTTGCCGACCGGACCGTCATCCGGGATGGGATAGAAACGGGGCTTCACCGTCCAGAAATCATAGCGCCCGTCACCATCGGTGGTGAAGACTCCGCGTAGGTTGTAGTCCGGCTGTAGCCCCGCCTGCTGCACATCGTAGAAGCCATCATCGTTGGTTTGCCAGACGTCAACCGTCGCGCCGGCGATCGGAGCGCCCTCGACATCCACGACGCGGCCGGAGACCCGCATTGGCTCTCCCTTGCCGTCGAGGCAGATGTTTGCGCCATTCGCCAGCTTCGGAGGATTTTCGCGATAGAAGGGCCCGAGAACGGTGTTTTCAGTCGATCCCTGCGGGCGGCGGTGGTTTAGCGCGTCGACCAGCATCGATACGCCGAGCACGTCTGAAAGAAGGATGAATTCCTGCCGCCATTCGCTGCATGTGTGGCCCACCTCAGTCAGGAAACCGATCGCCTTCATCCACTCGTCTGACGTAATGTGCGCTTCCTTGATCGCCGCATGGAGGTGTTCAACGACGATCGCCATAACCTCGCGCAGGCGCGGATCCGCATCTGCGCCCATGCGCCCGTTCACGACCCGGGACGATTCTTCCTCGCTGAAATGCTCACCGGACGTAGGCCTCGTGTCCTGGTCGTTCATCGCCGTTTTCCCTCCCTCGATCTGCTGGCCATTACGTCATGCGCGCCGGCGGATCCCCGGCCCAGGCGCGTGCAATCAGCGTGCGCAGCTTGTCTTCCTCGAGCGGTTGGGGATTCCAGTAAGGGTTGGCCAAGGCGGCGCGTGTCGCGATCTCGATCCCTTCGTACGGCATTCCAATGTCGCGCAGCGCAGTGGGGGCCCCAAGCTTCTTGGCGAGTTCCACAAGGGCCATGACCGGGTCGCCGGCGAACACCTTGCCCAGCGACGACATCGCTTCAGGCGCAGCCGCGGCGTTGTAGGCGAGTGCGTGCGGAAGCACGACCGCGTGGGTCTCGGCATGAGGCAGGTTGAGCGAACCGCCAAGCACGTGACAAAGCTTATGGTGGAGCGCCATGCCCACCGCACCCAGGCAGCTCCCGCATAACCAGGCGCCATAAAGCGCATCGCTACGTGCCACGCGGTCGGACGGAGCCGTGACAATGCGTGGCAGCGCATCGGCGAGCGCTCGGATTCCCTCGATCGCCATCATTTCCGTCATGGGATTGCGGTCACGCGCATAAAGCGCCTCAATCGCGTGAGCCATAGCGTTCAGACCGCTCGTGGCCGACTGGGGTGGCGGCAGGCCAATCGTGAGATCGACGTCATAGATCACGACCTCGGGGAGAACTTTAAAACTGGACTGCGTAGTTTTGGCGCCGTCGCGCGTTTCGCCGAGGATCGGTGTCATCTCCGATCCCGCATAAGTCGTCGGCAGCACGACCTGACGGAGATCCGTGCGCAAAGCAATCGCTTTGCCGAGCCCGATCGCAGATCCACCGCCCAGTGCAACAATGCCGTCGGCACCGCCTTGTGCGACGAGTGACATGGCCGTTTCCGTGACTGTAACCGGAGTGTGCATCACCGCACCGGCAAAAACGTGCGCGGCGGGGCCGCTCACGTCCGCAGCCAAGTCACGGAGCATCGCTTCCTGCCGACGGGTGCTCACAAAAATCGGCCGAGTCACGCCGAGGCGGTCCAGCTCGGCAGACAGATGCGCCAACGTGCCGGCGCCGAAGAGGACGCGGGCGGGGTTTGCGTCGTAGACGAAGCCGTGGGTCACTGACATGTCGCGAACACCTATTCGGCCGGCGCATCAGCCGGCGCCATTGCCTCCCAAAGATCTTCCATTTTCGTACAGCCTGCGCCGGTCGCTATGCCGCCATCGACCGAGAGCGCATGACCGCAGACGTAGCTTGCCCCATCAGAGCATAGCCAGAGCACTGCTTGAGCAATTTCGTCGGGATCAGCCACCCGGCCGATCGGCGTCCCATAGAGCATCCGCTCAATCACTGCCGGCGGGAACTCTGCAATGAAGGGCGTGTCGATCGGCCCTGGACAAACACAATTGATCCGAACGCCCTTATCGGCATAGTCGACCGCCGCAGACTTGGTGAGACCGACGACAGCATGCTTGGTTGCGGCATAGAGACCACCACGATACCCGCCGATGAGCCCCATTGCCGAAGCGGTGTTGACGATGGCGCCTCCGTTCCTGCGCATGTGTGGGACTTCGGCCTTGATGCCGAAGGCTACGCCGCACAGATTGATGTCGAGCATGCGGCGCAGACCGTCCATGTCAGCATCGGCTACGGGGGCCATCCCCACCTCGATTCCTGCGTTGTTGTGTGCGAAATCCAGTCGGCCAAAAGTCTCGACGACCGAGTCGACCATAGCCTTGACCTTTTGCTCGTCACGCACATCGACGGCAAAAAACTCGCCGGTGCCGCCCGATGCGCGGATGAGCCGGATTGTCTCTCGCCCCTCTTCCTCGGCAATGTCAGCGACCGCGACTTTTGCGTTGGATCGCGCGAACGCCAGAGCGGTTGCTCTACCCACACCTGAAGCCGCACCGGTTATCAGCGCTACGCGCCCGGAAAAATCATAGCTTACCTGCATCGGTCGTCCTTCTGGATTGCTGGTGTGCGGCGGCTTCAGCCGAGCACCGAGGCGATGAAGGCAATTGCCGGATCTTGCGACCCGTTTATCCCCCGATTGGGCTCCGCGACAGGACCGAGCATCTCGGCCGTATCGATTGCAAGCGGGTTGCCGTGGGATGCGTCGACCAGCACTTTGCGGTGCAGAACGCGCCATTCACCTCCGCGCTTCTCCATATGATCGACATAGCGGCCGTGGACGAAGAAATCGAAGACAGTCCCTTCGAACTCCATGCGGTGGAACGAATCGAAGTAGGTTTCGACCGCGGCTTTTTCGCCCGCCAGTTGGATAAACGACTGACCGAGCACGTGGCGATTGATCTTGGAGTAGGCCATTGCTGCGATCGACCATTCGACGAACTCGGCGGCTGACCCCTTGAAGATGCCGTGATCGTCACTTCCTTCAGGCCAGAAGATTCCGGTCAGCGTATCGCGATCCAGGCGATCGGCGGCGTGGGCATATCGGGCGAGTAGATCACGAATCTGCTCGCGGTCGATCAATTGATCCTGGTTCATCCATGGTCCTTTCCAAGGGTCAGGCAGCTGGGGAAATGGCCGCCAGCGCTTGCAGCGTTTCGTCCGGCGGCATGGTGGTCTCAAGATAAACGCCTGGCCATAGCGCGATAACCGGCTCTGCCGCCACCGTGTCGGCCAGCGCCGCCTCCAAGCGCTCGATCGACCATTGCTCTTGGTCGTTCCGATGCCTTTCGACCACCGTCCAACCACCGAAGACCGCGACGCTGTCCCCC
>Ga0105148_100155_pt1 | contig 10126 bp, 7 predicted proteins | sample RS_199metaG_FD_91502 | JGI IMG/M metagenome (GOLD analysis project Ga0105148, IMG submission 91502) | Switchgrass associated microbial communities from Austin, Texas, USA, to study host-microbe interactions - RS_199 metaG | ecosystem: Host-associated > Plants > Roots > Rhizosphere | place: USA... | reverse complement strand
GTGAGCGACTGATCGGGCAGCCCGCGAAGCGCCAGGCCGTGACGAACGGCGACAATACGATCTTCGCGGTGAAGCGCCTTATCGGTCGCCGCTTCGACGATCCGGTGACCAAGAAGGACACCGAGCTCGTTCCCTATCACATCGTGAAGGGCGGCAATGGCGACGCATGGGTCCAGGCTGGCGGCAAGGATTATTCGCCTTCGCAGATTTCCGCCTTCACCCTTCAGAAAATGAAGGAAACCGCCGAGAGCTATCTGGGTGAGACCGTCACGCAGGCGGTGATCACCGTCCCCGCCTACTTCAACGACGCCCAGCGTCAGGCGACCAAGGACGCGGGTCAGATCGCGGGCCTGGAAGTGCTGCGCATCATCAACGAGCCGACCGCGGCTGCGCTCGCCTATGGGCTTGAGAAGCAGGACGGCAAGACCATCGCCGTCTATGACCTTGGCGGCGGCACCTTCGACATCTCGATCCTGGAGATCGGCGATGGCGTGTTCGAGGTGAAGTCCACCAACGGCGACACCTTCCTGGGCGGTGAAGATTTCGACGCCAAGCTGGTCGAATATCTGGCCGAAGGCTTCAAGAAGGATGAGGGCATCGACCTCACCAAGGACAAGCTCGCGCTTCAGCGTCTGAAGGAAGCCGCTGAAAAGGCGAAGATCGAACTGTCCTCGGCGCAGTCGACCGAAGTCAACCTGCCCTTCATTACGGCAGACCAGAACGGTCCCAAGCATCTGGTGAAGAACATCACCCGCGCCGATCTGGAGCGTCTGGTGACTGACCTCATTAAGCGCACCATGGACCCGTGCAAGAAGGCGCTGGCCGACGCAGGCATCTCCGCCAGCGAGATCAGCGAAGTCGTACTCGTGGGCGGCATGACCCGCATGCCCAAGGTGCGCGAGGCCGTGAAGGAATTCTTCGGCAAGGAACCGCACACCGGCGTCAACCCGGACGAAGTCGTCGCCATGGGCGCGGCGATCCAGGCGGGCGTGTTGCAGGGCGACGTCAAGGACGTGCTGCTGCTCGACGTGACCCCGCTGTCGCTGGGCATCGAGACGCTGGGCGGCGTATTCACCCGCATGATCGACCGCAACACCACGATCCCCGCCAAGAAGTCGCAGGTTTACTCGACCGCTGATGACAATCAGCAGGCGGTGACGATCCGCGTGTTCCAGGGCGAGCGTGAAATGGCGGCGGACAACAAGCTGCTCGGCCAGTTCGACCTGGTCGGCATCCCGCCCGCGCCCCGTGGCGTGCCGCAGATCGAAGTGACCTTCGACATCGACGCCAACGGCTTGGTGAACGTCCATGCCAAGGACAAGGGCACCGGCAAGGAACAGCAGATCCGCATCCAGGCTTCGGGCGGTCTGTCCGACGCCGACATCGAACAGATGGTCAAGGATGCGGAGCGTTTCGCCGAAGAGGACAAGAAGCGGCGCGAAGGCGTAGAGGCGAAGAACAATGCCGAGAGCCTGATTCACACCACCGAGCAGCAGCTTAATGAGCATGGCGACAAGGTGGACGCTGGCCTCAAGTCCGAAATCGAAACCGCGATCGCGGCGACCAAGTCGGCCGTCGAGGGCGGCGACGTCGAAGCGATGAAGGCCAAGGCGCAGGAACTCGCCCAGGTCGCGATGAAGCTCGGTCAGGCCATCTATGAAAAGGAACAGGCCGGAGCCGCTTCGCCGGGCGCTGAAGCGCCCAAGGCGGATGATGATGTCGTTGACGCCGAATTTTCGGAAGTGGACGATAACAAGGCTTAAGGGCGATGAAACGGTTCTCGACTTCGCTCGGACCGAACGGATATGGTGACTGCCATCGCCGTTCGTCCGGGGCGAAGTCGGGGGGCGTGCGCGCGCCGGGGGCGAGATGAGTAGCGAATTGGACTATTACGAACTGCTCGAGGTTGAACGCACTGCGGACGCCTCGACGATCAAGAGCGCCTATCGCAAGCTGGCGATGAAATATCACCCGGACAAGACCGGGGGATGCACTGACGGCGAGGCGAAGTTCAAGGCCGTCTCCGAAGCCTATGAGTGTTTGAAAGACCCGCAAAAGCGCGCGGCCTATGACCGCTACGGCCACGCGGCCTATACCAATGCCCAAAATGGCGGCGGTGGCGGCTTCAACGGGCGAGGCGGCGCGGGCGGCTTTTCTGACCTCGGCGATATTTTCGAGACGATCTTCGGCCAGAGCGGCTTTGGCGGTGGCGGCCGTCAGGCGCAGCGGCGCGGCGCTGACCTGCGCTACGACATGGAGATCACGCTCGACGAAGCCTATCACGGCAAGAAGACCGAGATCGAGATCGAAGTCTCCGCCGCCTGCGAAAGCTGCGACGGATCGGGCGCGCAGCCCGGCACCGGGGTAAAGACCTGCGGCACCTGCGGCGGCCATGGCCAGGTGCGAGCGCAACAGGGCTTCTTCGTCGTTGAACGTACCTGTCCCGGCTGCCATGGCGCGGGCCAGGTGATCGAAAGCCCCTGCCGCACCTGCCGCGGCGAAGGACGCGTGGACAAGCCCAAGACGCTGTCCGTCAACATCCCCGCCGGTGTCGATGAAGGCACGCGCATCCGCCTTTCTGGCGAAGGGGAGGCAGGCGCACGTGGCGCGCCTGCGGGCGACCTCTACATCTTCCTCCACGTGAAGCGCCACTCGCTGTTTGAACGCGACGGTACGACGCTCTTCTGCCGCGCGCCGGTCAGCTTCACAACGGCGGCGCTCGGCGGCTGCATCGAAGTGCCCGGCCTCGACGGCCAGCGGCACGAGATCAAGATCCCGAGCGGTATCCAGTCGGGCAAGCAGATCCGCCAGCGCGGCGCGGGCATGCCGGTGCTGAACGGCCGGGGGCAGGGCGACCTCGTCATCCAGATCGATGTCGAAACGCCGACGCGCCTCACCGCCAAGCAGAAGGAACTGCTCGAAGCCTTCCGCGAAACGGAAACGGGCGAGGAATGCCCGCAATCGACCGGCTTCTTCAGCAAGCTCAAGGAGCTCTGGGGCGACTGACCCTGGCATGCGCCTGCAATGACGGACATTCCTTCCCTCCCCCGGCAGGAATGTCCGCAGCTACTTCCGCAAATTTCGCCGGAAAAAATCCGTCATCACATCCAGCGCTTCCCGTGCTTCGGGCAAATTCTGGTTCGCGAAGAAACAATGATCCAGGCCGTCCCACACATGCAGGTCGGCATGCACCTTGGCCTTGATCAATTCGCGGTGCGTGTTGACGGCTGCGCTGACCTCGCCCGCCCGCATCGATGTCAGCAGCAAGGTGGCCGGGAAGAAGCGCAGCACATCGCGTGACATCATCGGCGACATGAGCGGGTCCAGAAGATCGTGGTCGCCATAATAGAAGCGCTCATCCAGCGTCGCGGATGTGGTCAGCCCCTGCATCGGTTTGAACATATGCCAGCTGTCGCCAGCCCAGCGCGCATCCGCTGATGCGCAGAATATGCCCGCCGCGCCGGGAGTGGGCAGCTTCACATGCTGGAACCAGGCAATCGCCTGCGCCGTCAACAACCCGCCTGCAGAACTGCCGAAAATGCCGATCTGCGACGGTTTGCGCGTCTTGAGCAACTCCCTGTAAACCGCCGCCACATCTTCGCTGGCCGCCGGGAAAACAGCCTCGGGCGCCTGTCGGTAATCGATCGTCAGGATTTCAAAGCCGGTGCGCCCCGCCAGCGGAATGGATTCCTGCAGTCCCCCAGCGGCTGCATTGGCCATGATAAAGCCACCGCCCGGCAGGTTGATCAGAATGTTGCCGCGCGCTCCGCTCCGCTTGGCGGGCGTTACCAGATAGCCGTGGATGCCTCCGACCGTCACTTCGCGATATGTCACCTGATGCTGCTCGGCCAGTTTGCGGACAGCCGACGCCATGTTTCGCGCCATCATCTGCCGCGTTGCCGGAACCTGGCCCTTCTCAATAAGCTGGGTCAGCATGGCATTGGCGTCGAAGGGGCGGCGGGGCAGGGATTTCCGCGCTTCTTCACTGAGATATATGGAAGGCGGCAAGCGGAAAGCCGGCACATTCACCGTTCCATCTGCTTCGATGGGATTGGGCTTGGTCTGAGCCAGAACCAAATTGGCCCCAAGGAGCGCGGCCATCGCCGTCAGGCCAGCAATAGTTATGCGGCGCATGATCTTCCTCCCCCACTGGTCCGTCCGGCTGTTCTGCCGATCGCTAATATCGTACGTTATGGTTCTATTTAATCTGCGTCAATGAATGAACATGCTCTGCCGCCCAAGGAATTCGGCGAAGTCCCGTGCCGCCAGCCAGAGGCACAAAAAAGGGCACCCCAACGCGTGGGATGCCCTCCTTTGACGCTTGCCGGTTCTTAGAAGCGGTAGCCGAGGATCAGAGCAGCCTGATGACGCTCGGGCTTGAAGCCACCAGCATTCTCATAGCTCGAATAACGATATTCGGCGCGGGCGATGAAGCCCTGAACCGTCGTTTCGAGGCCCGCACCCAGACGATAGCCGTCGAGCTTCACGCCGTCGCCAGCTGCGTCCTCGAAGCGGGCATTGGTGTAGCCGCCCTTGGCATAGGCCAGCACGTTCGGCACGACTTCGCCGCCGATGCGCACGCCGGCATAGAGGTCACGGTCGGTGCGAACGCCCAGTTCCTTGGCGTCGGAATCCGCATATTCGCCCTCGACGCCGAACACCGCGCCATTGACGTTGATGTCATAGCCGACGACGCCGCCATAGAGCAGGCCGCTGTCGTGATTGACCGAGTTGAGATCAACATGATCCAGACCGACGACACCGCCGATATAAGGACCCGAGAAGGGCACGGCGTCCTGTGCGAAGGCCGGTGCGGAAACGCTGGCGAGCAGCAGCGCGGAAGCGATGAACTTTTTCATGGGACTCCTTTCCCTGGTTTCTGTCCTTGACCGGCGCCGTTTAGGGAGGCTGGCGGGGAGGAGTAAAGGATTGAAAACAACAGCATGCCGCATTGCACAAAAGGCTGTGGCAATGTTGCACCATGTCTTGAAATCACGTTTTGATCACCTAGCGAGCGCGAGAATCCGGGTGGCGATGGGTACCTCGGCCGCTGCTACAGCGTGCGGAGTTCCGGAAGACCGGTCGGTCCTGCGAAAGAAGCTGGATCTCAGCCGGCAGCCCAGGCGCGTCAAAGCGGCCGAAGCGTGGTAGACCCTTTGTCACCTCGGACCCGATCCGGAGTCCCCTTAGCGTCCTCAATGAGAGAAACGAACAACCAGAAGAGGCAATAAAGACGCTGTTCTAACATACCCTGTCGAAGCCTTGGCAGCGCTTCAAACGAAGAAGTGAGGCCCTGCGAAGGCTGAGGGCGGATGGAGTTGTGTCTGGAAGCGACCCACTTGCAGACACTAAGGTGTCAGTGCACCTTCGCCAAAAGCAGACGGAGGTTTCATGTTCTTAAGACTGGCAATCCTATCATGTGCCCTGAGCATTTCGCCGGTCGCGGTAGCAGGTAAGCCACAAAAGCCACCTAAGTTTTGTCCCAGTATAACAGTGAGAGGCCTTGGCGCCGACGCTGCCTCCAGTCTTAGCGCGAAAGACTTTCGGGTTTACGAGAATAGTTCTTTTTGGGGTGGCCGCAACATTCCCGGAATTGTGTGTTCGAAGGCCGACGAAGATAAGCTGGTGGTTAGAGGGGGTATCTTTTCTTCTGATGCCATGAGCGCCTGCAAATTCACTGAGGCCGAACTGAAACGCCTGTCCGACGAAGTCCTAAAATATAACCGGACTGTTGCCACATCACCTGCCTTCCAAGCAGCGACAGGTTGCCACGCCGAGTAGAAGTTTAAGGCTACCTTCGAGCTTTCAGACCCTCGATCCGGTCATTCCGCAAACCACCCAATTCGGCCATGCCCACCAAAGGCAGGTGAGCCAAGGGCTGGGTTACGCCTCCGAAAACACCAGCCCGCGCTCAGCGCCGCAGGAAACACCGCACCCCGCCTCAAGCGGCCAGGAACATGTCCGGATCAATCGCCATCAGGCTCTCCGCGCCACCCTCGATCTTCCGCCTCAGCGCCCCGGCGTCCGGCATCACGCGCTCCGCAAAGAAGCGCGCCGTGACCAGCTTCGCCTCCAGATAGCGGGCGTCGCCTTCATCTGCCTCCAGCAGCGCGGCCGCTGCCTTCGCCATCCGCAACCACATCAGCCCTGTCGAAACGATGCCCAGGATATGCATATAATGCACCGCGCCCGCGCCGGCATTGTCGGGGTTCTGCATGGCATTCTGCATCAGCCACATCGTCGCCGCGCCAAGCTGTCCGCTCGCTTTCTCCAGCGCCTCGGCTATGCCCGCCAGCTTCGCATTGCCTTTGGCTTCAGCCACCTCGTCCGCAATGATCTTCAGGAAAGCCTGTAGCGCGCGGCCGCCATTCATCGGCAACTTGCGGCCCACCAGGTCCATCGCCTGCACGCCGTTGGTGCCCTCGTAAATCTGGGCGATGCGGGCGTCGCGCACATATTGTTCGACGCCATTTTCCCAGATGTAGCCATGGCCGCCGAACACCTGCTGGCACATGACGGCAACGTCAAAGCCCTTATCGGTGCCATAGCCCTTCAGCACCGGGGTCAACAGCTGGACAAGGTCGTCCGCCGCCTGCCGCTCTTCCTCTGTCGCTGCATGCTGCGCCAGATCGACCTGCAAAGCGCCCCAGAGCATCAGCGCGCGCAGCCCTTCGGTCAGGGCCTTCGCCTCCATCAGCATCCGCCGAACGTCGGGATGGACGAACAGCGTGTCGGCCTTTTCCTGGCTGTCCTTCGGCCCTGTCAGCGCGCGGCCCTGCCGCCGTTCGCGGGCATAATGGACGGCATTCTGGAACGCGATCTCGGCCTGCCCCAGGCCCTGCATGCCCACCCACATGCGCGCCGCGTTCATCATGATGAACATGGCGGCCAGGCCCTTATTCTCCTCGCCTACGATCCATCCCTTCGCGCCGTCATAATTCATGACACAGGTCGCGTTGCCGTGAATGCCCATCTTATGTTCGAGGGACCCGCAGGACACCGCGTTGCGCTCGCCAAGCGATCCATCGTCATTCACCAGCACCTTGGGCACCACGAACAGCGATATGCCCCTGCTGCCTTCCGGCGCATCCGGCGTCTTGGCGAGGACGAGGTGGATGATATTCTCGGTCAGGTCCTGCTCACCCGACGAAATGAAAATCTTCGTACCAGTGATGGAATAGCTGCCGTCATCTTGTTTCACCGCCTTGGTCTTGATGAGACCCAAGTCTGTGCCCGCATGGGGCTCTGTCAGGTTCATCGTGCCGGTCCATTTGCCCGACACCATGTTGGGGATATATTTCTGCTTCTGCTCGTCGCTGCCCTTGGCGAGGAGGGCGGAGACAGCGCCGCTGGTCAGGCCATGATACATTTCAAAGCTGTGATTGGCCGACAGCACATATTCGCCCACGGCCGACGCGATGACATTGGGCAGGCCTTGTCCGCCATATTCGACCGGCGCGTGCAGCGTCGTCCAGCCGCCCTCCACATAGGTATCGAACGCCTGTTTGAAGCCTGGAGGGGTCGTCACGCTGCCGTCGGGATGGCGGGTGCAGCCTTCCTTGTCGCCGACGGCGTTCAACGGAAACAGCACCTCCTCCGCGATCTTGCCACCTTCCGCCAGGATCGCTTCGACCAGGTCCGGCGTCGCATTCTCGAACCCCGGCAGGTTGGTGTAGCGATCGAGCCCCACGACATGGTCGAGCACGAAGCGGGTCTCGCGAATTGGGGCGGTATAGCTGGGCATGATCGTGTCTCTCCGGGCGTTTTCTATTTTGGCGGGCGGTAGTGTTTCAGGGTAATTCGATCGCCTGCACAAAGTCCGACAGTTCGGCGATGGCTGCATCGATGTCGCTTTTCTGCCGCGTCAGCAGTTCGATGCGCGCCTTGCATTTGGCGACTGTGACGCGCCGCTGCTCTTCATGTTCCTCGTCGGCGTCATAAAGGTCGATCATTTCGCGAATGTCGGCCAGGCTGAACCCCACCCGTTTGCCGCGCAGGATCCAGGCGAGGCGCGCGCGGTCTCGCCGCGAATAGATGCGGGCAAGGCCATGGCGTTCCGGCGCGATCAGCCCCTCATCTTCATAGAAGCGGAGCGCGCGCGCGGTGACGCCGAACTCTTCGGACAGATCGGTGATCGTGTAGCTCTGCCGTTCCTTATGGTCGGGCAACTCTATGCCCGCGATGCTGCTGCGCTGGTCCATGGCCATTAGCTAAGAGAGGTTTACGTTAACGTCAAGTGTGATCCTTCCGGCTTCCAAAATCGTTTCAACTCGCCATTTCCTTCATGAATTTGCCGGTCCCGGACGATTTGTCCTGATGACAGCCACGCCCCTTGCCGCTAAGCGCGCCCCATCATGTTGGGGGTCATCAGACAATCGGAGACAGCTCGCGGCCTCCTCGCTGCCCTGACTCTGCTTGTCCTCGCCATCCAGATGATCGCTCCATCCGGCTTCATGCCGATCCGCACCGATCGTGGCATCGTCGTAACCCTCTGCACTGGCGAGGGTGCGGTCAATGTGCTGGTCGGTCGCGAAAAGGCGCCTCACCGGCAGGATGACGGCGTGCCGGTTGAGCAGCATTGCGTCTTCGCCGCCTCTGTTCAGCCTGCCGTCCCGCCGCTCCTCCTCGCGGATGTTCCGCTGCCCGCCTGGCAACTCGCCTTCGGGCCCATCGCCTTCGCGCTCAAGACGGGCCTGATCGCGCGCCTTGCCGCGCCGCCGCCACCTTCCTCCGGGCCACCCGCCACCTCCTGAAATCGGTCTGATTCAGCGCTCTTTTGCGCGCCCATTTTCACGAGGTTCTTTTCCATGTCCGTTCCTTCTGTCGCGCGCGGCGTTTCGCTGTGCGCCCTTGCCTGTTCGTTTCTCTCCGTCCCCGCTCTGGCCGAAGAAGCCCTTGAACAAAGCCGCATCGTCGTCACCGCCAGTCCCGCGATGGAAGCCGCCGCCGAGCGCGTCGATCGCACCGCAGGCGGAGCTGATCTGGTCTCCGTTCAGGAATTTGAAAACAAGCTCGCCGTCTCTCTCCGCGACGCGCTCAGCTTTTCTCCGGGCGTTTACACCCAACCCCGCTTCGGGCAGGAAGTCCGCATCTCGATCCGCGGCTCCGGCTTGTCACGCGGCTTCCACATGCGGGGGCTGACGCTGTTGCAGGACGGCATCCCGATCAACATGGCCGACGACAATGGCGACTTCCAGGAACTGGACCCGCAGGTCTTTGAGCACCTGGAAGTCTATCGCGGCGGTAACGCCTTGCGTCTGGGCGGATCCACCTTGGGCGGAGCGATCAACGCGGTCACCCCGACCGGCCGCACCGCGCCGGGCGTGGAACTGCGGATCGATGGCGGTTCCTTCGACACGCTGCGCGCCAAGGCCGCCTACGGCTACGCCGATGAGCGCGGCGATGCCTGGGCTGCGGTGACTGCCGACCGGTCCGATGGCGATCGCGATCATGGCCAGCGGAAGGCGCTACGCTTCAACGGCAATATCGGACTGAAGCTCAGCGACCGGGTGGAAACGCGCTTCTACGCCAGTACGCAGACCATCCGGCAAAAGCTGTCCGGCGCGCTGAACGAAGCTGACGCGCTGAATGACCCGGGCAAGGGCAATTTCGCGGGCGACCAGGCGCGCAACATCGACTCTATCCGGCTTCAGAACCGCACCACGGTCCAGTTGGATAGCGGCCAGCTAGCCTTCGGCGCCTATTATAACAGCAAGTCGCTCGACCATCCGATTTACCAGGTAGTCGATCAGAAGTCTGAAGATCGCGGGCTCTTCCTCAGCCTCGAAATGGCTGGTGAACTTGGCGGCTTGCCTGTCGCACTGACGCTCGGCGGCCAGGCGCGCTTCGGCCGTGGCGATTTCCGGCAGTTCGTCAATCTGAGCGGCAAGTCGGGTGCTCTGACTTCCCTGCAGAAAGCACGCGCTCAGACCATCAACAGCTATGGCGAAGCCCGGATCGCGCCGCTGCCGGGGTTTTGGCTGATCGCGGGTGGCATTTACACTCATGGCGAGCGACGGCTCGACAATCGCCTCGCTTCCGCGCGCAGCGGCGATGCGAAGTTCGACAGCTTCGCGCCGAAGTTCGGCCTGTTGGTCGAGCCGTCCCAAACGGCGCAGTTCTACGC
>Ga0105148_100154_pt1 | contig 10187 bp, 8 predicted proteins | sample RS_199metaG_FD_91502 | JGI IMG/M metagenome (GOLD analysis project Ga0105148, IMG submission 91502) | Switchgrass associated microbial communities from Austin, Texas, USA, to study host-microbe interactions - RS_199 metaG | ecosystem: Host-associated > Plants > Roots > Rhizosphere | place: USA... | reverse complement strand
GCACCAGCGCGCTGAAGGGGATATAGCCAAAGAAGGGGTCCGCCATGGGCATCCCATCGAGCAGCACAAGCGTCCGGCTGGAGGCGTTGCCGCCCAGCGCCCGCAACGTCGCCCCTTGCGCCGAAGGATTGGCGGAACGGCTGTCGGAGCGGCGGAACTGCTGGAAACCGGCGACATCGGTCAGGACGCTTTCAATCCGGCCGGACGCACTGTTGATCAACCGGTCCCGCTCTATCACCACTGAACCATAAGCGGGCGTCCCGGGGGGCAGGGGCAATCCGGCTCCCGTTATCACGATCCGCGCTTGTGGGCTCTCGCTCCTCGCGGGCTGGGAGGCTGCGGCAGCCATCAAGGCGAGCGGAAAATAGACAAGATTTCTTTTCATGACGCCGCACTGCTACCCGCTGCTTTTCTTTGCAGCGGGTCAAGCCAGCCTTGCGGTTTCAAGTCAAGCCAGCGCTGAGCCCTCCGCCTGTGCCAGCAGCTTGTCGATGGTGAGCGGATAGTCGCGCAAGCGAATCCCCGTCGCATTGTAAATGGCATTGGCCACCGCCGCCCCCGCGCCGCAAATGCCCAGTTCGCCCACGCCCTTGGCCTTCATCGGCGAGCTCTTGTCATCCAGCTCGTCCAGGAAAAGCACGTCCTGGTCCGGAATATCACCATGCACCGGTACCAGATATTCGGCCATGTCGTGGTTTACGAAGAAACCAAAGCGGGTGTCGATGTTCAGCTCTTCCATCAACGCCGCGCCCACCCCCATGGTCATCGCGCCGATGACCTGGCTGCGCGCCGACTTGGGATTGAGGATGCGCCCCGCCGCAAAGGCTCCCCCCATCCGCCGGACGCGGACTTCCGCCGTGTCCATGTCAACGCCGACCTCACAAAAATGGGCGCCGAACGTCGCCTGCGCGTAGCGTTTGGTAAGATCGCCAAATTCGATCCGATCCTCCGCCCACAATCCTTCTCGCCCGGCAAGCGCTCCGATCTTCTGCGACTGGTTGCCAAGGCGCACCAAGCCATCCTCGAACAGCGCCTGATCCGCGGGGAAGCCCGCCTTCTCCGCAACTTTGGCCCGCAACGCCACGCATGCGGCATAAACGCCGGCAGTCGAACTGTTGGCGCCTACCTGTCCGCCCGATCCCGAAGAGACCGGATAGCGGCTGTCTCCCAGGCGAACCGTCACGGCCCCGATCGGCACGCCCATCATCTCGGCCGCCGTCTGCGCCAGGATGGTGTAGCTGCCGGTCCCGATGTCGGTCATGTCGGTTTCCACCGTGACATGGCCGCGCGAGTCCACGCCCACCCGCGCCCCTGACGGCGCGACCAGATTATTGCGGAAGGCGGCGGCCATGCCCATGCCGACCAGCCAGCGGCCATCGCGCGTCTGGCCGGGGCGTGGATTGCGCCGTTCCCAGCCGAAACGCTGTGCACCCTGCCGCAGGCACTCGATGAACGGGCGGCTGGAGAAGGGACGCTGCGGTCCAACCTCCGGGTCATGCTGCACATCGTTGCGGATGCGCAGCTCGACCGGATCAACGCCGCACGCCTCTGCCAGTTCATCCATCGCAACTTCCAGCGCCAGCATGCCGACCGCTTCGCCCGGCGCACGCATCGCCCCGCCCTCCGGCAGGTCGAGTGTTGCAAGGCGATGCGAGGTGAGGCGATGGGCGCCGCGATAGAGCAGCCGCGTCTGCTGCGCCGCCACTTCAGGGCTACCGCCGGGCAGGTCGCCGGACCAGACCTCATGCGCGATCGCGTCGATCACTCCGTCCCGGTCCGCGCCCAGGCGAATGCGCTGGATCGTGGCCGGCCGATGGGTCGTGTTATTGGGCACCTGTGGCCGGGTGATCGCGACCTTGACCGGCCGGCCGACCGCTCGCGCGCCCAGAGCCGCCAATAGCGCATCGGCGCGGAGGAACAGCTTGGCGCCGAAACCGCCGCCGACATAGGGCGCGACAATCCGGACATTGGCCTTGGGGATTTTCAGCGTCCTCGCCATTTCCGCGACGGCCCAGTAGACCATCTGGTTCGCCGTCCACAATGTGAGCTTGTCGCCATTCCACATCGCGGTCGTCGCATGCGGTTCCATCATCGCATGGCTTTGATCAGGCGTGGTGTAATGCTGATCAATCTTGATCGCGGCCTTTGCAAAGGCCTCTTCGAAATCGCCGGTCATGGTGTCGGCAGGGCCGCCTATCCCCGCTGCCGGCGCGATGGCCTTGCCGCGCTCGGCCGACAGGTCGAAACGGCCCTTTTCCGGGGCATATTCTATCCGCAGCAGATTGGCGGCATCACGCGCATTTTCCAGCGTGTCGGCAATCACCAGCGCAACCGCCTGCTCATAATGTTCGATCTGCGGACCACCCAGCAGATGAGCGGTGTTGAGATTGCCCTTGCCCAGGTCGCCCGCATTCTGGTGTGTGATGATACCCAGCACGCCAGGCGCAGCTTCGGCCGCGCGAAGGTCCATCGCGACGATCCGTCCCTTGGCGATGGCTGATCCGGTAATCCACCCATAGGCCGCACCGGGCGCAACGTCGTGACGTTCATAGGCGTAAGCGGCGGTGCCAGCCACCTTGGCGGGGCCGTCGATGCGGTCGTGCGGGATGCCGACGACGCGCCCGCGATCGATGGGATTGACGGTGGCCGGTGTGTCGAACTTCATGGCCGTGCCCCCCTTTCCCGGAAGAGCGAAGCAAGCGTCCTGGCGGTCAGCTGCTGTTTGAAGGCGTTTTGCGCAGTTGGGCGAGCCCCGACCAGTGCCGCCTCGGCAACCGCTCCGGAGCCCGAGGCCGCTGCCGCATCGGCCGCATCGACGCGCCAGGGCTTAGGCGCAATGCCGCCAAAGGCGAAGCGCGCGCTACCATCCCTGCCGAACACCGCCGCCACCGATACGAGCGCGAAGGCGTAGGAGTTCCTGTCCCGGACCTTGCGATAGACATGGCTGCCGCCCAGCGGCTTGGGAAGCGTGACCGAACTGATCAGTTCTCCGGGCTTCAGCACATGTTCGACATGCGGCGTGTCACCGGGCAGCAGATGGAAGTCCGCGATCGGAATGGAGCGCCGCGCCCCGTCCACGCTCACCGTGTCGATATTGGCGTCCAGCAACCGCATTGCCACCGCCATGTCGGACGGATGCTGCGCGATACAGGCGTCGCTGGTGCCGATAATAGCAAGGCTGCGGCTGACCCCCTCGAGCGCACCACAGCCGCTGCCCGGCTTCCTTTTGTTGCAGGGCATGCGCGTATCGTAGAAATAGGGGCAGCGGGTGCGCTGGAGCAGGTTGCCCGCGGTGGTCGCCTTGTTGCGCAGTTGTCCCGAAGCCCCGGCGAGCAGCGCGCGGCTCAGCACCGCATAGTCCCGGCGCACGCTCTTGTCAGCGGCAAGATCGGTGTTGCGTACCAGGGCGCCGATCCGAAGGCCGCCATCCGCCGTCTTCTCGATGCGGTCGAGACCCAGATGATTGACGTCGATGAGATGCGCGGGCGTTTCGATCTGCAGCTTCATGAGGTCGAGCAGATTGGTGCCCCCGGCGATGAAGCGCGCGCCGGGCCTGCTGGCGGCGGTCTTCACGGCTTCCTCGGCGCTCGCGGCACGGCTGTAGGTGAAGGGCCTCATGCCTTCTCTCCCGCCGCGACATCACGGATCGCCGCGATGATGTTGGGATAGGCAGCGCAGCGGCAAATGTTGCCGCTCATCCGTTCGCGCAACTCCGTGCCGGACAGCACAACCTGATCGAGGTCGTCAGTCACATGGCTGGGAATACCCGCCTCGATCTCCTCCAGCACCGCGACGGCCGAGCAGATCTGCCCCGGGGTGCAATAGCCGCATTGATAGCCGTCATGGCTGATGAAAGCGCGCTGCATCGGATGGAGCTTTTCAGGCGTGCCGAGCCCCTCGATCGTCGTCACGGCTTCGCCGTCGTGCATGATGGCCAGCGTCAGGCAACTGTTGATGCGTCGCCCCTCGACGATGACCGTGCAAGCACCGCACTGGCCATGATCGCAACCTTTCTTGGCTCCGGTGAGGTGGAGATGCTCTCGCAGCGCGTCCAGCAAGGTGGTGCGCAGGTCGATGTGCAGATGCACTTCACGGCCATTCACGGTCAGTTCCACAGGAGCCATGGACACTTCCTTATTCGATTTGGGCCCGGCGGCGGAGCCCTCCTGCCCTTGCGCCAGGTCTGGAAAGGCGGCAGCGGCAGCGACGCTCCCCTGCAACAGGCTCCGGCGCGTCAGATGGTCGGACGCCACAACTATTTCTCCTGCTGAATCGGACGGGAAGACCAAGCGCGTCGCCGAATGATTCCATATCCGGCTGAAAAAATGAAGCGCGAGAGACGAAATGAGAAAATTGCGCCGCCCGCCATTTCTCCCCTTGCCGTGCGTGAGAAGCACTGCTAGTTGCCCGCCTCACCCGCCGAGAGGGACTTTTCCTCCGGCCGCCAGAGCGGGCGTAGCTCAGGGGTAGAGCACAACCTTGCCAAGGTTGGGGTCGAGGGTTCGAATCCCTTCGCCCGCTCCAGTTTTCCCAGATACTTGCATTCCATCATCGATGTTTCTGGGCAGACCATGCTCTGACCGACATGGATATGCCGTCGCAGCCCGACAGCTTGCAGCGCTCCGCGCGCGGGTGCAGATCACCGCTTGTGAAGGCGGGTGAGCAGACCTGAGGCCTGCCCACCCGCTCCGTCAGTCGCGCTCGCGGTCGCCCGCGCCCATATAGAGTTCGCTGCCGGTTGCGCGGAACACTTCGCTCATCTCCGCCATGCCCTTTTCCGCGTCCTCCGCGGCGATGAAGCTGTCCGCTGGTTGGTTCTGCTTGGCGGCAAAGTCCCTGACCTCCTGCGTGATCTTCATCGAGCAGAATTTGGGGCCGCACATGGAACAGAAATGGGCGGTCTTGGCACCCTCGGCGGGCAGGGTCTGGTCGTGATATTTTTCCGCCGTATCGGGATCGAGCGACAGGTTGAACTGGTCGCGCCAGCGGAATTCGAAGCGGGCGCGGCTGAGCGCATCATCGCGGACCTTGGCGGCGGGGTGGCCCTTGGCAAGGTCGGCGGCGTGAGCGGCGAGCTTATAGGTGACGACGCCAACCTTCACGTCGTCGCGATCGGGCAGGCCCAGATGCTCCTTGGGCGTGACGTAGCAAAGCATCGCCGTGCCGTACCAGCCGATCATCGCCGCGCCGATGCCGCTGGTGATATGGTCATAGCCCGGCGCGATGTCGGTGGTGAGCGGCCCGAGCGTGTAGAAGGGCGCTTCGCCGCAGGCCTCCAACTGCTTGTCCATATTCTGCTTGATCTTGTGCATGGGCACATGGCCCGGCCCTTCGATCATGACCTGCACATCCTGCTCCCAGGCGCGCTTGGTGAGTTCGCCCAGTGTGTAGAGTTCAGCGAACTGCGCCTCATCATTGGCGTCCGCGATTGATCCGGGGCGCAGGCCGTCGCCTAGTGAATAGGCGATGTCATAGGCCTTCATGATCTCGGTGATCTCGTCGAAATGTTCGTAGAGGAAGCTCTCCTTGTGATGCGCGAGGCACCATTTCGCCATGATCGATCCGCCGCGCGAGACGATGCCGGTGACGCGCTTCGCCGTCATCGGGATATAGGGCAGGCGCACGCCGGCATGGATGGTGAAATAATCGACGCCCTGTTCGGCCTGCTCGATCAGCGTGTCGCGGAAGATGTCCCAGGTCAGTTCCTCGGCGATGCCGCCGACCTTTTCCAGCGCCTGGTAGATCGGCACGGTGCCGATCGGGACGGGCGAGTTGCGCATGATCCATTCGCGCGTGTCGTGGATGTTGCGGCCGGTGCTGAGGTCCATGACCGTGTCCGCGCCCCAACGGATCGACCAGACGAGCTTGTCGACTTCGCTCGCCACATCGGAGGCGACGGCGCTGTTGCCGATATTGGCGTTGATCTTCACCAGGAAATTGCGGCCGATCGCCATCGGCTCCGATTCCGGGTGGTTGATGTTGTTGGGGATGATGGCGCGGCCACGGGCGACCTCGTCACGCACGAATTCCGGCGTCACATAGTCGGGGATTGACGCGCCCCAATCCTGCCCGTCGCGGACATATTCGGCGAGGCGGGCGCGGCCGAGATTCTCCCGCTCCGCCACATATTCCATTTCCGGCGTGATGATGCCCCGGCGGGCATAGTGCATCTGGGAGACATTCATGCCCGGCTTGGCCCTTAGCGGGCGCTTGACCGTGTTGGGGAAGGGCTGGACGCCAGCGCTTCGGTCAGGGCCCTTGAGGCCATTATCTTCCGGCTTGATCGTGCGGGCGTCATATTCCTCGACATCGCCACGCCCGATGATCCAATCGCGACGCAGCGCGGGTAGCCCCGCCATGATGTCGATGCGGGCGTCGGGGTCGGTATAAGGACCGGACGTGTCATAAACGCGCACGGGCGGCTCGCCACTACCCGGTTCCAGATCGATCTCGCGCATGGCGACCTTGAGCGGGCCGACATGAATTTTGCGCGAGCCGCGAATGGGGCCGGTGGTGACGCGCATTTCGGTACGGGCGGGAATGTCGGCCATGGTTTTCCTTTCAGGCGGTGACGGTCGCGCGGCCGATAAGACCGGCGAGGAAGAGGAGGATGCCCAGCACGATACTGACGATCGCCCAGGCGCGAGTGAATTGGACCGACCAGCGGCCGATCTTGATGAGGGGGTCCGGTACGGCAAGCAGTAGCGCGCCTTCGATCAGCGCCACATAGCCAATCAGTGACACGATGACGGCAAGCGGGTCGGTCCAGATGCTATGTATGAGAACGAGCGCTGCGCCTGCCGCGAACACTGGGAAGCCGAGCGCCATGACGAGGCCGGGCGAGCGCTCCAGATCCTCCATCACGGCTCGCCAGCGGGACGGCGCAAGAAAGCCGCCAATGCCCACGACGATCATGTAAATGCCGATCGCCTCGGATAAACGCAAGGTAAGGACGGAAATCGTGTCCATCGGCAGTCCGTCCTCCTCTTCGTCGCGCGTGGCGCAGGATGGGCGGACATGCCTTTGACAAGCCGTCCCTCCCTACGCCGGTTTTAGCCGGATCAGGTTCAGCGGGTCGCAGCCACGTCAGCTGCCTCTCAACCGCCTGTGAGCGGTCCCCCGGGGATGACCCGCGATAGCCGAAATGCGCGGCGCACGCCACCCCGTTCGGCGCTGGACAGCACAGGCGCTTTCCCGCTTTATGCCAGCGATGAAGCATCATGATCTGTCCACCAGGGAAGGGCGCAAGGCACACCGGCACGAGATGCGGATGATCGCAGTGCGGCCGCGCCGCTGGGGGCTGTGGCTGCTGACTGCAGGATTCCTGCTGGTGCTGACGCCATCGGCGCTGAACCTCCACAGCCTGTTCGGGCTATGGCCGCCGATGCTGGGCGCGATCTGCTTCCTTGCGGGCGCGCCTTTGCTGGTGGCGAGCGTGGTGCTGAAGCGGCGCTATGTGCGGGAGCGGGCCGCAGGGCAGGCATTGGTCGGGCGAGTCAGGGGCGAGTAGCCAGAAGCAGACTTGCGCTAGCCGATCGGCGCGAACATCAGTCTCATGCCGGTCCTGGGCCGGATCGTCAGGCGGCTGATCGGCTCCGGTTTGAACCCCTCCGGCACCGACAGGCGATAGCGGCGCAGCACGCTCGCGATTACCGTCATCACCTCCTGCTGGGCAAAGCCTGCGCCGACGCAAACGCGCGGTCCCCGGCCGAAGGGGAACCATGCCTGTTTCACCATCTCCGCATTGGCGGGGTCGTCGAAGCGGTCAGGGTCGAAACTGTGCGGGCAGGCCCAATTATCCTTGTTGCGCTGGGTAAGCCATGGAGCGACGACCAGCATCGCGCCTTTCTCCAACTGCTTGTCGCGCATCGGCATCGGGCAGGTGACTTCGCGCGGGAAGAAGGCGACCGGGGGATAAAGGCGCAGCGTTTCACGGAAGATGTTCCGAACATGCGCCATGTCCTTGAGCATGGCGGCGGTGAGGGGGGCTTCTCCGGCAAGTCCAGCAATCTCGGCGCGCGCGGCGGTCTGTACATGAGCGCACTCCGCGAGCATGTAGAGCGCCCAAGTCATGGTGCTGGCCGATGTTTCATGGCCTGCCAGAAAGACCGTCGAGACCTGATCCATCACCTGCTGCAGGGTGAAATGCTCAGCCGTCTCCGGATGCCTCGCCTCGATCAGCGACTGGAGAATGTCCTTGTGAGGCGCCTCGCCGCGCCGGTGGAAGCCTTCATAACGGGCTTCGACGATCGGGCGGAAGACCTCGTGGATCGCCTTGGCAGGCTTCAATGACCGCTTCTCGAACCAGCGCGCAGGAAAGCCGTAAAGGCGCAGCATCGACGCGCTGTGGGCGAAGCGCTGGAAACGGCCAAAGGCGTTATGGATGATGTTGGAGCGCCGCTCGTCCAGCGCCTCGGAAAAGAGCGTGCGGAAGATGATGTCGGCCGCGACATGGGTCATCATCGGGTCGATATCGACCGGCTTGCTCTTGTCCGCCGCATCGAGGCGGGCGAGCAGGTCATCCGCCGCCGCGACCATCAGCGGCATGGAGCGGTTGAGCGCCGTATGGGCGAAGGCCGGGTTCACCATCGCGCGCTGGCTTTCCCAATCCTCGCCATTGGCCGAAAAGACGCTGTTGCCGATCAGCGGCGACAGGTTGCGGACCAGCTCACGATGCTTAGGGTACGCCGTGCCGCCGCGCAGGATCTGGTCCACGAGCGGCAGCTCATTGGCGATATACATGGTCTGGCCGGGCATGCGGATTTCGCCCAGCTTCATCGTATAGCTCTTTTCGAAGAGCACATGGATCCAGCTGTGCCAGCCGCGCAGGAAACGCTTCATCAGGCCGCGCTTGGTGCGGGGCGGCTCGGGATAGGGCGGGGTGAAGGCTTCTGTCATGGGATGGCCCTGAACTGCGCTATCGCATCGTCAATCGTGCGGCGGCCTGCGGTAAGGCTGACATAATCCACCGGCGACACGCGGTCGCCCACCCGCAGATAGTCGAAATGCGCCTCATATTTGTTGGACCAGCCGCTGTGATAATTTTCCGGGTCGTAAAAGAGGTGAAAGCGTGGGGACAGCAGGTCCACGCGGGCAGCGCAGCGGTCCGAGACAAGGCGGATCGGATGCACGTCATAATAGGCTGCGCCGTCGGGAGGGGCTGAAAAATCGACCAGGCGAAAATGCTTGTCGTCCAGCGCCTTGAGGTCTGCATGATACCAGGCCGCATCCTTGCGCAGCGCAATGACCGGCACCACCTGGCCCAGCGTCAGGACGGTGAAATTGGCAGGCAACGGCTTTTCGCCCCGCAGTTCGAGGATGCGGCGCAGCACGCTCATCGCATAGATGGTGCCGTTGCTGTGCGAGGCGAAGATCACCTCGTCATAAGGCCCGTCCATCTCCTCGACGATGCGGGCGGCGAACTGGTCGAGCCGGGCGTTCATCTCGTCGCCCGGGCCGTCGGCGGCGACGCTGTGGTTGTAATACATGAAGCGCAGCAGCCAGGGCACGATCAGCTTGTTGAGCAGACGGCCCGACAAGGCCACGCTGACCGCGATGCCGATCAGAGCCGCCGCCCAGAAGGGCAGCAGCAGCGACAGCAGCAATGCTGGAATGAGCGCCAGCGCCAGCGGGATCAGCACTGCCAACAATGGCGGATAGAGGATGGTGATGACCGGACCTGGACGCAGTTTCCGCATCCGCAGGAACTGCATGTACCGGGCGTGGGCGCTATAAGTGGCGATGGAACGCCATGCCAGCAGCAGCGGGTTGCGTATCCACACCCGGCCGACCAGATCTTCCCAGCGGAGAAACTCGTAATCGGTTTCGACCCCGGCGCTGTGGTTGGTGACGGTCCAAATGGCCGACGACGCCGGGCCGGAGCGGCGCGCGCTCACTTCCACCTGTTCCCCCGACAGGCGCGAATAGGTTTCTGCCTGCTCGCGATACATCTGGTGGTAGAAACGCACCCCGCGCGGGTCGAATCCGCCAAGGTAGAAGACTTTACGCTTGAACTTTTCCATGGCCCCTGTTCCACATCGGGCCATGACGACACCCGAACGCGACTATTGCTATTTCATAGACCACCGCAAATACAACCGAAACATCGGCTGCCGGCGACACGACAATGCCTATGGCATCAATGGCGGGGGCAGCGAGCGGGACCGCTGGCGTGCGGATTTCGCCTT
>Ga0105148_100153_pt1 | contig 10225 bp, 10 predicted proteins | sample RS_199metaG_FD_91502 | JGI IMG/M metagenome (GOLD analysis project Ga0105148, IMG submission 91502) | Switchgrass associated microbial communities from Austin, Texas, USA, to study host-microbe interactions - RS_199 metaG | ecosystem: Host-associated > Plants > Roots > Rhizosphere | place: USA... | reverse complement strand
CTCGTCACCAACGCGACGCGCTTCCTCGGGGCCATCCCATACGCCGATGATGCGAACCTTCTCGCCGACGTCGATATCGGTCCAGAGGGTTTTGCCAAGCCGGTTGCCATTTTCCGCAATGACACCAGAGGCGGCGCCCAGGATGTGCGGGGTTGAACGGTAATTCTGTTCGAGGCGGACGATCTTCGCGCCGGGAAAGTCCTTTTCAAATCGCAGGATGTTAGCGACTTCCGCTCCACGCCAGGAGTAGATGGACTGGTCGTCGTCGCCAACGCAGCAAATATTCTTCCGCTGCTGGGCGAGTAGACGGAGCCAGAGATATTGGCTGCTATTGGTATCCTGATATTCGTCCACCATCACGTAGCGGAAACGCTGCTGGTAGCTTTCCAGCACATCGCGGTGACGCTTCAAAATCGTGAGAACATGAAGCAGGAGGTCGCCGAAATCACAGGCGTTCACGTCGCGCAGCCGGCCCTGATAGGCGGCATAGAGCTTTTGTCCACGCCCGTTGGCATAGGCCTCGCTCTCTCCGGCGCCGATCTCTTCGGGGGTCAGTCCCTTATTCTTCCATTGATCGATCAGACCGCCAAGCTGACGGGCGGGCCAGCGCTTTTCGTCAATGCCTTCAGCCTGGATCAATTGCTTCATCAGGCGAAGCTGGTCGTCCGTATCCAGGATTGTGAAGTTGGATTGCAGGCCGACCAGTTCGGCGTGGCGGCGCAGCATCTTGGCAGCGACCGCGTGAAAGGTGCCGAGCCAAGGCATGCCCTCTACCGCCGAGCCGATCATACGCCCGACGCGTTCGCGCATCTCGCGGGCGGCCTTGTTAGTGAAGGTCACGGCCAGGATTTCCGAAGGGTAAGCCCGGCGGGTCGCGATGAGATGGGCCAGGCGCGCCGTCAGTGCGGCCGTCTTGCCGGTGCCGGCACCCGCAAGCACCAGCACCGGCCCTTCGGTCGTAAGCACTGCCTCCCGCTGTGGAGCGTTGAGACCCTGAAGATAGGCTGGATCATCGGGCGAAGGAGCGGGTAGGGTCATGGGCAACAACTAGGAAGCGGGGGGCGACTGAGCAAGAGCCATGCCCTTGCCGTATAGCTGGCTCTATGAGAACAAAAGGCGAATCATGCAAGGAGAAAGGACATGGTGAAAGGACGGTGTCATTGTGGAGCCATCCAGTTCGAAGTGCAGGGCAGACCGGTTTACAGCGCGCTCTGCCATTGCTCAGATTGCCGGAGGAACGCGGGCGCGTCGATGGTTGGATGGGCGCTATTTCCTGAAGGCCAGGTCAAGGTGAGCGGGGAGCCGACAGAATACCAGTCCTCCGAGAATGCTACGCGAGAGTTTTGTCCTACGTGCGGAACTGGGCTCTTCTACCGTAATTCGACTGCCTTTCCCGGCATGGTGGATATACAGACAGCTGTATTGGATGATCAGTCCGCCTTTGCTCCGGCTGTTCATGTGCAATGGGCGGAGGCGGCTCCGTGGATGGCGAAGGTGCATGAGTTGCCCCGGTTTGATCGCTATCCCGAGGAGTAAGCGGCCGCAAATCGTCGCTTGACGGCAGCTAAACCACGGTTCGTCGCCGATATCGGAACGCCTGCGTCACCGATCCGCTTCTTCACGACCAAAAGGGTGATGAACAGGAAAGGATGACCCGATGAAATCGATCGTGCTTACATGTGCGGCAGTGCTGGCCTTGAGCGCAGGCGCTTCCGGGATCGCGATCGCCCAGGGCGCGCCAAGTGGTGCGGGTCAGCCGCCCGCCACGGATACAGTGCCGCCGGGAGAGCCCGCCGTTCCCGCGACCGCGGCTACACCAGCGACTCCAGCTGGAACGGGTGAGCCTGCGACGCCCGCGACGCCTGCAACTCCGGCGACGCCGGCTGATCCCAATGCGGGTCAGCCCACTGGTGCCGTTCCGCCCAGCCCGGGCATGACGCCTGCGCCCGCGGGCGTGCCTACCGATCCGACTGCGCCTGTCGGCAGTTCTGCCAATCCAGTTACGGTCGGAGGGAATATGACCCCGCCGCCAGCTGGCGGTAAGGACTATCCGTTGTGCAGCAGGGCCGTGCAAGACAGCTGCATCAATCCAGGTGAAGCGCCTAGGTCAAAGCGGGCTGCGCGCAGGCATCGCTAGAGGATGAGGGAAGGCTGGGCAGCGCGGCGATGAGCGCCGCGAGTCCAGCCTTGTCCCGCGCTGCATCGACCAGGCTGTGCTGGTCGAGGACCGCGAGGAAGGCGGCGGTTGCGGCCTTCAAAATGCCGGAAAGACCGCATGCGGAGCGAAGGGCGCAGCCGCCGCAGTCGGCGAGGTTCATGTCTGTTTCCGTATGGCGGATCACATCGCCCAGCATGATCGCCTCAGGCGGGCGGGCGAGGGTGAAGCCGCCGCCGCGTCCGCGCTGGGTCGCGATGAAATTTCCTTGGCTCAGATGATGGACGACTTTCATCAAATGATTGCGCGACAGGCCATAGCTGTCGGCGATCTCTGGGATGGTCGCGCGGCCGGTGGGCGACACAGCCAGGTGGATGAGGACGCGTAGGGCGTAGTCGGTGTGGCGGGTCAATTGCATGAAGGAATGCGTTAGAAGAACGAAGTTCCAGGATCAAACATATATCCTATTTACATGTTAAAACATGCATTGTAAATGCACCTTTATCGAGTCTCAAACCAAAAGGGGTGCATTCATGAGCCAGCTCACCGCTGAAACAATCGCTATCGTCAAGGCAACTGCGCCGGCGCTGCGTAGCCATGGCGTGGAGATCACCACCGCCATGTACAAGCGGCTGTTTCAGGACCCGTCGATCAAGGACATGTTCGACCAAGCCGCGCAGGAAAGCGGTGAGCAGCCCAAGCGGCTGGCTGCTGCGATCCTGGGTTATGCGGAAAATATCGACAAGTTGCAGGCGCTGGAGGGCGCGGTGGCGCGGATGGTGCAGCGGCATGTCGAGACTGGCGTCAAGGCGGAGCATTACCCCAAGGTCGCAGAAGCACTGCTGCCCGCAATCCGGGACGTTCTGGGCGAAGAGGTCGCTACCGACGCGGTTCTGAATGCCTGGGGCAAAGCCTATTGGTTCCTGGCCGAGATTTTGATCGGCAAGGAGGCGCAGGCTTATGAGGACGCTGAGGCCGCGTAAATTGTGAGTGGGGTGGCGAGCCCACCCCCAGCCCTTCAAACGAGTCGCGCGGCTCGTTTGAACGCTTACGGGAGGGGGTTAGGGTTGCGCCCGGAGCAACGTCAGGCGCGCTTTTCCGACGTCACGGGTCGCTTCGATCGCGAAGCCTTTGACTTCCACATCTTCGCGGCGGTCGGTTTCTATGCTGATCCAGGTGGCGGCGCTGGTCCAGCCAAGACGGCCGAGCTTGTCCAGAGCCACGGCCCCCGCGCCGCTGTTATAAGGCGGGTCCATGAAGATGAGGTCTAGCGGCTTTGGCGCTGGGCCTAGCGCGAGAACGCTACTCTGGCGGATGTCGGGGCGCAGGCCGAGTTTGTCGCCATTGGCGCGGATCGCGTCCAGCGCAGCGCGGTCCTGTTCGACGAAAAGGCAGCTCGCCGCGCCACGAGACAAGGCTTCGAAGCCCAGTGCTCCCGAACCAGCGAAAAAATCGCCGACGCTAAGCCCTTCGAAGGAGCCGATGCGGCTCAGCAGCATGGAAAAGAGGGTCTCGCGCGTGCGATCGGCGGTGGGGCGGGTGGCGTCGCCTTTGGGAGCTACCAGCGGGCGGCCTCGCCATTGGCCAGCGATTATTCTCATTCTTGGCGTCCGTGTAGAAGGGGCGAATGGAGGTTGAGGGGCTTCAGGGCTTTGTCTTCAAACTCTTGCGGAAAACGATCAGGTCGTGCTGACGCACTTCCTCGATCGCTCCGGAGGCGAGTTCGCCCAGGTGGAAGGGGCCGTAGCTGGTGCGGATCAGGCGGTTTACCTGGAGGCCGAGATGTTCAAGAACGCGGCGCACTTCCCGGTTCTTCCCTTCAGTCAGCGTCATTTCGATCCACTGGTTACGCCCGGTGCGGCGTTCCAGATTGGCCTCGATCTGGCCGTAGCGGATGCCGTCAATCTCTATGCCCATGAACAGATCTTCGAGTTGAGCCTGACTGACTTCACCGAAGGCGCGCGCCCGGTAGGTGCGAGGAACACCGGTGGCAGGCAATTCCATTTGGCGCTTGAACTCGCCGTCGGTGGTGAGAAGCAGCAATCCTTCTGTCGTCATGTCGAGACGGCCGATCGGCATGACGCGCGGCAGGTCTGCGGGTAGCCGGTCGTAGATGGTGGGCCGTCCGCGTGGGTCACGCTCCGTCGTCAGATAACCGGATGGCTTATGGAAGAGAAACAGCCGTGTGGGCGCAGGCTGCGCTACGGGATTGCCATCCACGGCGATGCCATTGAGCGAGGTCAGCAAGGTGGCGGGGGTGGTGATCGCTTCCCCATCCAGGGTGATCCGGCCATCTTCGATCATCCGCTCAATCTCGCGGCGGGAGGCCACGCCCGCGCGAGCCAACAGCTTGGCGATGCGTTGCGGCTCGTTCTTGCCGCTGGCGATGGCAGCTGCGCGTGCAGGATGAGGATTGGCTGGCTTGGCCGGAGCCGCTTTCGCCTTGCGGAATGGCGGGCGTGCGGGACGCGTGCCGTCGGCGGGCCTTCCAGCGGCAGGACGCCGGGGACCGCCAGGTCCTGCCCGGCGGGGCGGTCCAGATTTTTTTGGCGGCTCCACGCAGCGGTTCCTTTTAACGAAGCAATGGCATTCCCATATCAGGAACGCCGTGAAAATGACGAATAGTGCCGTCCCGTCGCCCATGCGAAGGGGAGGGCCGCAACTCCCAGCAGGCGCTGCGCGTTTGATCGGCTGCATGGCGTAAACGGGGCGGATCGGCAAATGTTTTTCGGCCTAGTCAAAGGTGGCTCGAAGCTGGGGCTGCGGGACAAGGCGATCCGCAGCGTGCTGGTTGTCGAGGATGAGCCGCTGATAGCCTTCGACAATGAACATGTGCTGGAGCAGGCGGGCTATCGCGTCGCCGCGACGGTCGAGGACTATGACCATGCAGTCAGCGTCATCGAGGAGGATGAGGTCGATCTGGTGATCGCCGACATCACGCTGCATGGCGACAAGACCGGCATCGATGTGGCGCGGCATGCGCATGGAAAGGGCCTGGCGGTGCTGTTCGTTACCGGGGCTTGCCCGGTTGACGCGCATGAGATGGCGATTGGGTGCCTGGCGAAGCCTTATCTGCCGCGCGATCTACTGGGAGCGATTTCGGCTATTGAAGCGCTGATGCGCGGGGATGAGCCGGGGCGGGTGCCGCAGAGGCTACGGTTGTTTTCGTGAGTTGGGTTGCGGGCTCAGTAGGGGTTTCAGGGAAGTCTCTGCCGTTTCTCGCGGGTGGACGGCGTAAGTGAGTATCCGGTAACGACCATAGTTACTCATTCATGCGCCAGTATGTGACGCTCTGAAGTGGACGGTGATCCTAAACCTCGTATACGCGCATGTCACGAAAGGCTGGCAGGGGAAAAGTTGTTTCGTTAGGTCATGAACATGGAAATCCGACTGGCCCAGCCCGACGAATACGAAACTATCGCCGCGATTTGGTATGAAAGTGCTACCCAGATGGATGGAGGCGCACCCGCCCTTGATGATCCAAGTACTTTGTCAGATCGAATTATCAGAAGCGTCGAGAACGGCTGGTGCCTGAATGTTGCAGTGGCTGACGGTCACATCGTCGGGCTACTTGCGACCATCCCCGAGGATGGCATTCTTGACCAGCTTTTCGTCGCGCCAGAAGCTCAATGCCAAGGCATTGGCGCAGCGCTGCTTGATAAAGCAAAGCAGCAGCTTCCGACAGGATTCACGCTTCGGACTCCTGTTACCAATGTTGCGGGACACCGCTTCTATGAGCGCCACGGTCTCCGGGTCATACAGGACACGGCCCACCCGATCACGGGAGCGCCAGTCCGCCGCTTTGGCTGGCGGCAGCAGGCGACGGAGGGCTAGCTGCAGCGGCTTACGACCATTCCAAGACATTCCCCTCCCGCCAGCGGGAGGGGGAACGACCGCCATCCACCCATTCCCGCTATCCCGGCGGAAGCTAGTATCTTTGTGCAAGTTGCGTCTGGGAGAGATGCCAGCTTTCGCTCGCATGACGGGATGGGGGCCGGCTGTTCGCCAGGTGGGGCAGAACCGCGCCGCGTCTTCCGCTTGTTTCTCCGGCGTTTGGCCATATGGTGACGCCCTGATAAGCATATTTGGGGGCGCACGCTTTTATGACAGACATTGCGATGGGCACCAGAAATTGGCTGGATGCGGTGAAGCCCTATGTCGAGAAGGCGCCGCTCGCCGCGCTGTTCCTGGGGATCTCGTCCGGTTTTCCGTTCGCGATGATCGGGGCGAACCTGTCCTCCCGATTAGCGCAGGACGGGATCGACAAGAAGAGCGTGACCGCGTTCAGCCTGGTGCTGCTGGCTTATAATCTCAAATGGCTGTGGGCATGGGTGATCGAAGGGGTGAAGCTGCCTCTGCTCCATCGCATGGGACAGCGCGTGTCGTGGATGCTGCTGGCCGGGGTGCTGGTGCTGGCGGCTGTGGCGAATTTGGCGTTGGTCGATCCGGCGGCGGACTTGATGGCCACGGTACGCGCGGCGATCCTGTTGGGAATTGCGGGCGCGACTTTCGATATCATCATTGATGGCTATCGGATCGAGATGTTGCGGCCAGAGCAATTGGGAGTCGGTGCGGGCATGTCGCAATATGGCTGGCGCATCGGCGCGGCGGCGGCAGGGGCGCTGGGATTGATCGTGGCGCAATATTGGAATTGGACGACAGCCTATCTGGTCTGCGCCTTCTTTGCGCTGCCCGCCATGCTGGCGGCGTTGATCGTGGGTGAGCCCGAGCGCCATCGGGAGATTGCGGCGCGCAAGGCTGGCGGCGAACTGGTGCAGGCGATTATCGGACCCTTCATCGACTTCTTCCAGCGCAAGGGCGCGTTGCTCGTTCTGCTGTTTATCATCGTGCATAAGATTGGCGACACGCTGGCGAACCTGACATTCCGCCTGTTGTTCAATGATCTGGGCTACAGCAATCAGGAGATTGCGCTTTACGATGTAGCCGTGGGCTTTTGGGCGTTGCTGGCGGGGATTTTCGTGGGTGGCGTGCTGTATGCGCGTTTGGGGCTGAAGCGGTCTGTGCTGATCAGCCTGGTGCTGATGGCGGTGTCGAACTTCAGCTTCGCCGCGCTGGCCGCGGCGGGAAAAAGCAATATCGGCATGTCGGGCGCGATCGGCTTTGAAAATTTCGCGAGCGGGATCGGCGGGGTGGCCGTGGTCGCCTATTTTTCGGCGTTGTGCGATCTGCGCTTTACCGCCGCGCAATATGCGATGATTTCGGCGGCGGCGAGCATTGTGGGACGATTCCTGACGGGCACCACGGCGGGAGCGCTGATCGAGCGGTTCGGTTATGTCGATTTCTACCTGTTGACCACCGTGCTGGCGCTGCCGGGCATCATCCTGTTTTGGCTGATGATGCGCAGCGGCCTCGTTGACTCAAGCGTCGGCAGCGCCGCGACGGACGAGGGTAATCAGGCTCCGGCATAGAAATCGAGTGGACGGCCGAGATCGCTGTGCGCCTGCGATACGGCTTGCAGGCAGGTGAGCGCGCCAAGCGCGTCATCCGTGCCGAGCAGGGAGCAGAGCTGTTCATAGGCGTTATGGGGATCGTTGAGCGCGATGCCGATGGAGTGCATGAGCAGAGCTTCGTCAGCCGTCATGCGGGCGCAGCAGCATGGCGCGACCAATATCTTGCGGGTGGCGCAGCGAGCCAGCTCCAGCATCATGGCGCGCATCAGCACAAGCGGGCGGCGGTAACTGCGGCCGAAGGCACCGAGCATGGCGTTGGCGGCATGGGCGTCGTCCACGCCTGCGCTGGCCATGCGGCGCATCACATAGAGGAAGAGCCGATTGCCATAGCCGCCGGGAAGCGGGCGGGGCAGATCGATGGGACTGGTCTCTCCATGGGCCATGGGCGTGCACCTTTTATCCGTTGCGTTTACGGACGGCAGGTTACGCTATTGCGAGTCAATCGCAAGTGGAATCAGTCGGGATATTGATCGTTCAGCCGCAAAATTTCACCGGCGAGGTAGAGGGAGCCGGCAATCAGCAACTGTTGCGGGCGATCATGCGGCTCGGCGGCGAGGGCGGCGATGGCCTGCTGAGGCCCTTCATGCGGCGTGCAGCCGATACCCCAGAGCGCGGCGACGGCAGCGAAGCGATCCGCCGGATGATATTCATGGCCCGGCACAGGGAGGGCATGGATATGCGCTATGCGCCCGGCGAAAGGCGCGAGAAAGGCGTCCACATCCTTGTTGGCGAGCATGCCGATGACGAGTTGCAGCTTGCCGCCAGCGAGACGGTCAGTGGTGAAGAACGCGCTGATGGCTTCGCCTGCGCCCGCATTGTGGCCGCCGTCGAGCCATGCTTCGGTTTCGGGCGGCAGCGGGGCGAGGAGCGGGCCATGGTCGAGCCGTTGAAGGCGTGCGGGCCAATGGGCCCAAAGGGGAGCGGCCTTGAGTGCAGCTTCGCTGACAGGCACAGCGCTTTGATGGCGCAGCATGGCGAAGGCGAGCGCGGCGTTCTGCACCTGATGCGCACCGGGCAGGCGGGGGAGCGGCGTTTCGATCCTGCCTTGTTCATCGCGATAATGGAGGCGGTCACGGTAGCTGGCGGCGTCCCAGCTCTGCCCCATGGGGAGCCAGATGGTGCGGGCGTGGGATGCGGCTTCGCGCATGACGGGGAAGAGGGATTGGGGGTAGCGCTGCGTAAGGAGCGGTGCGCCTGGCTTTGCTATGCCCGCCTTTTCGGTGGCGATGGCGCGAAGGCTGTTGCCCAGGAACGACTGATGATCGAGGCCGAGTTGAGCGATGCCGCAGACTGCCGGGTTTTCGATGATGTTCGTGGCGTCGAGGCGGCCGCCCAGGCCCACTTCGATGATGCAGGCGTCGGCAGGATGCTCGGCAAAGGCGAGGAAGGCGGCGGCAGTGGTGACTTCGAAGAAGCTGGCGCCGATGCCTTCCGCCACGTCAAGGACGCGAGAGAGGTAATGGGCGAGCGCTTCGTCGCTGATCAACTGGCCATTGATGCGGATGCGTTCGTTGAAGCGGACGAGATGGGGAGAAGTGAAGACGTGAACGCTCTTGCCGTCCGCCTCCAGCGCGGCGCGGAGGAAGGCGCAGGTCGAACCTTTGCCGTTGGTGCCAGCGACATGGAAGACCGGCGGCAATGCGCGGTGCGGGTCCCGGAGCCGGTCGAGCAGGCGGGTGATGCGGTCGAGGCCCAATATATCGGCACCGGGCGACAGCGCCGCCAGACGGTCCAGCTGGGCCTGGACCCCCGGATCATCGGAGAAGGCATGGTCGGGCATGGCCCTCAATCCCTAGCGCGAAGGCGTCAGGCGGCTGCGCGAGGGGCCAGATAGCCGATCACCCGCGCCAGCGTGTCACGCAGTTCGCTGCGGTGGACAACCATGTCGATCATACCATGTTCCAGCAGATATTCGGCGCGCTGGAAACCATCGGGCAATTTCTCGCGGATCGTGCTTTCGATGACCCGCTGGCCCGCAAAGCCAATGAGCGCGTTCGGCTCGGAAATCTGAACGTCGCCCAGCATGGCGTAGCTGGCCGTGACGCCGCCGGTCGTCGGATCGGTGAGGACCACGATATAGGGGAGGCCCGCGGCGTGCAGCTTCTGGATCGCGACGGTGGAGCGCGGCATCTGCATGAGGGACAAAATCCCCTCCTGCATGCGCGCACCGCCCGCTGCGGTGAAGATGACATAAGGGCATTTGTGACCGATGGCTTCGTTCACGCCCTGGATGAAGGCCGCGCCGACGCCCATGCCCATGGAGCCGCCCATGAAGGCGAAGTTCTGGACGCCCATGACGAGCGGCACATCATCGATCGCGCCGCGCGCGTTGATGAGTGCATCCTGATCGCCGGTCTGTGCGCGCGCCGCCCTGATGCGGTCCGGATAGCGCTTGGAATCGCGGAACTTGAGCGGGTCTTCCTGCACCGGCGGGGTGGGCAGCAGGATGAAGCCGGGGTCAAGGATCTGCTCGAACCGTTCGGACGGGCCGATGCGGCCATGATGGTCGCAGCGCGGGCAGACGGAAAGATTATCCTCCCACTCCTTGATGAAGATCATCTCGGTGCAGGACGGGCATTTATGCCACAGCGTCTCGGCG
>Ga0105148_100152_pt1 | contig 10233 bp, 9 predicted proteins | sample RS_199metaG_FD_91502 | JGI IMG/M metagenome (GOLD analysis project Ga0105148, IMG submission 91502) | Switchgrass associated microbial communities from Austin, Texas, USA, to study host-microbe interactions - RS_199 metaG | ecosystem: Host-associated > Plants > Roots > Rhizosphere | place: USA... | reverse complement strand
TCGACCAGCGATCCCGACCCCATCACGAAACCCCCGCCATGCAGGTTCATCAGGGTCAGGCCCTTATTCTCCTCGGGAATATCGTGCGGTTTGACCAGGTGACACCGCACTCCCGCGATCTCGATTTCCTGCACCTCGACCGGATATTGCTGCAGCGCTGCGTCGCCGCCCAATTTCATCTGTTCATCGACGAAGGAGCGTAGCGCCCACATCGGCAGGCGTTCCGCATCGGGATCCGGCGGCTGCGCCCAAGGCGACGTCGCCAGAAATGCCTGCGCCTCCGCACTCACCGTCCGCGGCACCGGCACGATCGCCTTGCCCAGATGGACCGATCCGTCTGCATCGATCTGATAGGTCATGACTTTCCCTGTCTTGTTCAGATAATCACAGGTCGGCGGCCGGCACCTTGCGAGCGGTGCGGGCCATGGCGAAAAAAATCAGCGCCATGACGGCGCAGCCACCGATGATGATCATCACGACAGGCGCATAGCCCCCGGCCATGTCGCGCAGCACGCCCGCGAGCGGTGGCAGGAAGAAGGTCAGCGGCAACGTCACCAGGCCGAACAGCCCGATGACACGCGGCAGCGAATGCTGGCCGAACAAGCCGCCCGACAGCATGTTGACCGCAGGAAAGACGCCCGCTCCGCCAGCACCGAGCATCAACGACGCCAGGGCCATCAGCGGGAAGGACGTCGTGCCTAGCAGCGCCAGCCAGCTGAGCGCCAGCCCAGCAGCGATCAGCCCGAGCGAAAATGGCGCGCCCAGGCGGCCGCAGAGAAAGCCGATCATCAGCGAGCCGATCACCGCAGCGCCCCCCATGATCGAGAGCAGGCCCGCGGCCTCGCCTGCGGCCACGCCCCGTTCGGCGACGAAGGCGACCAGGTGCGATACGCCCGTAATACCCACCGCATTCAGGTAGCCCGCGCCCAGGCTCATCACCCAGAAGGCAGGGCTGCGAAGCAGCGCGCGGGCGGGGATCATCGCCCCGCCGCCATGGCCGTGCGGATGGCCAGCCTGCTGCCCAGCGTCGGCCGGCGCGTCGGACACTCCCAGCATGATGGGCAGCAGCGCCAGGTGCAATGCCGCCAGGGTCAGATAGAAGGCGGCCAGACCATGATCCCGGATAACGATCAGCCCGATCACTGGCAGCAATGCAACGAACAAGGGCGTATTCGCCACGCCCAGCGCGGGGCCAGGATTATGTCGATACCAGTTGCTGGCAAGGACGCTGGCAGGAAAGGGGCCGAACATCGCCAGGCCTACGCCGATCGGGAGCGCGTAAAGCAGCAGCACGACCGGCATGCTGGGGGCGATGGCCAGCAACGCGTAACCCGCGCCGGAAATCAGTGTGCCGATCGTCATCGTCCAGCGCAGGCCGATGCGGCCGATCAGCGTGCCGATCAGCGGGCTGACGAGCCCCAGCACCAGCACGCACAAAGCGAGCGACAATGTCGTCGTCCCCCGGCTGGCTCCGTAAAACTGTTGCAGCGGCAGGACGGACACGCCGAAGCCGCCAAAGGCGCTGCCCACCGCCACATTCTGCGCCAGAAACGCGCGCGCCACCATCATCCGGCTTTGCCTCGCATGTCCGATCGGCGCGGTATGGGCCACGGCGGCCCCAGTCATTCCATTCATTCGATTGTCTCCTGTCCGCGCCGGACTATGGCGAGGCGTGTCAGCGTTATTCCTGTTCGTATCCGGTCCATCTGCTGGTGATCTGAACCAGTTCTATGCGGGTCCCGTCGGGGTCCGCGCAGAAAATGAGCTTGCCATAACCAAGGTCGGACAGCGTTCCATCCAGCCTCGCGCCGCCGAACTCCACGATGCGCGCGGCGACCTGTTCCAGATCGTCCACCAGGAAGCACAGATGAGGACGTCCAGGCAGGTTGGCCGGGCGAGGATCGGCAACGCCCGCGGGCGGCCTGCCCTCCACCGTCCACAATTCCATCCGCATGCCTTGCTCATGCCGGATGAACTGCGTGCGTATCATCGCGCCCGGCATTTCCAGCAGCGGCCCCGGCGCATCGGTCCGCCCATTTTCCTGCGGCTCGAAACCCAGCCCCTCGACATAGAAACGCGTCGAAAGCGCAATGTCGGCCACATAGATGCCGAAATGGGGAAAGCCTTTGATCATGTCATCCTCATGCTGCGAACCCAGCCTCGCCTTTTCTTCACCTGCACATGCGGAAACAGGGCAACAAAAATTGCCCATCCCAATCGGACCCTGGTGAAGGGACGATGCTGAATCCGCTCCTCGATACCGCTGTTCGAATCGGAATCGGATTTCCTTTTCTACACCCGTTCGGCTTCATTCATTTTCTGAAATGCGTAGCGACAGGACGCAAGCAGGAATTAACAACATGCGCTGCAGAAGCCCTTCAGGCGGCGCAATCTGACCGCTTCCGAGTAGGCGGATGGACCATGTGCGGGGCGGCGCGTAAAATCACGAAGCATGAAAATCCGCGCGGCAAGCGCGGGTGAACAAGGAGAGAGCGATGAGCTTGGTGATCGATGTCGATGCGCATTTCGAACCGGGACCTGAATGGCTCGTCAATTACCCGGATTTGGCGAAGCGGCTGCCTGATCTCGACGGCGGCGCTCTGGCCGTGAAGGTGATCTGTGGCGATCTGGTGCGATCCATCCCCGAAGACCGCCGCCCCTCCATGGAGGAACTGACCCCGCCGGGCCTCCTCACCCTCTTCGCCAAGGAAAAGGAGGATGAGAAGGGACGGCGTGCCGAATTTGAAGGCAAGAACCAGATGGAGGTCGCCAACACCAAGGCGCGCCTCAAATGGATGGATAGCCAGGGCATCGACCTGCAAAATGTCATCTGCCTGTCGGGCATCACCTATCAGACATTCATCGAAGACCTCTCGCTGCGGCAGGAAACCATCCGCACGGCCAACGACTGGCTGGCGGACACGTGCGATGAAGGCGGCGGGCGGCTGTTGCCGGTGACCGCGCTTGATTATGAGGATCTGGACTGGGCGATCGCCGAACTGAGGCGCATGCGCCGCCGTGGCAGCCGCATCGTCCTGATCCCCGGCGCGCCCGTCGCGGGCAAGTCGATTGTCCATCCCGATTGGGATCCGTTCTGGCGCGCCGTGACCGACAACGGCATGATGGCGATGCTCCACACCGGCTTTGAGCGCATGTCCTATGATCCGGGCTGGTCCAACATGGCGGCCGATCCCACGCTGCTGCGGCAATTTGGCGGCGGGTTCCGCCATGTGACGGCGATGATGAACATCAACGCCATGGTCTTTTCAGGACTGTTCGAACGTCACCCGACGCTGACCGTCACGATTGCGGAACTGGGAATCGGCTGGATGCCCTTCGTCCTCAACGACATTGACGAACGCGCCACACCCACGGCCGAACTGTTCCTGGGCAAGTGGAAATATGCAATGAAGCCCAGCGATTATATCCGCCGCAACGTGCGGGGCACCCCGCTCAATTGCGGCAGCGACAATCCGCTGGACCTGATCATGGAACAATTGCCTGAGGAGATGCTGATGTTCTCCTCCGACTTCCCCCATTTTGAGGGCTGTAGCGACCCTGCAGGTCATTATCGCGAATTTTTCGACAAGCATGCCGGCCGCTTCCCGGCGCGCCGCCGCGAATTGTTCATGGGCGGCAATTTCCTGTCGGCCCTTGAGCGGACGGGCGATCCGCTGATCGTCCCCGCGCGCAAGGAAACGCTCGCCGTCTGACCAAAAGGAGGGGGCGGAAACCTGCCGCCCCCCATCCCTTAGCTCCCCGTTTCGACCAGCCGCCGCAGCTTGCGCACCGCCATCTGCGGGGTCGTCAGAACCGGCTCGGACCGAATTTCCCGGACCAGCGGAGCAGCGCGGGCCATCGAAAATTGACCTACGACGATCACGTCCACGGGCGGCATCGCCTTGGCAGCCGCTGCGCTCAAACGGTCATGCTCTTCCGCATCGCCCGCCTGCAGCGCCTCCAAAGCGCCCGTCGCCACGGCTGGGACGATCACCGGCCGCGCCTGACCGATCGCGTCCGCCATCGCATGGATTTCGCCTTCCAGCGGCGCGACCGATCCCTGAAAGGTCAGCAGCAGGCCAACACGCCCGCCCCCTTCCCTGCCCTTGCACAGCGCCAACGCCTCGTCGAACGCACCTTCATTGGGCGTGACGACCGGAATGGAAAGATCCGCCTTTACCCGTTCGATGGCGGGGCGAAAGGCCGAACAGGTGAAGAGGATGCCAGCCGTCTTGACCTTTCCGTCATTCGCCCCGGCGGCATAGCGGCCCAGCGTCTGGAACCGGTCGTGAATCGCCGGACTGATTTCACCGATCGTGGCGAAGTCCGACGCCAGAGAGTCATCGATGAGATTATGCACCGCCGCCTCGGGCCATTCTTCGCGCATGGCGGCCATGGCGGGCCCCGGCGACTGCGCCAGGGCGCTGATCATCATGATACGCGCGTTACTCATCCCGCTCTCCATCCCACAAGTTGCCACGCCGCAATGACGGTGCCATCAGCGCAGGGCAAGGGCGAATCGCTACGCAAAAGGGAGTGCTAGGGATGTTGAGACTGGACGGACGCGTCGCAATCGTGACCGGCTGCGGCAGTTCCGCTCCCGGCTGGGGCAATGGCAAGGCCATCGCCACCCTCCTCGCGCGGCAGGGGGCCACCGTCTATGGCGTGGATCTCAGCCTGGAAGCAGCGGAAGCGACGCGGGAAATCGTTCAGGAGGAAGGTAACAGCCTGCACGCCGCCGCCTGCGACGTCACCGATTCCGCTCAGGTTAACGCCCTGGTCGCCGATTGCGTCGCCCGCTTCGGCCGGTTGGACATCCTCATCAACAATGTCGGCCGTTCCGAACCCGGCACGCCGGAAAGCATGGACGAGCAGGTCTGGCGGGACCAGCTGGACCTTAATCTCACCAGCGCCTTCCTGACCAGCAAGGCAGCACTGCCGGTCATGGCTGCCCAGGGCGCGGGAGCGATCGTCAACATATCCTCCATCGCTGGCATGCGCTGGGTCGGCAAGGATCAGGTGGGCTATGCCGCCGCAAAGGCGGGCCTTGTCCAGTTCACGAAGGTGACGGCAGTCGCCTATGCGGCAAAGGGCGTACGGCTCAACTGCGTCGTGCCGGGGCTGATGTTCACCCCGCTCGTCGAGCGACTGGCGCAGCGCTACAATCAGGGCGACTATGAAGGCATGGTCGCCAAGCGTCACAAACAGGTGCCTATGGGACGGATGGGCGACGCCTGGGACGTGGCGCATGCCGCGCTGTTCCTGAGTTCCGACGAGGCGCGCTACATCACGGGCACTGAACTGGTGGTCGATGGCGGGATCACCGCCTTCACCGGCTTGCCCGATTGAACGCCAGCTTCAAAGCAGACTGATAAAGCCGTTGAGGAAAATGGCGGCCGCGCGCTCCGCATAGCGCCGCCTCTCATCCACCGACACCGGATGCCCGCCAGCGAGCATACGGTTGCCACGCAACGCCAGCACCAACAGCTGGCGCGCATGCCAGTCGCTGCCCTGCCGCACGCCGATGCTGCCCAGCCAGGGGAGCAGCCCCCGCACCCAAGGCGCGCGCAAGGTCATATAGACGTCGCGTGCCAGGGCCGGATCGCGGCGTGATTGGCTGATGACGACGCGGTGCAGCTGGATCGATGTGGCGGACGCAAGGACCGCGAGGGCAGCCTCAGCATAAGCTGTCAGCGCGCTCAGGTCGGCCCGCCCTTCAGGCATTGCTGGCGGCGCTGCTGCCTGTGCACACGCCTGCGCCAGCGCCCGCATGGTCGCTGCGAACAGCCCCGCCTTGCTGGAGAAATGGCGGTAAAGCGTGCCGCGCCCCACCCGCGCCTCTTCGCCGATCAGGTGCAGATTAGCGCTCTCATAGCCCTGCGCCAGGAAATGGCGTCCCGCCACGTCGAGCAGCGTGCGGATATGAGACGGCGGTGTCTCGAATGGCTCGGGGACGATGGACGGCAGCGGATCTGGCATAGGCGAGGCGGGCTCGCTCGCGCTGCCTATGCCCTGCGCAAACAGCGCGGCAGCATGATGCGCGATACAGTCGCGCGCTTCGGGCGGCGCAGGCGGAAAGCCCATCAGCACCACCGGCCCTTCAACCGCCAATGACCCGAAATCCAGCGCCAGTTCCAAGGGCACCGGACGGTCGACGCCTTTTTCCCGCGCATAATCTTCCAGCGCCTGCCGCACCGGCTCCAGCCGCATGCCCTGGCCATTTTGCAGCGCCGAAGCCAGATCGGGCATCTTGTGCGCTACGCCCGCCGCCACCCACAGCGCGCTGAACATGCCTTGATCGAGCGCGGAATCGAGGATCGCGCGGGCGAGCCCTGCCAGCTCCGACCCGCCGCTCGCAGCGCTTTCGTGGACGGCCGCGGCGCGCGCGATGAACTCTGCGCCCTGCGCATCCAGCGCCGCGCGGAACAGCGCCTCTTTGTCGGCGAAGTGGCGGTAGATGGTTTCCTTGCTCACGCCTGCCGTGCGCGCGATCGCATCGATGCTCACACCGTCAAAGCCGCGCTCGACAAATTGGGCACGCGCGGACGTCAAAAGGTGCCGGACCCGCGGCGACGGCAGTTCCGTCCTCACCTCTGCTGCATCTTTCATCCGGCATAACCGCTAAACATGGGTGCGCTATATCAGCACCGCGCGAGGATGCACCAATGCTTCTTGACGATAACCGAACGGTTCGATACCGTTCGGGCAGATAATCTGCTTTGGGAGAGCGACTCATGGACAGCCCATGGACGGAGCGGCCGCTTGCGCCATTTGGCATGGAGATCGGCATCCGGCTGGAATGGCCGCTGCCCGAAGGTTTCGAACAGCGCATTGTCGAACTGTTCGACCGCCATAAGTTGCTGGTCTTCAGGAACCAGCAACTGGCCGAGTCCGATCAGGTGAAGCTGCTCGAAAATTTCGGGCGGGTGCTTGGTTCCCAGGGCGAATATCGCGAGATTTCCACCGACGGCGGGCTTGGTTCAGGTCCCCTCACCTGGCACAGTGACCTGGCCTTCACGGAAGAACCGTTCAAGGTCATCTCCCTGCACGCCGTCGCCGTGAATGACGGGCAGAGCTATACTGATTTCGTGAACGGCGCCGACACCGCAGCCGCCCTGCCTGCGGACCTCAAGGCCAAGGTGGCGGATCGGGAAGCCATGACCATGATCGCACCGATCCAGACGCACCGCACGGTCGGCTATGACAGTTCCGACGAAATGCCGCATCAGCTGCGCCCGCTGATCATCCCCCATCCCCGCACGGGCGAGCCGGTCCTCTACATCAGCAACATGCAGACGGCGCGCATCATGGGGATGGATCGGGAAGAAAGCGACGCGACGCTCGACGCGCTGTTCGCCGAACTTTACCGCGACGACCGCATCTACCGCCACCACTGGAACAATGGCGACATCGTCATCTGGGACAATATCGCCCTCCAGCATTCCCGCGGCGATTTGACAGGCATGACGCCTCGCCGACTGCAGCGCATCGTCGTCGCCGACAAAAGCTTCTTCGATCTGCTTCCGCAATTTGAGGTGGGCGACAAGCGGATCAGCGCCTGGGGTTCGGGCGGCAAACAACTGGTGCTCGACTGAAGGAACACGCAACATGGCCGACATTCCCTATCTGCTGCGTGGCGTAATGCCCGTCGAAACCGAAAGCAGCATCCTCATCTCTTCATCCAAATATCTGAACAACCCGCGCCTGCGCGAATGGCTGGCGATGATCCTGCTGCGGAAGAACGGGCCGGACATGCCCGCGCCTGCGGAAATGTATGAATTCCTGCCGATCCTCGATTCCCTGCGCGACTATGACGCGATCGAGGAGATGTTCACCAAAGAGCGCAAGGTGAACCCGGAACTGGACGCCTGGTTCAGCGAAGGCTTCATCTCCACCTACAAGATCGAGGATTTCGCCCAATATGCGCCAGGATCGCTGGGCGGCATCTTCTACAGCCAAATGACCGAGGGCGATTATGAAATCCAGATCACGCCCTGGAAAGAGCCCGAGACGCAGCTTGAATATTACAACCTGCGCTCCGGCCAGACCCATGATTTCGAACATATTCTGACGGGCGGCGGCTTTAACTTCATGGGCGAACTGGTGCCCTATTGGTATCGCCTCACCAACGTGCCCAAACATATGCACAACCAGCATCTGGCGGCCGAAGTGAACATGATCCACATCTTCGGGTCGCTCCGCTACACCGTCCGCACCATGCTGCACTATCCCGAAGTGTGGCCGACCTGCGTCAACGCGATCCAGCGCGGCATGAAGGTGGGGCAGCAGAGCGAGGCCCTGTTCATGAAGAAGCTGGAAACCGCATTCCACCTGCCGCTGGCCGAAGCGCGCGAGGCGCTGGGCGTACGCGGCGCGGAAGATGTCGACACCTCGCGGGAAGGCGCTTTCTGGGCCTCGGATGGCAAGGTGCCGCTCGACCCGATTGCGAGGGCGGCGGAATGACCCAAGCCTGCGATCTGCTCATCCGTGGCGGGACGATCGTCGATGGTGGGGGCGGTGAACCCTTCACCGGCGACATCGCCATCCGTGACGGCCGCATCGTCAGCGTCGGCCCCTTCAGCGGAGAAGCAAAGGAGGTCATCGATGCGACTGGCCTCACCGTCACGCCCGGCTTCGTCGATATCCACACCCATTATGATGGTCAGGCCGTCTGGTCGGAAGAACTCTCCCCCTCTTCCTCGCACGGCGTGACCACTGTCGTGATCGGCAATTGCGGCGTCGGCTTCGCGCCTTGCCGCGCTGCCGATCACGACCGTTTGATCCGCCTGATGGAAGGTGTGGAGGACATTCCCGGCGTGGTCATGGCCGAAGGGCTGAGCTGGGATTGGGAAAGCTTTCCCGATTATCTCAACGCGCTGGATTCACGCCGCCGCGACATCGACGTCGCGGCGCTGCTCCCGCACAGCCCACTCCGCGTATTCGTCATGGGCGAGCGCGGCGCGCAGCGCGAGCCTGCTCAGGCGGAAGACCTGGAGCAGATGCGCGCGATCGCACGTGAAGCGCTCGACGCGGGCGCCATCGGCTTCGCGACCTCCCGCCTGCTCATCCACCGCACCAAGGCGGGTGAGAATATCCCCAGCTACCAGGCCGATGTCGAGGAACTGAAGGCCATCGCGGGTGCCATGCGCGAAGCGGGAACCGGCGTGCTGCAGATGGTGCTGGATGCGCCTTTCCAAAGCTGGTCGGATGAACTGTCGCATCTGCTTGCCGTGGCCGAAGCCTCCGGCCGGCCCGCCACCTTCACGCTCGGCACCTCCAACGGGGGTGAGCCGCTGTGGGAAGAAGCCTTGCGCATCTGCGAGGAAGCCAATGAAAAAGGCATGACGATCAGCCCGCAGGTGCTGCCGCGCCCTGTCGGCATGATCTGCGGCTTTGAACTGTCCAGCCATCCCTTCTCCCTCTGCACCAGCTATGAGGCGATCGCCGGCCTGCCGCTGGAGGAACAGCTCGTACATCTGCGCGATCCCGCCTTCCGCGCAAGGCTGCTCACCGAAGCGCCGCATGAGGGCAACCCGCTGGCGATGATGATGCGCAATTGGGACTGGATCTTCCCGCTGTCGGACCCGCCCAATTACGAGCCGCCCGCCGAAAGCAGCATCGGCGCCCAGGCCCGCAGCCTGAATGTCGCTCCCGAAGAGGTCGCCTATGATCTGCTGATGAGTGGCGGCGACGGGCGCGGGATGCTCTATGCGACGCTCGGCAACTATTATCGCAACCGGCTGGACACGATCCATGACCTCATCAACCATCCGGCGACCGTCATGGGGCTCGGCGATGGCGGCGCGCATTATGCCGCGATCTGTGACGCCAGCTATCCAACCTTCCTGCTGACCTATTGGACGCGCGATCGGAACGGCCCGAAACTGAGCGTTGCGAAGGCCGTTCAGGCATTGTCCTCGCGGCCCGCCGAAACCATGGGACTGCGCGACCGCGGTCGGATCGCGCCGGGATATAAGGCGGACATCAACATCATCGACATGGACGCGCTTCATCTCCACGCCCCCTATGTGCGCTACGACCTGCCGGGCGGCGGGCGCAGGCTCGATCAAAAGGCGACAGGCTTTGTCGCTACGATCGTCTCGGGCGAAGTGATCCGACGCAGCGACGCAGCGACAGGTGCTCGCCCGGGCCGCCTCGTCCGTGGCGCACAGGCGGTGCCTGCGTGGAGACCGGCTCCACCCCCATTCTAACGGGAGACAGACGCCCCTACCT
>Ga0105148_100151_pt1 | contig 10243 bp, 10 predicted proteins | sample RS_199metaG_FD_91502 | JGI IMG/M metagenome (GOLD analysis project Ga0105148, IMG submission 91502) | Switchgrass associated microbial communities from Austin, Texas, USA, to study host-microbe interactions - RS_199 metaG | ecosystem: Host-associated > Plants > Roots > Rhizosphere | place: USA... | reverse complement strand
GGTCGGCACCTTCGCCAACATCGACCCGCGCGTGGAGGAGCATGTTGCGCAGAAGCTCGGCCTCGCCATCGAGCCTGTTTCGACGCAGGTCATCCCGCGTGATCGTCACGCCATGTTCTTCGCGACCCTGGGCGTCATCGCCAGCTCGATCGAGCGGCTCGCGGTCGAAGTTCGCCACCTGCAGCGGACAGAGGTGCTGGAGGCCGAAGAATATTTCTCGCCCGGCCAGAAGGGCAGTTCCGCGATGCCGCACAAGCGCAATCCGGTGCTGACGGAGAATCTGACAGGCCTTGCCCGCATGGTGCGCAGCTATGCGCTGCCGGCTATGGAAAATGTAGCGCTCTGGCACGAGCGGGACATCAGCCATTCGTCGGTCGAACGCTATATCGGCCCCGATGCGACCATCACCCTCGACTTCGCGCTGGGCCGCCTGACCGGCGTGATCGACAAGCTGCTCGTCTATCCTGAGCGGATGATGAAGAATCTCGACAAGATGGGTGGCTTGGTCCACTCGCAGCGGGTTCTGCTCGCACTAACCCAGGCGGGCGTGAGCCGCGAAGACAGCTATCGCTATGTTCAGCGTAACGCGATGAAGGTCTGGGAATCGGATGGTCAGCTATCGCTTCTGGAACTGCTGAAGGCCGACCCCGATGTCGCCGCAGCGCTTCCGTCAGAGCAGATCGAGGAGAAGTTCGACCTGGGCTACCACTTCCGCCAGGTGGATACGATCTTCCGCCGCGTGTTCGGGGAAGCCTGAAAACTGTTTCGGTGCAGTAATCGAAAGGGCGCGGGAAACGCGCCCTTTTTTGTGTTTGAAGCCAGCTGAGGACATGCGGTCAGGACAGGGCGGAGCTATGGCCGCGCCGCCTGCGAAGCCAAGCGGCAGGTCCCGGCCGACAACCGCCTGAGCGCCGCTAGATAGCTATGTTAAATGGAATGAAATGGTCGGGGAGAGAGGATTCGAACCTCCGGCCCCTGCCTCCCGAAGACAGTGCTCTACCAGGCTGAGCTACTCCCCGACCGATAGCGGCATTGCTCTGCAACGCCGCTGGGCAGGCGGGGTCTATAGAGGGGGCTTTTCGGACTGGCAAGCGGCTGGAGACGCTTTTTTTGTCATAGTCAGAGCAGGCCCGCCGCGCGAAAGCTGAACTTACGCTCGCGCCCCTGAATCACATGATCGGCGAGCTTTACTTTCATGGGACGAAGGCGGCGGGAAATAGCGCGGGAAAGGCGGATGTCATCCCAGCGGGGGGCAAGGGGCTGATCGCCGAGGCGCTGCTGTTCGATGACGAGCCACTGGCTGTCATGCTCCAGCAATTCATGGACCACACGGCGCCAGCCATCATCGGCGCAGACCCGGCGGATCGGGCGCCATTCATCGTCAAGGAGCAGGAATTGCGTGCTGTCTGTAGCGGCCATGCGCCCAAGATGCCGCTGCCGATGGGGAGAGCCACTGCAATCATCTCCGATATGGAGAAGGGGGCGGCCAAATTCATCCGAAGCGAAAGCAAGATTTGGCGAGGACGCGCTCGCTCGGCTAGATGCCGGATGTCGCGTAGACGGAATCGCATCAGGGAAGAACCTCTTTGACCAGCATGACCACGCATTATGAGCAGCAATATCTGGACCTGATGCGCCGGGTGTGGACGCAGGGGGATGAGCGGATCGATCGCACCGGCGTGGGCACGCGATCGCTGCTGGGGGCGAGCATGCGCTTTTCCCTGGCGGGCGAGGCGGTGCCATTGCTGACCACCAAGCGGGTTTACTGGAAGGTAGCTGCGCGGGAGATGCTGTGGTTCCTGACCGGGGACACCAACATTCGCGAACTGGTGCGACAGGGCGTGCATATCTGGACCGATTGGCCGCTCGACGCATACCGCAAGGCGACGGGAGAAGAGATCAGCCGCGACGCGTTTGAGGCGCGGATCATCGAGGACGCGGCCTTTGCAGAGCGCTGGGGCGATCTGGGCCCCGTCTATGGGGCGCAGTGGGTGAACTGGCCCCGCTATGAGGCGGTCGGCGACGGGCTCTACCGCCGGGCGGAGAAGGGGCACAACCAGATTGCCGAACTGGTCGAGGGGATCAAGAATAATCCGGGATCGCGGCGGTTGCTGTTTACGGGGTGGAACGTCGCGGAAGTGGCTCGGATGGCGCTGCCGCCTTGCCATATGACCTATCAGTTCCAGGTGGCGGACGGGCGGCTGAACGGTCTGCTGTTCCAGCGGAGTTGCGACCTGGGGCTGGGATTTGCCTTCAACATCTTCGGACTGTCGATGATTACCTGCATGCTGGCGCAGCAGTGCGATCTGGAGCCGGGAGAAGTCGTCTGGCAGGGCGGGGATGTGCACCTCTACCTGAACCATGCCGAACTGGTGGAGGAGCAGATCAGCCGGACCCCGGCAGGAGCGCCGAAATTAATGATAAAGCGGCGGCCCGAGAGCATTTTCGACTATCGCATCGAGGATTTCGAGGTGGTCGATTATGCGCCGCAGAGTCATATCGCGGCGCCGGTGGCGGTGTGAATTCAAGAAGGAAATAGCGAGAAAACGGAACTCTTGCCTTTTGCGGGTGTTGTAATATAATAATTGCGTGAAGCAATAATATTGCAATCGCGAAAAGGAGTCAGGATGGGCGACCGGGGCGATTCGGGCGCTGGAAAGGCCGGAGAGGATCAAGGGCCGCGGCCTGGACGCGGCCATCCGGATGAGCCCGCGCGGGAGCGGACGGGCCCAGGGCGCAACCTGCCGCCCTTGCAACTGCACGTGCCTGAGCCGAAATTCCGGCCGGGCGATGCCGCGGATTTCAGCGACCTGGAGATACCCGCCGCGGGGACCGCGGCGCGGCCCGATGAAGTGGCTGATGCTGGCACCATGCGGGACATGGCCTATGGGCTGGTCCGTGTGCTGGATGAAGAGGGCCGGGCGGTTGGCCCCTGGGACCCGAAGCTACCTGCCGAGACGCTGATCCGGATGCTGCGGGCGATGGCGCTGACCCGCGCTTTCGACGCGCGCATGTTCCGGGCGCAGCGGCAGGGCAAGACCAGCTTCTACATGAAATCGACCGGTGAGGAGGCGGTGTCGATCGGCGCGGCGGCGGCGCTGGCGAGCGATGACATGTGCTTCCCAAGCTACCGCCAGCAGGGCGTGCTGATCGCGCGCGGCTGGCCGATCATCGACATGATGAACCAGATTTATTCGAACAAGGGCGACCGGCTGAAAGGCCGTCAGCTGCCGATCATGTATTCGGCGCGAGAGGCCAGTTTCTTTTCGATCTCCGGCAACCTTGCTACCCAATATCCGCAGGCGGTCGGCTGGGCGATGGCGAGCGCGGCGCGGGGCGACACGCGGATCGCGGCGACATGGTGCGGGGAGGGATCGACGGCGGAGGGCGATTTCCATTCCGCCTGCACCTTTGCCAGCGTGTATCGTGCTCCGGTGATATTGAATGTTGTTAATAATCAATGGGCTATCAGCAGCTTTTCAGGATTTGCTGGAGCGGAAGCGACGACCTTTGCCGCACGGGCGATCGGCTATGGGATTGCTGGGCTGCGGATAGACGGGAATGACGCTCTGGCCGTCTATGCGGCGACGCGCTGGGCGGCGGACCGGGCGCGGGCCAATGCCGGGCCCACGCTGATCGAGCATTTCACCTATCGCGCCGAAGGGCACAGCACTTCGGATGATCCGGGCGCTTACCGGTCGGCAGACGAGGGGAGCCATTGGCCGCTCGGCGATCCCGTCGCACGGCTGAAGCAGCATTGCATTGCGCTTGGCATCTGGGACGAGGATCGTCACGCGGCGATGGACAAGGAACTGGCCGAGCAGGTGCGCGACGCCGCGCGAGAGGCCGAGAAGAACGGGATACTCGGCCACGGGCTGCATCATCCGATGGAGACGATGTTCGAGGATGTGTTCGAGGAGATGCCCTGGCACCTGAAGGAACAGCAGCAGCATATGCTGGACGAGTGGAAGGCGGCGGGGCTGTGAGGGTTTCTCGTCTGCGCCATCCCAGCGGAAGCTGGGATCTCACTTCCTCTTTCTTGCCTCCGCGGAAATACACAGAGATGCCAGCTTTCGTTGGCATGACCGGAGAAGGTGGGGGCGGTCCGCCAGCCCCTCTCCAAGCTTCGCTGGCACGCTTTGTTACGCTTTCCCCTGAAGGCGCGGGGAAATGAGCCAGGAAACCCGCCAGATGAGTATGATCCAGGCGATCAACAGCGCGCTGGACGTCATGATGGAGCGTGACCCCGATGTCGTCGTGATGGGGGAGGATGTCGGCTATTTTGGCGGTGTTTTCCGGGCGACGGCGGGGTTGCAGAAGAAATTTGGCAAGAACCGGGTGTTCGACACGCCAATCACGGAGACTGGCATCATCGGCGTCGCGGTGGGCATGGGCGCCTATGGGTTGCGGCCGGTGCCGGAAATACAGTTTGCCGATTATATCTATCCCGCGCTCGACCAGTTGGTGAGCGAGGCGGCGCGGTTGCGCTATCGGTCGGCGGGGGAGTTTATCGCGCCGATGACGGTACGCTCCCCCTTTGGCGGCGGGATTTTCGGCGGGCAGACGCACAGCCAGTCGCCCGAGGGCATCTTTACTCATGTGTCGGGGATCAAGACGGTCATTCCATCGACCCCTTATGACGCCAAGGGGCTGCTGATCGCCGCGATCGAGGATAATGATCCGGTGATCTTCTTCGAGCCCAAGCGCATCTATAACGGCCCCTTTGACGGCCATTATGACCGGCCGTCGAAAAGCTGGGCCGGGCATCCGGGCGCGATGGTGCCCGAGGGCTATTATCGGGTGCCCTTGGGACAGGCGCGGACGGTGCGGGAAGGCGAGGCGCTGACCATCCTTTGCTATGGCACGATGGAGCATGTGGTCGAGAGCATGGTGGTCGAGATGGGCGTCGATGCAGAGATCATCGACCTGCGCACGCTGGTGCCGCTGGATATCGAGGCGGTGGAGCGGTCGGTGAAGAAAACCGGCCGGTGCATGATCGTGCATGAAGCGACGCGGACAAGCGGTTTTGGCGCGGAACTCTCCGCGCTGGTACAGGAGCGGTGCTTCTATCATCTGGAAGCGCCGGTGGAGCGGGTGACGGGGTTCGATACGCCCTATCCGCACAGTCTGGAATGGGCCTATTTTCCCGGGCCGGTGCGGATACGCGAAGCGATCAACAAGATCATGAGGGATTGAGCGATGCCGCTGTTCACGTTCAGGCTGCCCGACATTGGCGAAGGCATTTCCCAGGCGGAGATTGTCGGCTGGCACGTGAAGGTCGGCGACCGGGTAGAGGAAGACCAGCCTATCGCCGACATGATGACCGACAAGGCCACCGTGGAGATGGAAAGCCCGGTGGCAGGCGTCGTGAAGCGGCTGGCCGGGGAGCCGGGCGAGCAGGTCGCGATCGGCGCGATGCTGATGGAGATTGAGGTCGAGGGTGACGGGGAGGTGGCTGGAGGTCAGCCGCCTTCTGAAGAGGAGATCGCGGCGGAGACGCCGGGAGCGGGAGAAATTGAACCTCACCCGCTGAACGGGATCATGACGTCCTCCGTTCGCCCTGAGCCTGTCGAAGGGCAAGAAGGGGGTTTCGGCAAGCTCAGCCCGAACGGCGGCAGGCAGCGCCTAAGTGAGGACGGGATTGGCTCTGGGCATTCAGGAGGCAAGGTGCTTGCCTCCCCCGCCGTCAGAGCACGGGCGAAGGACCTGGGCATTGACCTGGCCCAGGTGAAAGCCAGCGGGGACCATATCCGCCATTCGGACCTAGACGCCTTTCTGCTCTATGGCGCGGGGCAGGGATATCGGCCTGCGGAGCCGCGTGCGCGGCGGGCGGATGAGACGGTCAAGGTGATCGGCCTACGACGGCGGATCGCGGAGAATATGGCGGCGTCCAAGCGGCATATTCCGCACTTTTCCTATGTGGATGAGATCGACGTGACCGAACTGGAGCGGCTGCGTGAGCAGTTGAACGGGACGCGGGGCGAGCGGCCGAAGCTGACGATGCTGCCCTTGCTGATCGTCGCCATCTGTCGGGCGCTGCCGGACTTTCCGATGCTGAACGCGCGCTATGATGATGAGGCGGGCGTGGTGACGCGGTTCGGCGCGGTGCATCTGGGGATCGCGACGCAGACCGACGCGGGACTGATGGTGCCGGTGATCCGGGATGCGCAGGACATGAATATCTGGCAGCTGGCGGGCGAGATCAGGCGGCTGGCGGAGGCGGCGCGGTCGGGCAAGGTGAAGGCGGAGGAGCTTTCGGGGTCGACCTTGACGCTGACGTCGCTGGGGCCGCTCGGCGGTGTGGCGACGACGCCGGTGATCAACCGGCCGGAGGTGGCGATCATCGGGCCCAACCGCGTGATCGAGCGGCCGATATTCCGGGGCCGCGAGGTGGTGTCTGCGAAGCTGATGAACCTGTCGATCAGCTGCGACCATCGGGTGGTGGATGGCTGGGATGCGGCGAGTTTTGTGCAGGCGGTGAAGCGGCTGCTGGAGACGCCGGTGCTTTTGTTTGCGGATTAGAGGTTGGTTCGCTTCCGACGCCGTTTTCGTCACGCCAGCGAACGCTGGCATCTTCGGATGAGCGTGTCGTCTGGGCTGAGATCCCAGTTTTCGCTGTGATGACTCGCTGTACGATGACGGCTATGTCACCGCATCGTTGCGCGGTAGCTCAGACGTGCGCTCTCGCCTGGCGAGAGGCGCTTGGGGCTAATCCAGCGGACATGGGTGATGTCCGCAGGCACGGCCCGACGAGTGCCGCCGAGCGGGGTTGGCAGCCAAAGGTCTTCGAGACGGCCCCAGCGTTGGCCTCCGTCCACGGACACCTGCATCGAGGGATCGGCTGTGGTCAGCAGGGTGCCGCGCGGCACAGGGTTGGTGAGGGCGATGCCTTGTACCGGCTCGCGGCCTTCGTTGCGCCAGTGGACGACGAAGACGATCTGGTCGCCCGGTGCTGCGCGGCTGGCGCTGGCGAGGGTGCGGCGGGCCCGGCCGTTGATATCGGTATGGACCCGCTCCACGAACATCTGGGTTTCCATGCGTAGCTCCGGGCGAGCCATCGCGAAGTGGGGCATTGCTGCCCAAGCCGCCATGCCTGCCAGCGCCATGTTCCGCATCATTCCGATTCAAGCCCCTTTTTCCTTTGCGTATGGTCTAGGGGAAAAGCGGCGAAGATTTGGTTAAACGGATCTTTGCCATGTATTTGGGTAGCCGAATGAAATTGACGGGCCGCAGCAGCCCGGTGCACATCAGGGAACAGGCGGGCAGGAACGATCTTTCAGTGACACCCCATGAACAGCATGAGATCAATCGGCGGCGCGACCGTCTGCTGGCGTCGATCGCGCTGACAACGGGCCTGGGGCTGATTGTCGCGCTGCCCTTTGCGTTGCGGGAGGGGGCGGAGTTTTTCCTGCCGCTGACGGCGGCGCTGGTGATCGCAATCGCGCTGGTGCCCTTCCTGGAATGGATGGAGCGGCGGCGGGTGCCTTCGGCCATTGCCGCGCTGGCGGCGGTGATTGCGTTTCTGTTGGTGGCCAATACCGCGTTGGTGCTGATCGTGGTTCCGGCGACCGACTGGTTCAGGCTGCTGCCGCAGCGACTACCCAAGATCCAGGACAATCTGGCGCCTCTGATCGACTTTTATTCCCAGTTGCAGCATTTCGTTGACGAAACGGTGCAGATGCTGGCGACCGGACCTGTGGCGGCGGCGCAGACGGCGGCGGTGGATGCGCCGCGATCGCTGTTGCAGTTCGCCGCCACCTCCGCCCCTTCGGCGATCATCCAGATGGTGTTCGCCCTGCTCATCATCTATTTTTTCCTGGCTGGGTGGACCCGGCTGCGGCGGCGGACGATCAATAGCCGGGGTAGCTTCGACGGGGCCATGGCGGTCGCGCGGGTGATCCAGAATGTGGTCGATGCGACATCCGCCTATGTGCTGACGATCGCGACGATCAACCTCTGCCTCGGGCTGGCCGTGGCGCTGGCGCTGTGGCTGATCGGCATGCCTTCGCCGCTGATGTGGGGCGGGATCGTCGCGCTGCTCAATTTCGTGCCCTATTTCGGGCCGATGCTGGCGGCGGCGCTGCTGGCGCTCGGTGGGCTCATGGTGTTTGACGATGTGTGGCGGGCGCTGCTGCCCGCTGCGACGCAGATCGGCTTTCACCTGGTGGAGGCGAATGTGATCACGCCTATGGTGCTGGGGCGTCGGCTGACGATGAACCCGCTGCTGATTCTGGTGTCGCTGACTTTTTGGGGATGGGTGTGGGGGACGCCGGGCGCGCTGTTGGGCGTGCCGTTGCTGATCATCATTCAGACCGTCGTGGCGGCTGCGGGAACCCCGGATATTGCAGGTTTCCTGTTCGAGCGCGGGACGCTGACCGTCTCTTTGCGACAAGAAAATGACGAGAAAGAAGAAAGTGGTGAAAGAGCCGGTTGACAGGTCCGGCGCACCCGCATAGATGCCCGCCCACACCGAACGCGGGTGTAGCTCAGTTGGTTAGAGCGCCGGCCTGTCACGCCGGAGGTCGCGGGTTCGAGCCCCGTCACTCGCGCCACTCTTCTGGAAGAGTGGATGGCCCAAAAGGGTCGGAATTTCCTGAAAATCTCATTAGTTGTCATGCCAGCGGAAGCTGGCATCTGGCCGTCCTGGGCTGTGCCTTGTGGCCTGAGATCCCAGCTTGCGCTGGATTACGGAGTTGAGTGCTTCAGCGGGGACGTGGACGCGTTCAGCCTCGCCGCCAGCGTCCTGTCTCCATCCAGGCGAGCAGGCGCTTCAAAGGCAGCACCCAGATCCAGACGATGCCAAGGACGACATAGACCGGCACCTGCGCGATCATCGGCAGGCTGCCAATGATGCCCGACAGGCTCCCGACCAGGATTGCCCACAATATGATCAGCCCGATGATGAGGAGCATGCCGACGGGCTTGCGCCAGCTGGGTTCGTAGGGAGCGGGCTGGCGGTTCACGCGTCGGGTCCTTCGATCAGTTCGACTTCGGTAAGGATGATGTGGAGCGGAAGGTCCCACGGATCGGCGAGCAGGGCGTCATGTTCCTGCACCGACCATGCGAGGCCGATGCGCAGCGCGTCGGGATAGCGGGCGAAGGCGCGGTCGTAATAGCCGCCGCCTTGCCCCAACCGATTCATCGCCCGGTCGAAGCCGAGCAGGGGCGCGATGATGACGTCCGGCGTGACGGGCGGGCCGCTGGGCTCGGGATGGTGCGTGTTGTAGAGGCCGGGGAAGAGCTGGTCCTCCGGCGACCAGGCGAGGAAGTCCATGCTGCCCAGGCGGTCGATGACGCGGGGCAGGGCGATGGTCTTGCCCATGGCCTGAAGCTGCGGTGCGAGGCGCTGAGCGGGGGCTTCGTCGTCCAGTCCCATATAGAGCGCGATGGAGTGCATGCCGTCCAGACGGCGGGCGAGGGGCGAGGGGATTGCCTTGAACGCCAGGCGGTGGGCGAGCGGGTCGAGCGAGCTGAGGAAAGCGCGACGGCGCTCGCGGGCGAGGGTGCGCAGGGTGGTCTTGTCGGGCTCGTCGCTCATGGAGCGCGTTTAGACCCGAGGAAGAAGCCTGGGAACTGGTTTCTCGACCCTTCGATGAAACTCAGGGGAGGCTTCGCTTGAAACGAACGGAGGCTGGATGGAGGCGAGAGAATAAGGTGACGGGACCGCCTCGGCCGTTTGCTGGAATATCCTCTGACGCCTCAACGTCAGGTGGGAACCATGTAGATCGGGCCAGAGCCCGCCCAGGGACAGCCCCCGTGGATGTGATTATCGCCTCAGGGATGTTCGCTAAAGCTCGTACCGTGCAGTACCCGTCACCCCATATCTAGGCGTCCGGTTGGTGCACGGCAAGCCTGTCGCTGAGCTTTTCTATGCGAGCGGCAAGCGCCTCAAGCGCGCGGACGGCGGGTTCATCGTCGTCGCCCAGCGCCAGGCTCTGCTGACGGCCGATGGCTTCGCGCTTCAGGTCATTGAGTTCGTCGGCCAGGAAGAGCGCGGCAAAGAGCAGCGTACGTACTTCCGTGAGGCCAGGCGTGTTCTGCTGAGCGAGGCGAGCCTTGCGTTCGATCAGGCTGGCGAGATGGGCGAGATGCGCCTCTTCGCCATCGCGGCAGCGGATGGGATAGTGGCGGCCCGCGATCTGAAGCGTGGTTTCAGCCATGCGCCTGCCCCTCCTTCAGATCGGCGATGAGCGCGTCCAGCGAACGGAGCGCGGCGCGGGCGGCGGCGGTCAGCCAACCGACG
>Ga0105148_100148_pt1 | contig 10489 bp, 7 predicted proteins | sample RS_199metaG_FD_91502 | JGI IMG/M metagenome (GOLD analysis project Ga0105148, IMG submission 91502) | Switchgrass associated microbial communities from Austin, Texas, USA, to study host-microbe interactions - RS_199 metaG | ecosystem: Host-associated > Plants > Roots > Rhizosphere | place: USA... | reverse complement strand
TGCAGAAGCCCGTCGTGAAAAAGGTAGGCAAGCTAGGCAATTTGGGGGACGAGCCGCCCCTGATGGCAATTTCAGCCGCCTTGCTGATTGGCGGCACGCTCACTCGAAAGCGCGCATTGCAGCGGGCAGCGATCCGCATGGCGCTAGCCCATCTTATCGCCATAGCCTTTAAGGAGGCGGGCAAGAATAATGTCGATCGCACCCGTCCCGACGAACAGCTGAAAACAGGAACATATCACATGTCATCGGGACATTCGCGCGATGCCGACCTCCGTTCCTTCCCGAGCGGTCACACCGCCGGCGCGCTCGCCGTGGCTCGCGCCTTCTCCCGCGATTATCCGCGCTACACCAAGCCGTTATTGGCTGCTGCCGCTGTCGTGGGCGCACTTCAGGTGCCCCGCCGCGCCCATTATCCGGGCGATGTGCTTGCAGGTGCGGTCGCTGGCGCAGTCGCCGAAAAAATCGCGAGCTTCGTTATCGATCAGCTGGGCCTGACAAACCGCAGGCTGACCAAGCTGTCACCGCCGATTAACGTATAGGGAAGTGGTGGGCCCGGCAGGACTCGAACCCGCAACCTAGCCGTTATGAGCGGCCAGCTCTAACCATTGAGCTACAGGCCCCACCTGTCGTCCGGATAGGCAGGCTCAGGCCGCTTTGCAAGCCCGTCGCCGCTCCGGCACCGCATCCAACAACTGATCAAGCGTCGCCGGTCGCACATTCCGGCGCGCGAGATGCGCCAGCACCTTGTCCCACCAGCGGTAAAAGGCCAGCCGATCCGCTTCATCACGAACATAGGGCGTATGCCTCAGCTCCAGCGTGGGCGAATGAAAGCTGAAGTTCAGCACCGCCGCGCCTTCCTCAATCAGCGCATCGATCGCCCGTATCGCATCCGCAACCGGCACGCCCTCCGGCGTCAGTGGAACCCGGCTCAGCATGCCCGCTCTTGCCATGGCGCCCGCCAAAGGCCTCATGCCCTGAGCCGCGCGATAAAGCCGCTCTCCGCCCCCGCGAAAAATCCCGACGAACGCTGTCGATAACGGCAACTCCACCAGTATCCGTGTTGGTCCCGCCCAATATGGATTGACCGGCATCCCGCGAAAATCCGGCCCATGCTGGCCACTATAGTCGAAGCGGCTGCGAACCGAGCTATCTAGACGAAAACCCGCGTCCTCCAGCAGTCGCGCGCTGTTCCGCCCCACGCCATAGCGCCCCGCCCGATACGCAATCGGCCGCCGCCCGAACCGCGCGGCGATGCGCTCACATAGCGCCTCCAACTTGGCCCGTTCCAGCGCTTCCGGAAGCGAACCGGCATAGCTGTTTGCCGCCGTCACCTCCTCCAGATGCGGCGGGTTCACCCAGGGGTGCAAATGGGCTCCGATGTCGGCCGCACCATCGGCCACCCACTGACCCATCATGCCCGCGGCGGCATCGTCATCGATCACCGGATAGTCGGTCACATAGACAGGTTTCACGCCCGCCGCCGCGAAATAGCTCTGCCCGGCAGCCATGCCTGCAAGCGCCGTGACCCCATGCCCGGTGCGGCTGAACGGCGCACCCCAATCGAACTCCTCTTCGGTATCGACGAACAGCATGAAGCGCGTCCCGAACTCCGGGGCGAGCGTGATCCTGTCTTCGGGCGAGGGTGAACGAAGCAGACTGCCGTCGTGGATGGGAACGTTCATCCCGCATCCCTAGCGTTCAATGGTTGCGATAGTGTTTCGGCGGGTCAGAAGCTGCCCGCCACATCCTCCGCCACCGTCATGGCGGGCATGGCAAGCAGGAAGCGGTCCGGCTCGATCTGCAGGCTGCCACCGCAACCCGCCGCCAGGCTGCGGATCAGCCGCAGCGAAAAGCCCAACCCCAACAGAGGCCCATCCGCCCAATCGCCCTCGGCCGTATAGCCTGGATCGAGCAGCCGTTCCTCTTCCATGCCATCAAGGGTCGCGGGTCGATCGACCGCCAGCAACACATGGCCATGGCCGCCATCCGGCTGGAACCAGCATGCGCCGCTCAACATCTCTCCCGGCGCCGCGATCGACACCACGGTCCGTATCAGATGCTGCACCATCCGCTCGCCCTGGACAGGGTCGATCCGCACCATGGGAAGGTTGCGCGCCATGTTGATATCGATCTGGGAACCGTTCGCTTCACCCTGCTCCCGAAAGCGGGCGGACACCTGTGCAATCAACAGCGCCGGATCAACGGCGGTGGGCGCTTCCGCGCCCTCTCCCCGCGACACCCGCGCGGCAAGATCCAGATCATCGAACGCCGCCAGCAGATGTCGGGCATCCAGCGCGATCTTGCCAGCCATCTCCCGATATTCCGGGCCGCTCGGGCCGAACAGCTCCTGCTCTATTATGTCCGCAAAGCCCAGAATAGCGTTCAGCGGCGTACGCAGCTCATGTACCAACTGCCGCAGAGAATCCGCTGAAAGGCCCGCCACGGACACAGGCTCCGCCTGCGGGGGCGCTGCGACCTCGTGCAGATAGGGTCGCCGTGCCTGCCCTCGATAACCCTGAAAACGGCCGGAGCGCGGATCGAAGAAGGGCGTCGCCGATAGCCGCCACTCGCCCGCCATCGCACCCCCGACGATCGTGTAGCGCCCATTCTGGAAACCGCTGCGCCGCGTGAAAGCGCCCGCAACGCTTCCATCGGGCCCGCTCGCGCCAGCAACAGCCGTTTCGCTGAGCATCAGTCCGATCAACGCGGCACGCGGCCCCTGATCGACCCAGATGATCATCCCCGTCGCGTCGGTTTCGAACGCAAAGGCCCGGGCGACCGTTGCTTCACCCCCGTCAACGCGCGGCACGACCACATCGGGCACCCGGCGCGTGCTGGTGAAGCGTTCGATGCGATCCACAAGGTTGCGGATCTGATCGTCGCCTACCGGAACATCGTCAGCCGCCGACTCCGCCACCTTTTCGACGGGTTCAGCCTCGACCCGGCCCGGCGCGGCGGACGGCTCTGCCGGGGCCATCATCTCGGCAGTCAACAGCATGTCATCCGCATCTGCCGAGGGCGTATCATCGCGATCGCTCGTCAGCACCAGATCCGCCGAGCCGAACGCTTCCAACGCCTGCTGCGTCCCTGAGCCCAGATCGCGTCGTCCACGGAGCACGCCGCGCGCCGTCGGTGTCAGGCGGGGGAGCAGTTCGATCCACGCCTCATCCGGGAGTCGTGCGCGCGACATTGCGGCCGCTGCGATCGCGGGCCGATCATTGGCGAAAAACTCCACCAGCGCAGGCGAACGCAATCGGCCGCCCAGTTCGACCACCGTCGCGATCCGTTGCGTTTCGGACAGTTGAGACTGCAAGGCCGCAAGCCTTTCCAGCAGCACCAGCCGCTCCTCGTCAGGCAAGTTCTTGCGGTCGGCGCGGTCATTTTGCGCCAGAAGATCGACGCACTGGCGCCACAGCGTCACTGCGCCCAGGCCGCTCCTATTCTCTGCGGCAAGAACAGTCTGCATCAGATCGTTGAAGCGCACCCTAATCCCCTTGAGGACTTCCGGCGACGTGCAGCACTCCATCGCGGAAGGAAATCGTGGCTCTGGGATAAGCCTTCAAACGCCAAAGGGGAAGGGCCATAGCTTGGCGATTTAGGATCGTAGCATAGTGGGACAATTGCATTGCCCTGAAATATTATTATGATATCGGGCAAGAAATGAGAAAGGAAATAAGCAGAATAATGGCTGGCCCGAACATCGACGACATTGACTTGCACATCCTGGGTGAGCTGCAACAGGACGGCCGCATGACCAATGTCGAGTTGGCGCGAAAGGTCGGATTGACCGCCCCGCCTTGCCTACGCCGCGTGCGCGCGCTGGAAGAGAGCGGCGCCATCAACTCCTATCATGCGGTGGTGAACCCGGCCATGCTGGGATACACCATCACCGTCTTCGCGATGGTCAGCTTGAAAAGCCAGGCGGAGGCGGATCTCAAGGCGTTTGAGGACCATGTCGCCACCCTCCCGGAAGTGCGGGAATGCTACATGTTGAACGGCGAGATCGACTTCATCCTGAAGGTCGTTGCAAAGGACCTTCAGAGCTTCCAGCAGTTCCTGACCTCGAAGCTCACGCCCGCTCCGAATGTGGTCAGCGTGAAGACATCGCTGACCATCCGCATGTCCAAAAATCTGCCCGGTGTCCCGCTGCCGCTTTAAGGGCGGCAGTGCAGTGAAGGTAACATGCGCCTGTTCCTGCTGAGCAGCCTTAAACGAGTTCGGCCCCTCAACACAAACGGCCCATATCAGATCGCGGGCGGAACGCGCACCGGCTGAAACGCCGTCTTGCGGCTCTGCTGATCGACCCACACGCTCCAGAATCCGGCCACATTCGCCCAGTTTCCGCTTACCTGCGCCAAGGCAGTCTTCGCGCCCGCCAAGTCACCCGAGCGTGCAAGTGCTATGCCGAGACGCGTATTCGCTTTGCCCTGATCGACGCCGCCCTTGCTCAATGCCAGCCGATACTGCTCGGCCGCCTGCGGAAACTGGCTGAGCGAAAAATAGTCGTCGGCCACCGCAAGGGCAGCAGATCCGTCCTTCGCCGCAGCAGCCTTCTTGGCAGCTGCGGGCAGCGCCGCAATCTGCTTCGCGGCCTTCGGCGTCACGCTTTTCATCAGGCTGGCCGTCGCCGCCTGTGTCGCCGTCAGCTTGCCGGCAGAACGCCCGGCCTCGATGATCGCTTTGGCTTCGGCAAAATTGCCCGCTTTTTCGGCCAGCTGGGCATAGGCTTGGTAATCGCGCTCGCTCGCCATCGCGCCATTCGCCGCCTGGAGACGATAAAGATCAAGCTGCGCCTGCGTTTCCATGCCGGGCGCGCTCAGATAATTGGCGAGCGCCGACCGCCATTCCCCGGCGGAGCCATAATGCGCCAGCCGTTCCCGATAAAGCGATCCGACCTCCGCCCAGTCACCCGCCGCATAAGCAAGCGAAATAGCGCGGTCATACCACGCCGCCGGAACCGCCTGCCCCGAAGCGCGCTGGCGGGCGAGCGCATCCTGGACATAGGGGCGTGCCTCTTTCGCCCGGTTCTTGCGCAGATAGATATCAGCGCGCAGCATCGTTGCATCCGTCGCGTCATAGCCAAGCGTCTTGGCGTAATCGAGCTGCGCCAGCGCATCGTCATAATTGCCGACGACATAGGAGAGATAGCCCGCCACGTAACGAAGGCGGGGCGCATCTTTTTTGGGCACCGACGCGGTCTTGAACATGTCGGTCAGCGCGATACGCTGCGCCTGAAAATTCCGTTTCAGCACTGCCAGCTCGAACCGCAGCCCAGCGGCAGCATAGGCTTCGAAATCGCTGACCGGCATCAACCCGCTGATCTGCGCTTGGGCCGTATTGGCATCACCCGCCTTGATCGCGCTGTCGGCCGCCTGCGCAGCTGCCCGAAAACTTTCCGACATGACGATGACGGGGCCGCTTGCCGATGGTTTCTTCGCCAGCGCTGGACCCGATACCGCTGCCACCGCAACGATAGCTAAGAGCCCTGATTTAAGCGTGGAATGTCGCAGCCTGACCATGTCGGCCGTCCCCTTTTGTCATGCGCCAGCGCATGGCGCCGGCCCCTGTTGCATCATGTCGTGTAATGGAGGTGCGCCAGCCCCTTGAACCGGCGCACCCGTCAATATCAGGCCTTGGTGGCGAGATAGGCCAGCCAGAGGTCCGCGATCTTCTTGCGCGTGCCAGCCTGAACCGACTGGAAGGCGGCCTTGGCAGACGCGACATCGCCGCCCAGCGCCTTTGCGATGCCAAGGCGCGTGTTCACCTCGTCCACGTCGACGCCGCCCTTCTGCTTGGCCAGTTCGAACATCGCCACAGCCTTCGCATAGTCGCCATAGCCCAGATAGGCGTCGGCGGTCGCAGCGGCGATCTTGCCGTTGGCGGCCTTGCGCGCGTCGGATTCGGCCGAACCCAGCGATGCCTTGTCGCCGGCGATCTTGGGCGCAGCGGTCTGATACAGATCAGCGCCCGCGGTGCCCTTCAGCACGCCCTTGGCGCGGCCCTGATCAACGGCGGACTTCACCTCGCCATAGATGCCGGTCTTCGACGCCATCTCGCCATATTCCAGGAAGTCGCCAGCAACCACCAGACCACCCGACGCCGCCATCAGGCGCAGAACGTCCAGATTTTCACGATTGGTGATGTTCGGATTGGCCTGTTGGAACAGGCGGATCAGCGTGCGGAGATTCTCGCCGCTCGGCTGAGCCTGATACGCTAATGTCGCCCACTCGGTCACTTCGGGCAGGCGCGCTGCAGCGGCGCGGCCTACGCCAATCTGATACCATTGTGCGGGCACCTGGCCACCCGCGGCCTTGGTGGCGTTGATCGCAGCCTTCAACGCAGCCAGACCCTGCTGGTTCAGGCTACGGCCTGGTTCGGCTGTCGGATTGGCTGTACCCGCTTTCCCGAAATAGGCCTGGGCCAAGGTGACATTGACAGCGTCAGCCTTGTAATTGGCCTGTGCCGCCGCCTGCGCACGACGGATGGCAAGGTCGTAATTCTTCGCCTGCAGCGCCTGGTCGGCGGCAACGGCGTTGAGCTGGCCCACCTGTTCAGGCGGCGTCAGGCCGCTGTCCAGCATCTGGGTCAAACCCTCGCTCTGCAAGGCGGCGTCCTTGGACGAAATCGACGTGTTCAGCTTGATCGCGCCGATCTGATATTTGTCGTCGTTCGACTTCGCCTTGCTATCAGCGTCTGCCAGCGCAGCCTTTGCACCGGCGAAATCGTTCTTCTGGGCTGCCGCCTGCGCCACCTGCAGCGCCTTGATCACGTCGGGGGAAACGTTCAGCTTGGGAGCGCCGCCCTTCTTGTCTTCCTTCTTAGCCGCCATAGCGGGGGCCGAAATGGCGCCGCCGGTCACCGCAAGAGTCAGCGCGAGCGCCAAGGGGGTAACAAAACGCATGATCATCTTCTCCTCTGCGCGCCCGGGGGAAGGCGCCCTTGATTAAACGCCGATTAGGGGGTGGCGCGTGAATGACGTTTGAACATCGTATATGCACGCCTTTCCCGCCTGTCAGCCCCTTCTTGCAGCTTGATTTATCGCGAGCGCGCGTGCGCGCGCGAGGGGTGACAGATTTGTTTCGCTCGGCTAGTGGAAGCATAACGAAACAGTTCATCCATAAAAGAGAATCGCATTGACCGACGAGACTGCCCTCGCCGACCCTTCGGATATCAGCCCCATCTCCATCGTGGACGAGATGAAGGCCAGCTATCTCGACTATGCCATGTCGGTCATCGTCTCCCGCGCCCTGCCTGATGTGCGCGACGGGTTGAAGCCGGTGCACCGCCGCATTCTCTTCTCGGCGAACGAAAGCGGCTTCCACTATAACAAGCCCTATCGCAAATCGGCCCGCATCGTCGGCGATGTGATCGGTAAATATCACCCGCACGGCGACAGTTCGATCTATGATGCTTTGGCCCGCATGACCCAGGATTGGGCAATGCGCGTGCCGTTGATCGACGGTCAGGGAAACTTCGGTTCCATGGACCCCGATCCGCCGGCCGCCATGCGGTACACCGAAGCACGCCTTGCCAAGGTCACCAATGCGCTGCTGGAAGATCTCGACAAGGACACCGTCGATTTTCAGCCGAACTACGACGCCTCGGAAAGTGAGCCGCAGGTTCTGCCTGCGCGCTTCCCGAACCTGCTGGTCAACGGGGCGGGTGGGATCGCGGTCGGCATGGCGACCAACATCCCGCCGCACAATCTCGGCGAAGTCATCCGCGCCTGCCTCGCCTACATCGACAATCCGGCGATCAGCGTGGACGACATTATTCAGATCGTCCCCGGCCCGGATTTCCCGACCGCCCCGCTGATCCTCGGCCAATCCGGCGCCCGCAGCGCCTATCATACCGGCCGCGGCTCCATCATGATGCGCTCGCGCCATGTGATCGAGGAGGGGCGCGGAGACCGCCGCTCGATCGTCCTGACCGCCATTCCCTATCAGGTCGGCAAGAACGGCCTTGTCGAAAAGATCGCGGAAGCCGCCAAGGACAAGCGGATCGAGGGCATCAGCGACATTCGCGACGAATCGAGCCGTGAAGGCGTCCGCATCGTCATGGACCTGAAGCGCGACGCCACGCCCGAAGTCGTGCTCAACCAGCTCTGGCGCAACACCCCCGCCCAGTCGAGCTTCCCGGCCAACATGCTCGCCATTCGCGGCGGTCGTCCAGAACTGCTCAACATTCGCGACATCATCGAAGCGTTCGTCCGCTTCCGTGAAGAGGTCATCACCCGCCGCACCAAGTACGAACTCAACAAGGCCCGCGACCGCGCGCATATCTTGCTGGGCCTCGTCATCGCGGTCACCAACCTTGACGAGGTGGTCCGCACCATTCGCGGTTCGGCCAGCCCGGCGGAAGCGCGCGAAACCCTGCTCGCCCGCGACTGGCCGGTGGCGGAAATCGCGCCCTATCTGCGCCTTGTCGAAGCGATCGAAACGGAAGCCGGTGGCGACACCTATCGCCTGTCGGACACTCAGGTCCGCGCCATCCTCGACCTGCGCCTGCACCGCCTGACGGCGCTGGGCCGCGACGAGATCGGTAATGAACTGGCCGAACTTGCCGCCGCCATTGCCGAATATCTCGCTATCCTCGGCGACCGGCAGAAGCTTTACGCCGTCATGCGCGAAGAATTCGAGGCTATCGAGCGCGACTTCGCCACCCCACGCCTGTCGGAAATCACCGCCGCTGCTGACGGCATCGACGACGAAGACCTGATCGAGCGCGAAGAGATGGTCGTTACCGTCACCGTGCAGGGCTATATCAAGCGCACCCCGCTTGAAAGCTTCCGCGCCCAGGCGCGCGGCGGCAAGGGCCGCTCCGGCATGGCGACCAAGGATGAGGACGCCGTCACCGAACTGTTCGTGACCTCGACCCACACCCCGGTTCTATTCTTCTCGACGGCCGGCAAGGTCTATCGCCTCAAGGTTTGGCGCCTGCCCGAAGGCGGACCGGCCACGCGCGGCCGTCCGATGGTAAACCTGCTGCCGCTGGGGCCCGGAGAGACGATCCAGACCGTCCTGCCGCTGCCCGAGGATGAGGATAGCTGGAAGGATCTGCACGTGATGTTCGCGACCGCGAACGGCACGGTCCGTCGCAACAGCATGGATGCCTTCGCGAACATTCCGTCGAACGGCAAGATCGCCATGCGCTTCGACGATGAGAGCACGGACCGCCTGATAGGCGTCGCTCTGCTCACCGAAAATGACGACGTCCTCCTCGCCACCCGCCAGGGGAAGGCGATCCGCTTCCAGGCGACGGACGTGCGCGAGTTCCAGAGCCGCACCTCCACCGGCGTGCGCGGCATGACGCTGAAGGGTGACGATGAAGTCATCTCGCTCTCGATCCTGCACCGCTCCGGTGCGACGCAGGAAGAGCGCGAGGATTATCTGCGCTTCGCCCCGTGGAAGCCGGAGAAGGAAGGCGAGCCGACCATGCCCGCCGAGCGCTTCGCCGAGCTGCAGGCAAAGGAACAGTTCATTCTCACCGTCTGCTCCAATGGCTACGGCAAGCTGTCGAGCGCCTTCGACTATCGCCGCACCGGACGCGGGGGTCAGGGTATTACGAACATCGACAATATCGGCCGCAACGGCCCGGTCGTCGCAAGCTTCCCGGCGCGCAAGGGCGATCATCTGATGCTCGTCACCGATCAGGCCAAGCTGATCCGCATGGGCCTCGACACCCTGCGCGTCATCGGCCGCAATTCGGCCGGCGTACGCCTCTTCAACGTGTCGGACAACGAACATGTCGTGAGTGCCGCGAAGATCGAGGAAAGCGACGAGGACGAGGGCACGGCAGAAGTGTCAACCGCGCCGGAATCCGGCGAGGCGTGAGCGACCTCTTCGCCTACAAGATCCTGACAAAGGATCAGTATGACCAGCTGAAGACCGACGGCGTGTTCAAGGGCGCGCCCGTCGATCTTGCTGACGGCTACATCCACATGTCCACCCGCGAACAGGCCGCCGAAACCGCCGCCAGACATTTTGCGGGCCAGGACAATCTGGTGATGCTGATGATCGATCTAGCTCCCTTCGGCGAGGCGGTGAAGTGGGAGGAGTCACGCGGCGGCGCGCTTTTCCCGCACCTTTATGGCGAACTGCCGTTGAGTGCGGTCGCAGGGAAGGTAGTGTTGCGCCTGGACGAGCAGGGCAAGCATCTGTTCCCGGCGGGGTTTTAACCTCCGCTCATTTCGAGCGAAGTCGAGAAACGCTCGCCCAAGCCTCTCCACCTCGGAGAGTCCGCTTCAAATTGAGCTTCGATAGCTGCGCAAAGCGCGCTTTTGGAAAAATGAGCAAGAACGGGCAGGGCTGTGATTCAATTCCGCGCCCGCTCCATCCGCACCACCTTCCCGCCCTTCACCCAATAATCAAACTCACCCCACCTGATCCGCCGCGAGCAAGCCGCCGCCAACTGCATGCCCCAATGCGCCCAGCACACCGCAAAGGGCGCCAGCACATCCCACCAGAGCGACCGCCGCGCTGCCTGAGCC
>Ga0105148_100147_pt1 | contig 10539 bp, 16 predicted proteins | sample RS_199metaG_FD_91502 | JGI IMG/M metagenome (GOLD analysis project Ga0105148, IMG submission 91502) | Switchgrass associated microbial communities from Austin, Texas, USA, to study host-microbe interactions - RS_199 metaG | ecosystem: Host-associated > Plants > Roots > Rhizosphere | place: USA... | reverse complement strand
GGTGACGCAGCGGACTGCAAATCCGTATACGCCGGTTCGATTCCGGCTCGGGCCTCCAAGTATTTCCACCAACTATTTGAATTTTCTGCGCTTTTTCTGGCGACCTGAAGATCGTTCCCTCACTTGCACCCTCATCCACTTGCGATTGGTGGCGGAAGCGAGCGAACTGTGGCGGCAATATCACTGCTGAGAATTTTTTGCGCGTAATATCTGATCCACGCGCCGAGCAACCTCCTTCCACAGCGCGACCCCCGCGCCCTTTCCTTCGCTCGCAAGCTGGCCGATCCTCTCAGCCACCACGACCGGAGCACGGTCGCCATGCTGACGCAGCAGCATCGACGCCATACCCCATAGCTCCTGATCGCGGGTCATCATCCGGGCAGGATATGAGAAAGCACCCCCGGGACAATAGGGACGATAGGGACAATAGCCGCGATCCGAGGCTGGACTCTCCAACGGCTATCAGGAAAAGCTGCGACAAAGAGCAGAGGGGGCACCATTGACCGAACAGACCAATGTGGCGATTGAATTTGCCCACATGTGCCAGAACCTGGCCTATCCGGACGAACGATCTGGGGGTGAAGTGCTGGCTGAACGCTTTCAGGTGGCAGCATATTCACCTGAGTTTTTTGAGATGCTCGCGATTATCACTGGGATAACACGCCAGCTGGAAGCGGCGCTTGCCTCCGAGAGTATCCACCCATCGATAGTCTCAAATGCCACCGGGCACCTGCAAGCAATTCGTGAGGCGTTTTCCCGTCATGGGTTGAACGGTGCTTGGAAGGGGATCGGAAGCCAAAGCCTTGGTGCGGCACACAGTGACCCGGTGCTCCACTTATCAGGCCACCTTCGTTCGCTAGACTACATCAAACCCTCGCCTGATGAGGTGAGCGAAATTTTGGCCGACGCTCGCGGCCTGCTGCAATGGCTTGAAGAGAACGAGATCGAGCAATCGGATTTTATCCGGGTCTGTATCATCGATGGTCTAAAGCGGTTCATTTTCCGACTGGAGAAGATCGGCTTTATAGGTTGGCCGCACGCCATAGAGTCGCTCAGAGAAATTGTCGGCGCGTATTTGGCACTGGAGCGAGGATATATTCCCGCAGAAATGCCCAAGACTGGCGCACTCATGAAGAAGGTCGCCGCCGCGCTTGAGCTGCCGATTACCATCATCTCCAAGGCCCGCGAAGCTAAGGACAACATCGAGTTTCTGACCTTAGCTTATAAGGGCGTTGGAAGGCCTGCGCTCGGCTTTGTGGCTGGGCTTATCACGCACGCCGTATCCTCGTGATCGCCGCAAGCGAGGGGGGCGACTACACCTGCTCCTCCTGCATCGTAGCCGTTCTGAATTTTCTTACGAGAAAGTAGAAGCCCACTGGAATCCAGACCCATTGCCAGAGAACCATGCCGAAAAACGCGCTTAATCCATCCTGCCAGCCGTTCGCCCTGCTGAAGGTGTCGACAGCAGCGTACCAGCCGCCCAGGGGGGTATAGGCCCATGCAGGAAAGCTCAGGCCGACATTTATCAGAAAGGTGAGAATCACCATCCCGATGCCGAACAGGCACCCGCTTCTTTCATCCCCCTCCGGCGACGCTACTTTCTTGATGGCCGACAGCACTTGCTCGGGCCGCCTGCCGCCCACCAACCCGATGAGCATCATCATCCCGACGGTTCCGCTTGCAGCAAGGGCGAACAGAGGGATGCAGCCAATCATGATGAGTAGCTTGCTCCACAGCTTATGAGGGATCGCGGCCCCCCCAAGTTGAACTGCTTGGCCGACCACCCACACTAGAGCAGCAATCACGCCGCAGATTAACGCCAAGCGCAGCAGCCACCCTCCAGCCGCGATCAGCCTCCGCTGATTTACGATGACGACGTACGCGAGAATGATTCCGGCCGCGATCTGCAACGTGAGCAATGCTTCCCCTCCCGCTCGCTCTGCCCGCCCTGCCATTCTCTGGCTCCGAACTTGCCATCATCGGCTTAGAATTAAGCCCATGAAGGTTGTCCACTCGACGCCATCGTTTGCGGGCAGGGCCTTCTTAGCATATCGTCAGTCCATCATGTCGACCTTGTTCTGGGCCATCGCCATTAAGGCTTTCATCCTTACCCTGATAGGCGCTGCCTCAGGGGGTGGTAGAGTATTGGACGGCCAAGGGAGCGGCAAACATCCGACCGACCCTGCTGGCAGTGCGGCGGACACCCCCGACATAATCGGCGTAGGCCTGGTTCCGGGCGAGGATGTCATCGATTTGCGAAAGAGCAGCGCCGGGGTCTGGGTTCATCAGGATCGGCGCTAATTCATCCGCCTTGCGCACGGCGCGCTTGCCGACGCCCATGGTGTACCAGTCCTTCACCGCGTCGGTGACGCCCTTCTTGGCGATCATCCCGACCGGCACCTGCCCCGTTGCCAGATTCACGATCGCATCAATCCCCATCTGCGCCGCATCATCGCCGCTAAAAGCCTGATCAGCGTTGAGGCGCTGAGCCGTTTTGCTGTTGCCCAGAATGTCGTTGGTGGTCGACGCCAGGTTGCGCTCCAGACCCACTGCCCACCGCCCATTCCATCGGGGATGAAATTCATCTTGGGCGTGGGATCGGCATAGACCTTTACCGGCTTGCCATCGTCGCCGATCGCCAACAGGGAGCCGTCATTGCTCTCCCAGAAGTGGGGTTCGCGTGGCTCGCGCGGCTTGTTCGTCCAAGTATAGTCCTGCTGCCGCTTCCACAGCTCCCATTGCTCATCACGTCGCCGTGCGGCGTCCGCCAGCGCCTGCTCATGCTGCCGCCGCTGCATCAGCATGGGGATGTAGATGCCTCGCCCGCCAGCAGCCGTCGCCATTGCATCGCCAAAGGCACCGACGATGTCCCAGCCGATGCCGTCTTTCCCGAAGAAGGCCGGCTTCTTGGGCGCGACTCCGGGCAATGGTTGCAGTGCAGGGAGGCCGCCGGTCTGCATCGGCATAGCATCGGCAGGAGCCAGTGAGATCGGTGCGGGTACTGGCTGTGCCATGCCCATCCCGGCATCAGGGGCCTGCTGAGGCGTCGCGAGCGCCGCCGCCCGTGGATTGCCGAACATGCCCGACCGCCGATCAGCACCCAGCATCGACAAACTCCTTCACCTGCTTGGCCTGCGCAAAGATGCGGGGCGCGACCATCAAGGATATTTCATTGACCGCAGTGGCGGCCGCTGCGCATCCTTCGCCAGCAAGGCGATCGAGGAGGGCGACTGCCTCAGCGAGCCACTGGTTGCCCCACGTCGCGCCTTCTTGGTCGTAGCCCCAATATTTGGCGAGGGAGGTAAGAACAGCCGCAAGGATGATCGCGTCATCGACATGACCATGGCTGGCTGCGAACCGCGCCCAGAACATCGCCTCCATGGCGTGCCCCTGGCCTATGACGTAATTGCCTTCCTCAGCGGCATTGTGCATTGCCGCGAGCGCCATTGATCGGCCAGAGCGTTGAGCCTCTAGGTTGCCTGCCGCCGCATCACGAATGAGCGGAGACAGATCGCCCATGGCGGCGTTGGGATCGCTCAGGGTCATCATGCCGCGTCCCTCACTTCCTTGCGCAACGATTGGCGCACCAGTTCGGAGAGGGACTTGCCTTCGCGCCGAGCGCGGGCGGATGCGGCCGCCAACAAGGCGGGCTCCAGTCGGAATGCCATGAGGGAGGTGTGGGTCTGAACACGCATTGCCAAATCCTAATCCAAGCGAGGGCGGGCTTCCGCTGCTGTCTCGCGATGTTGGGATTAGGGATGGTTGGCGCGCGGCCTATGGCGGCGGCTCAGTTCCCGTTTCTGAGCAGGAATCTAGCACTCATGTATAATATGAGCAAAGGGAAAACACTTATTCAGCGTCTTTCGGCGGTCGGGTTTGGGGAAACATAGGTTGCCTCGCCCCCTATAGGTGAGGCGCTAAAAGCAGAAGGCGAGGCATGGAAATTACGCTGGAGGGGTGACAGGGTTCCGCACTTGCAAGGCTGGACCTGGTGAGGCGTGAAGCAAGATAGCCTAGATGGCATTACTCGCCTTGCGGAGAAGTAGCCTGTACATCTCGACATAACGCTGGTGAATAGCCCTGATGTTGGGATCGCTCGCGGCCTCAGCCAACCGTTGGTTCTGTTGTAAGCGAGCCCCATAATATTCGGGACCGGAATGTTCTTGCTGCACATTAGCTCCGGGAATGATCGGGCAGGCATCTTCTCCACTCGACCGGTTCTAAGGACGGCCTTTGTAAGTGGCCTCGCCCTGAAGCTGGGGACGGGGGAAGAGCGAGGCGGCTCTATTACGCAGCAAGGGCGCACAGGTTCCGGATTGCCCGTCAAGCATTTCTCACGCCTCCCCATACTCCCGCGTGATCGCCCTCAAGTTAGCCTCTGCAAACCGCCGCATGACCGTCTGCCAGTAGAGGCCGGCCTTCTCCCAAGGTTGCCATTCATCGGCTGGGTCTGTGGACTTCTGGGTATTCCACATCTCCCTCGCCATGTCCTCGATCAGCCGCTCACGATCATTGGCGCTACAGATGCGGCACCGGCTCATTTGTTACCTATGTTCCAGAATGGCGCTTGAAGCGGCGCAGGCGCACGAACCTGATAGCGATCAAACCGCGACAAGATTGTCGTCACCATCAACTCCCTTGCTGCTGCCGACTTCAGATCATTCGCGCTTGCCCAGTCCCGCAGGAGGGAGCGAGGAATTTGTTTCAGAGCAAAGTCGATGTCAAAGCGCAGTTCTTCAGGCGTGAGGACGCGGGGCAACCCTTCAACATCAGCAGATGGCAAAGGTGCGATCTTCGCCATCGACCCACCGGCGAAACTCTTCCGCCATCTCGATCAACTCGCTTTCGGTCGGCACGGTCAGCCCGCGAGAGATTGCCAGGTCAACGGCGGCTCGGGCGGCGTCGGCAGGAGAGAAATAGCCATCACCTTCGCGCTGGTGGGTGAAGGTCAGATCAGTGCCTCCCGATCTCCTCACCGCAACGAACCACTTGCCATCAAAAAATTCCAGATCGACGTCAGTGCCCGTCAAGCTGGCGAACTGCTCGTGTCCTTGCTGCTGCATGTCCCGTTCTCCGATTCGATGAGCCATATTAGAACAAAATGAGAACAAGAGGGAGTCCGGTTGACTCTCGCTTTGCCGCTCCTCACCTTCGCGCCATGTGCAATCGGGCTGAACGCGGCGACACGCAGAAGGTGCTGAACCTGTTTGGCGCGAAGAAGGGCGCGCGGTTCAACGAGGGGCCGCTGCAAATCCACCCAGCACAGCCGGGAACGGTCATCCGCCTGGAAAACGGCGAACGCGTACTGGAGCAGATGACCTGGGGCTTTCCGCTCGTGCAGAAGAGCAAGAAGACCGGCAAGCCGCTGAAACCCAAGCCGGTCAACAATGCCCGGTTCGACAAGCTGCACACCTATTTTTGGAAGTGGGCTGCATCGAAGCCGGAGCATCGCTGCCTCATTCCAACGGCGCGCTACTGCGAAGCCTGCGGCGAACCCGGCTGCATGACCGAAACTTGGCTGTCGATTAAGGATCAGCCAATCTTCGCATGGGCGGGCCTCTGGGCGAACAGCGATGAATGGGGCGGCGTCTTTACTGGCGTGATGACCGACAACGCGCCCGACCTAATCGATATTCATGACCGATCACCGGTCATAATTGATCCGGAAGATTGGGACTTCTGGCTCACCGCGCCGCTGGAAGAGCTATATCGGTTCGACCGGCCCTATCCTGCCGATCGGCTAAAGGTGGAGCATACCACTACGCCTTGGTTTCAACGGAGAGCGGCTCCGAACGCACCGACTGGGCCGATGCTTCTATGAGCGTCGCGCTTAGTTCCCCAATTGGCTCCAGCGCACTTGAGGTTTGGGCCGCAACAAGTCGTTGCAAGTCCTCCTCACCTTCATTTGCCATTTGAATCAACGCGTCTGCCGTGAGCGGGTCAGTGGTATCGATGGCGAGCCGTCGGCATAGTTCTATGCGCCCGCGTATGCGCTTGATCAGCTCCGTCTGATTCATCTAGCCCCCTTCGATTTGCGTCTGAATAGTTACAAGCGATGGGAGCCGCAACAATGGCTGGCGGTGATCAGCCCTAATTTCAGCAGCCCGCCTGTCGCTCCGGGTTCATCACCTCAGCCACAGTGTCATAGCTTTCCTCAAGCTCCAGCTGCCGGCCGTCAGCAAACACGACCAGCGTCCCGTCATCGCAGGGCTGAAAATAGTCCACCTGATCCATGTTGATCGAGACGGGGTTGCCGTCATTCAAAGTAAATTCCGCAATCATGACCTCACCTCTACCCTAGGACGCTTGCGAGTGTAGATGGTTGCTCGCATCATACTGTCGCCGCTCCATCCGAGCTAGCCGCCCACCTTATGTTCCCTCTATGTTCCCGTCATGGGAACCAAGCGCTTCGATTCGCTCATTGACTGCTGGAGGCATGGCACGGGGGCTTGCGTCGCCTGCCGGCGCTGCGGTCATTATCGTGCGATCTCGGGGCTGGTGGAATGGATCTATATCACCAAACATCTCCGACGCCGTCCTGCGGACTTTGCGCAGGCAGCCAAGATCTTCAAGTGCACCCGGTGTGGGGCAAAGGATGCGGTGATAACGCCGGGGGATACGCCTCGGATTTGGCGGGGTAATCGGTAGATCAGTGCACCGGCAGCGGCTCGTGCCCCTGCTCCTCATGGTGCAGCACATCGCCAAGCTTCCGCATATCCACCGCCTGCCCGCACGCCTCGCAGACATAGAAATGTTGCGCCTCGTCCTCGATCTGCGGGTACTCGCACCGGAGCGCGTTCAGTTCCTCGCGGGTCATGTCCTAGACCACAGCAAATCCAGCACTGTTGCGTGCCGCAGCTTCTCCTCGCCGCGCAGATGCCGGACCTTGGCACGTAGAAGCGGCTCGACCCATTGTGCGGACTTGCGCTTATCGATCCTCAGCGGCGGCGAAGCCCGCCGGATTTGCTCGATCAGGTTCCAGAACCGATCGCGTTCCTTCGCTGGAAGGGTGAGCATTGCGCCGCCAGCATATTCGAGGCCGTGCTGGGTTTCGCGTGCGCACAGCGCAGTCGTCGGTCCGAAGCCCTGCTCGGTGCCGATTATCACGAACTCATCGACGGTGAACGCCTTGGTCTTCACCCAAGAGGTGACATAGCCGCTTCGGTAGCGGCTGCTCGCCTGCTTGGAGACGATGCCCTCTAGTCCCAGATCCTCAGCCTGGTGGAAGAAGGCCGGCCCGTTGCCGACAATGTGATCGCTGAACTGGATCGGGAAAGTCGGGTCATGTTCGCCGATGATCTTTCGCAGCCTTTCGCGCCGGACCAGAAGTGGCTCGCGGCGGATATCCATGCCGTCCACCATCAGCAGGTCAAAGGCATAGAACACCAGGCGCTCGGGCGCGGAGGTGATGGCGCTCCTAACCGCATGGAAGTCTGAACGGCCGGTCTCGCCCTGAACGATGATCTCGCCGTCGAGCAGCGCTACCCGGCCGGGCAGCGCCTGGGCCCGATCGAGGATCAGCCGGTATTTATCGCTCCAGTCGTGGCCATTGCGCGTGAAGGCTCGGCTATCTGCGCCATTCAGCAGCAGCTCGGTGCGGTACCCATCATATTTAATCTCGTGAATCCAATCATCACCTTCGGGGGCAGCGTCAACCAGGGTGGGCTGCATGGTTGGGACGAACCCCAGGTGCGGGATCGATTTTACCAGCATGAGTCAGCGACTCCTGCTGATCGAGTCGAGTTCCGCACCAATCAAAAAGACCCGCCTCACTAAAGGAAGGCAGGGCAAGTTTGGGTCGCAATGCAGGCGAACCTGCCGAACTAAGACGCCAGTCCGAGCGATTCGTTGCAAGTTGAAATTTAGCGATGCGCATCAATGGAATGCCCCGCCCCCAAGGAGGAGGCGGGGCTGCGACCCAAAGCTCTTTGTCTCTGTTGAGAAAACTCTGAAAGCGCCTAGGCATCGGGGCAAGGGATAAACCTGCCAGCTCCGATCGGACGTGCGCGCGAACGGTCGAGGCGAGACAACGTCGCCCGCTTGCCGACGTTTCCGCCGTGAAGCTAATAGGCAGGAGCGCACCCCAAACGAAGTGGGGCCCGCGTATGGCCTGACGGGCTCCCACCCATCTCCTCCAAGGCCACCATTATAGCACAGTCGCCGATGAGAACCCCATTTCAATGCTGAAAGTATCAGCGCTGCTATCTGGATCACCTCGTCAATGTGGAGCGCGCGCTTTACCGGCAATCTGCCGCTAACAGCCCATTATTATCCCACTTCGCCACGCCCTAAGCCTGTTCCCGCGCCCTAGCGTCGGCCTCCCGTTTCCGGAGCAGTAAAGGCTGCAAGGCGTCGCTGAGCTCAATCGATCCCGAACAGCCACTTTCCAGCGTTCCAGAACGACATGGCGAAGGCCCATGTGCAGGCAAAAGCAAGGAAGATCATTTCAGCGAACAGCAGAGCGCGCTTCACCGGCAATCCCTCGCTAGCAAGCCGCCATTATCCCACTTGGCCACATAGACCGCCTGCCCGCGCCTGATCTGCTCACAGGCGACGTTGCGGCCGTTGACATAAACTTGGGCTAGCGTGCGCCCATAACGATCCTGCCCGACGCGCTGGACACTGACCCGGCCGCCCATCATTGCCTGAAGGCTGCGCTTGCTGGCCTGTCCATCTCCGGGGACGCACACCCTTCCCTGTCGGCAACCGTGGATCTCGGGCGCGTCGATGCCGAGCAGGCGGACGCGTTCGCTGTCTAAACGGAGTGTGTCGCCATCCACCACGACAACGGACGCCAGGAGGAGGAAAGAAGCAATCATCGGGCGCAAATGGACGAAACACTGCTGCACGGCAATGGCGATTTACCCACCGCTGACCCAACTTTTCGCGACAACCTGTTGTCTCCACCATTTCGTACCAAACTCAGCATTTGCTGGGATTTTTGGCGAAAGCCGACGCGAAAAAAGTGTCCCTGGGGGTAAGTAAAGGGGGGTAGCGACACGAGGCTTAACAGTGCTGGAAGAGACCGTTCGTAGAGCGGTCGCTGTGCTGCAGGACACTTGCAAGTTTACTGCGCTTCATCCAGGCCCGAGCCGCTCAGCATCGAAGAAAATGCCGGTTGCGCTATTTAAACGCGATCGTAAAACATATGCGTAAAAACGGGTTGCGACAGTTGATTCATATCGAGTTTCCGCAAGCCTCATGCCTCTTTCGCCCGTAGCCGCCCAAGCCAACCACCATTTTAAGTATCAATTAGAGGATGCACTCTCATGAGGGGCTCGCGTCCGCTTTTCCAAAAAACAGGACGAGAGCTGGAGCAAATTGTCCAGCGCAATAGCGAGTCAGCGGCTGAACTGCGCCTGGTGCTCGCGGAGTTGGGACATCGAGCGGCGCCCTCGGCCAGAAGGCTGGCGGACGAAGTGCGAGCCCTTATTACTGCGCTTGAGCCCCCGTCGACGGCAGCCCCAGTCGATCGGCACATCACCACCGCCGTTTCAACGCCGCCAAAGGACGAACCTGCCTTGACGATCCAAATGACCGCAGCTGTCGCCGACAAGGTCGGCTTCGCCTCTCACCAAAATGCGGTGCCTATCCTCCGGGAGCTGGAGGTGCATCATATAGGCGAACTCCCCTACAGCGATCTGACGCTTCATCTTTCGTCCAATCCCCCCTTCCTCAGTTCGCGGACGTGGAAGATCGATGCACTTGCGCCGGGCACCAGCATCCACGTCACCGACCGGGACGTAGCGCTCGACGCGGCCTTCCTGGGGAATCTCGGCGAGAGTATGAACGGCACGGTGACACTGCGCATCGAGGCAGCAGGCCAGCAGCTTGCGGTGGCACATCATTCCATCGAACTGCTCGCCCGCAACCAGTGGGGTGGCGTGGGTAGCATGGCGGAGTTGCTGCCCGCTTTTGTCATGCCCAACGACCCAGCCGTGGATCGCATCTTGAAGGCTGCCTCCGACGTGCTGCGTCGAGCAGGCAAAAAGGACGCTATCAACGGCTATGAAGACAAGTCCCGCGAGCGCGCATGGGAATTGGCATCGGCAGTTTGGTCGGCGATTTGCGGTCTGCGTCTATCCTATGCACTGCCGCCGGCGAGTTTCGAGCAAGTGGGGCAGAAGGTCCGTACCCCTTCCGCTATCCTGGATGGCGGCGTCGCGACGTGCCTGGACACCTCATTGCTGTTTGCCGCAGCGCTTGAACAGGCCGGCCTCAATCCTCTAATCGTGCTGACGCGCGGCCATGCCTTTGCTGGTCTGTGGCTCCAGCCGGTCGAGTTTGCTGCCCTAATCACCGATGAGGCCGCGGCGCTCCGGCGACGGGTGGACGTCAAGGATCTGCTGCTGTTCGAGACCACGCTCGCCACCCAAGCGGAACCGCCCTCTTTCAGTCAGGCGGAAAAGACGGCGCTGCGCTTGATTGCCGAAGATGCCGCTGATCAGTTCGAGATGGCGATCGACGTGCATCGCGCGCGCATGCAAAAGATTCGCCCCCTAAGTGTGGTGGGCGTCGGTACGCCGACAGGCACCGGCG
>Ga0105148_100146_pt1 | contig 10542 bp, 8 predicted proteins | sample RS_199metaG_FD_91502 | JGI IMG/M metagenome (GOLD analysis project Ga0105148, IMG submission 91502) | Switchgrass associated microbial communities from Austin, Texas, USA, to study host-microbe interactions - RS_199 metaG | ecosystem: Host-associated > Plants > Roots > Rhizosphere | place: USA... | reverse complement strand
GTCCTGCGCTTTCGATCCATCATGGAGATTGGTCAGGAAACCGTCACGATGAGTATCCGCGATTGAGAGGCGGAAAGCCGCGCGATCGGAGATGATTGGGGCCGACACGGAAGCGCGCAGCTGGTGATAGCCATAATCGCCCAGGCTGAGCTCTCCCTGCGCTTCGGGCGAGAAGCTGGGTTCCCGGCTGGCTATGTTGATCGCGCCGGCCGTGGTGTTCTTGCCAAACAGCGTGCCCTGCGGCCCGCGCAGCACCTCGATCTGTTGCAGATCGACCAGGTCGAATTGCGACTGGCCCGGGCGCCCATAATAGACGTTGTCTAGATAGAAGCCGACGCCATTTTCCAACCCGTCATTAGTCAGCGCGACATTTGCGCCCAGGCCCCGAATGTTGATGTTGGTGTTGCGCGGGTTGAAGCTGAAGATCTGGAGGCTGGGCACCAGTTGCTGCACTTGCCCAATGGTGAAATTGCCGGTCTTGTCGAGTGTGTCGGCGCTGATGACGCTGAGCGCGATCGGCACGTCCTGCGCGTCTTCCTCGCGGCGACGAGCGGTAACTGTGATCGCGGCTTCGCTTTCCGCCGCATCGAACGCTGCCGTTTCCGCAACCGGCGCGGCACTCGGCTCGTCAGCTGCGTTAGCCGGGGTGCACCCCAGCCCCCCGAAGAGCGCCACGGACAGCAACAGCTTCTGACGGACGGCGGATGCCCCCTTCAATCGAACGTTATGATTCACTGATTTTCCCTGTCGTTCCATTGGATTGTGTTGGTGGATGGAATGGAGGCGCCTCGGTGCCGTTTAAGGATGGCGAGACGCCGAAAATCGCTGCCGCAGCCTGTTGCAAGGAAACGGAATAGGCGCGGGCACGCGTGACGCCGCGACTTGCGGCGCCGCTATTGTTTGCGGCCATGACATTATCCTTCCGCATGACGCGGCCGGTCGTGCGCCCTCATGGAGAGGGGGACGGCGTCGCCTGAAGAATCAGATGGATGTGGTCAGATCAGTCAGGCGGAACATGTTCGGGCGCGGAACCCCCACATGATCGCACGGCGCGATGAGTCCGCGTTGGGACGACAGATTATTGAGCATGTGTGCATCGTCTATTCTCCTGGGGGGAGAACACGATCCCTGGCGTAGTCGCCTTAGCATCGCGCGCTTTAGCCGTTGTTGACGCGGAGCAAGCTGCACCCCTTCAAAAGCCGCGGGTCGGTTCAGGCTCTAATGCCCGGAGCGATGACCGGTCGCCCCTTCTGACAATTCTCTACATATCGAGTAGAGAAGATGCTGCAAGCCAAGTTCTACTTTTACCTCACCAACTTCTGCTGTCCGCGAAGGTCAGCCCACTTTGGAGCAGACATTCTCCTATGCCCCGCCAGTACGCAGTTAAATTACCTCGAACAAAGGGAGCGTGCCGCGCAAGACGGCACGCCGGAAGTGCCAAGGCTGTGCGGCGGCGAACCGATCGTGATCCTGCGCCCTTGTCAGTTGCAACCAATTTCGGAAGGCGCACAGTCAACACACCGTCTCTGACATCCGCGTCACAATGTTCTTTCGTCCGCTGCCAGCGTCACCACCATTTGGTTGAGCCGGTCGCGCTAACCGCTGAGATAAGCCAGAAATCGGTGCGACATGCCTCAATGCGCGCTTCCGTCGAGGTTCCGCAGTGCATCCATCACCTCGTCCACCGAGAATGGGCGCCGTACATTGGGCGGCTTCCTAAGAGCGGGCTTGCCTTCAACCGCATGAGCATCCGAGGCCCAGGAGGCCAGGATGGAACGCTTCACCTCCGGCTCGAACTGGGGATGATGAACGACGTCCAAGGGGTGCTGAAAATGGGAGAGGGACATTGCGTTGCCTCCTTTCTTCCTATCCTCTTCCTTTCGCGGCCGATAACGGTCGCGACGTAAAATTATGCCCCTCACCCATGCTGTTCAAGATCCTCCTGCGCTACGACGACCGGACACGTGCAGGTCGCGAACCCATCGCGGATTCCCTTCGGCTTGGCATCCTGTTCGCCATGATAATTTGGCACCGACGAAACCGGGACAGGTCGGGGCGTGCTCAAGGCATTGCAGATTGGAAACAAGCCTCGCGAGGCACGTCATCCTGTGTTGATCCCGGCGCGGATGCGCCCTAGCCTTTTTCTTTCGGCATGAGAGCGAAATCGACCTGAATAGATACTGCGCTTTCGGTTTGTCCGGGCATCAGCCGGGCCATCGATCCATTTGCCGCCGACTGTTCGACCGCCACTGGCGGCGGAGCCACAGGCACTGCACCTGGAAGGTAGCGGTTCCCCTGCGTGCCCCCGGCGTCGCGGATGGACAGCACGCGCGCAACCCTCATACCCGCCGCATCAGCATAGGTCTGCGCCCGGCTGCGCGCTGCCTTATAGGCGGCAGCATAGGCTGAGTTCGCGGCCTTTTCAGGGTCAGACAGGCGCAGGTCCGGTCCACTCATGATATTGGCGCCCGCACGGGTCGCGGCCTCTACCGCGGCTGAGGCCCGATCCACATCGCGCACGGTGACATTGATGATGTTGCCCGCCTGATATTGTCCCTTGCGATCGCCCCAATCGATGCGCTGAACGGTCAACGAACGGGTCTGGATATCCCTGTCCGTTATCCCCGCCTGGTGGAGAGCGGTTACGACCTTCGCGATCATTTTCTGGTTGGCGGCGCTCGCGCTGGAAGCATCTTTGCTCCAGGTGTTGACGCCTGCCTGGAACTGCGCCTGATCAGGCCTCGTATCTGCCTGACCCGTTGCGCTGACGGAAAGCAACGTCTCCTCATGCTTCATGCCACGCGGGTCATAATCAGGCCGCCCGCAGGCGGCCAGCATGAGGACTCCAAAGGCGAGGTAGGTCTTTGCCATGTTCGGCATCTCCGGCAAGTTGGCTCAAGCTGTAAAGATGCCGGTTCGGGAATGAAGGAATGCTGACCGTAACTCGATCGCTAAGGCTGTCACTCGGCTATCGCGCATTGCGGTGCACGGAATTCCGACTCAGCCAATATTGCCGCAACTCGCCGTCAGGCGATCAGGCGCCAGCCGACCACTACCAGAACCAGTGCCAGCAGCGGCTGAAGCACGCGGTCGGACGTGCGTGTCGCAAGCAGCGAGCCGATGACGATGCCCGGTATCGATCCGATCAGCAGGTTGAATAACAGGCCGGGATTGACGTTGCCGATCCACAAATGACCCAAGCCTGCAACCAGGGTCAGCGGCACAGCATGGACAATATCCGTGGCCACCAGCCTCTGCATCCGCATACGAAGGGGATAGAGCGCCAGCAGCAGCGTCGCGCCGATCGCCCCTGCGCCAACGGAGGTCAGCGTGACCATCGCGCCGAGCAGCGCCCCCGCCGCGACCGTCAATGCGGGCTGCCAACGTGTGAAACTGTCGGCGGTGCCGACTCGGCGGGCCAAGGCCCAGCGGTGAAAGCGCCCACGCATCAGGGTCGCGAAAGCAGTGCCAATCAGCACTACGCCCAGTGCCGTGATAACGATGCCACTCTTTACCTGCTCGACATGTGTCTGGGATAAAATCAGCAGCATGACTAGAGAGGCAGGCAGGCTGCCAAGGCAAAGCCGCTTTACCACCTCATAATCAGGTCCGCCGTCCGGCCCGCCATGACGATGATGAATGGCGCCACCGACCGACTTGGTGATGGCCGCAAACCACAGGTCGGTGCCGACCGCCGTCGCTGGCGCTACCCCGAACAGCAGGATGAGGATGGGCGCCATCAATGATCCGCCGCCCACGCCAGTCATGCCGACCATCAGCCCCACGAAGAGGCCAGCGATGCCATGCAGCAAATCCATATCATGCCCCCGGGCTTGTCGATGAAGGCGACGGCTTACGACCGGGCGCGCGGTGCATCCAGCCCCACCGGAGAGAAATTTTCACCTGCAAAAGAGGTGTATCACCAGATTCCCTACGCCGGGCGGGCTCGACTCCCCTTCCCCCACCCGTCTAAAGAAGAGCGATGATGAAGCTTTTCATAGGCAACAAGGCTTATTCGAGCTGGTCGCTGCGCGGCTGGCTTGCCTGCAAGCTCAGCGGCTTACCTTTCGAGGAAGTCGTCGTCCCGCTCTATGACGAGGCTTGGGAGAAACGGCGCGAAGGCGATGAATTTGCGCCTTCCTCGGGCAAGGTACCGATCCTCTGGGACGGCGATGACACGGTGGTGTGGGACAGCCTGGCGATCATCGAATATCTCAATGAGAAAACTGGCGGCGACAAATTCTGGCCTGCCGACACCGCCGCGCGAGCAATGGCGCGTTCGATGGCGGCGGAAATGCATTCAAGTTTCGCTGCCCTGCGCCGCGAGCACAGCATGAACATTCGCCAGATCTATGCCGCGGTTCCGCCTTCCGAAGCGGTCGCTCAGGACGTAGCGCGGATCATGCAGCTTTGGGCGCAGGCGCGTGCCCGCTATGGCGGCACCGGCGATTTCCTGTTCGGCGAGTTCGGCGCAGTCGATGCCATGTTCGCACCGGTCGTAACGCGCTTCATCACCTACCAACTGCCCGTCGCCCGCTTTGCAGAAGCCTATATGCAGGCGGTCATCGCTCACCCCTGGATGCAGGAATGGATCGGCGGGGCGCAAGCGGAAGAATGGGTGATCGACCGCTTCGAAGCGCCGCCGCAAATGGGCTGAAAACGGCGGTTTTCTCCCGAAGTTCACACCATATGCGCGCGCGTGCGCGGACGCGCGTAGGCGTGAGGGACTTTGGGTCGACCATATCAAAGACCGCGTCGGCATAGGCCGGTCGGCCACCTGTAGGACAGCGAAGAACGAGACGTGTAGGACGCTTTTTGCCTCGGCCGTGGCATGAAGGTTACAGGTGGCCGCGAGATTGAAGTGCGCCGTATATCGCCCCCCCTTTCAAGGGAGCGGCTAAGACTGAATCGCACTCGATACGCGGGCACAAAAAAAGGGCCGGCGGAACAATCCGCCAGCCCTTTTTTCCTGATGCGCGCGAATCAGCCGACGATTTCTTCCGGCTTGAAGAAATAGGCGATCTCGATCGCGGCATTTTCCTCGCTGTCCGAACCATGGACCGAGTTTGCTTCGATCGACTCGGCATATTCCTTGCGGATCGTGCCTTCATCGGCATTGGCGGGGTTGGTGGCGCCCATGACATCGCGGTTGCGCTTCACGGCGTCTTCGCCTTCGAGAACCTGGACGACGACCGGACCGGAAATCATGAAGGCAACCAGGTCAGCGAAGAAAGGGCGTTCCTTGTGAACGGCATAGAAGCCTTCGGCCTGTTCGCGGCTCATGCGGATGCGCTTGGAGGCGACGACGCGCAGGCCCGCTTCTTCCAGCTTCTTGGTCACGGCGCCGGTCAGATTGCGGCGCGTGGCGTCAGGCTTGATGATCGAAAAGGTGCGGGTCACGGCCATGAGGCTCAAAAGCTCCGGATTGTTGGAATTGGCGCGCCCTTTAGACCGCGCCGTCCCGCACCGCAAGAGGGCGTGGATGACCCGAGCGACTTACGGCCCCAGCACCCATTTCCCTTCCTCCTGCCGCCAGAAACGGGGGGTAACGTCCTCGCGCTTCGATAAAGCGCGCCAACTCTCACGCGCCGCATCAATGGTGAGCGCATCGAAAAAATAGAAGGCACGGTCGAAATCCAGAGCCTCTTCGCGCCAAAGACCGTCCGCCAGGGCAATATGCCGCGCGCCGTTTGCCGGAGCGCAATCATGGGCCAGCAAAACCGGCTGGAGCGAGTCCTTGGCCCCACCGGCACGGCCGTGCGCAAGGAAACTCTCCGAAGGACCCTCCCAAAGACCTTTGGAAATGCGCTCCAGCTGTGCCTCATCCTGCGCAACCACCAGCAGTCGCTCGCCCAACCCGAGCACTCGCGCGGCGATGGCGGGCAGTACCCGATCGACCGGATCGCGGCTCAGCTGGTAGAAATCGACTTGCATGGAGATCCTTTACTCCGTTGGCCCTGAGCTTGTCGAAGGGCAAGCGCAGGGCTTCGACAGGCTCAGCCCGAACGGAAACCAGATTTCAGCGCTCGAACTTGTCGGCCACCAGCCGGTCGATCAGGCGTACGCCATAGCCGGTTGCGCCTTTGTCCCAAGTCGCGCCCGGCTTGTCGGCCCACACCATCCCGGCAATGTCGAGATGCGCCCATTTCACGCCATCGTCGACAAAGCGCTTGATGAACTGCGCGGCGGTGATCGACCCAGCATAGCGCGCGCCCATATTCTTCATGTCGGCGATCGGGCTGTCGATCAGCTTGTTATACGCATCGGACAGCGGGAAGCGCCACAGCTGGTCGCCCGCCGCCTTCCCCGCGGCGATCAGATCTTCGGCCAGGCCTTCGTCATTGGCAAAGAGGCCCGCATATTGGTCGCCCAGCGCCACGATCATCGCGCCAGTCAGCGTCGCAAGGTCAATGATGACCTCCGGCGCATAGGTCTTCTGCGCCCAGGTGATCACGTCGCACAGCACCAGGCGGCCTTCCGCGTCCGTGTTGATAACCTCGATCGTCTGGCCGGACATGGAGGTGACGATGTCGCCCGGCCGCTGCGCATTGCCGTCGGGCATATTCTCCACCAGGCCGCAGATGCCCACGACGCGCGCCTTCGCCTTGCGACCCGCAAGCGCCTTCATTGCGCCCGCGACGGCCCCGGCGCCGCCCATGTCCCACTTCATGTCTTCCATGCCCGCGCCGGGCTTTAGGGAAATGCCGCCCGTATCGAAGGTCACGCCCTTGCCGACGAAGACCACCGGCTTGCCTTCCGCACCGCCAGTGCCGTCCCACTCCATCGCCAGCAAGCGCGGCTCGCGCACGGATCCCTGCGCCACGCCCAACAGCGCGCCCATGCCGAGTTCGGCCATAGCCGCCTTGTCGAGGACAGTGATCTTGACGCCCAACTGCTCCAGCTGGCGGCAGCGCTCGACGAAGCTTTCAGGATAGAGGATGTTGGCAGGCTCGGACACCAGTTCGCGCGTGAAGACGACGCCTTCGGCCACTGCCGCAAGCCGCTGCCATTCCGCCTCCGCGCCATTCGCGACCAGGCTGATCTTCGTCAGCGTAGGCTTGGCCTTTTCCGGCTGGCGGGTGCGATAGGTATCGATCCGCCAGCCGCGCAACAGGGCGCCGAACGCGAAATGCGCCGCCTTCTCGCCGCTCGCGCCGCCGAAAAACTCGACCGCCGCATGGGCAGCGCCGCTCGTCAACAGGCGAGCGGTGAGCGCCGCGCCCGCGCGCTCCATGTCCGTGTCGCTGCCGGCGCCGGTCCCGACCAGCACTACGCGCAGCACCTTGCCGCCTTCCTCTGCGAAGCTCTCGAAGCTCGCGCCCGCCTCCCCAGTGAACCGCGCCGCCGTCGCGCCCGCGGCCAAGGTCGCCGCCGCCGCAACCGGCAGAGCGTCGAAGCCGCCCTTGGGCACGGCAAAGACCAGGGTGTCGGCGTCGGGGCGCACCGGGCTGAACGCGATTTCCATCGAGAGTCCTTCTTCTTTTCTGATCGTCGAGCGCTAGGAACGCGCCAAGTCAGATAATGTCGCTTGCGTCATCTGGCAAAGCCGTTCGACCGATTTCCGGCAAAAGACGCGTGACGAAGATTGCGGCGCAGGCAAAGCAATGCGATAGGCGGGCAACAAAGCGCCCCTGAAGAGGCCCGATCCCTTTGCCGATTTATCCTCGTTCCTTGCGTCTGAAACATATGCTGGCCGCCAGCGCCGCGCTCATCTGCATGGGCGGGATACCGCACGCGCTGGCGCAGGACCTGCAGGCACCGCAAACCCCTGCCGGCGCGCTGGACGCCCCTGCGCCTGCCAGCGATGAACAGATCGGCTTTGCCGCCGACAGCCTGGAGTATGACAGTAATACGGAGATCGTGACCGCCAGCGGCAATGTCCAGCTGCTGCGGCAGGGCAACCGGCTGCGCGCCGACAAGGTGGTGTGGAACCGCAACACCGGGCAGGTCGAAGCGCGCGGCAATGTTTCGGCCACCGATCCCGAAGGCAATATCGCCTATGGCGACCGATTCCAGGTCACCGATACGCTGAAGGACGGCACCGTCGAAAACATGCTGCTGGTGCTGCAATCCGGCGGCCGGCTGGCGGCGGCGCAGGGCGTGCGCGTCAATGGCGTCTATACGCTCCATAAGGCGGCCTATACCGGCTGTTCGGTCGAAGACAGTCAGGGCTGTCCGAAGGAACCGACCTGGCAGATCAAGGCGGTGAAGGTCGTCTATGATCCGGTCGCCGCCCGGGTGAAATATCGCAATGCAAGTATAGAGCTGTTCGGCCTGCCGCTGATCCCGCTGCCGGGCTTTTCGCATCCGGTGGGCGATACGGGTGGCAGCGGCTTTCTGGTGCCCAACATTCGCTACGACCGAACGAACGGGCTGGAATTCGACCTCCCCTATTATCTGAAACTTGCGCCCAATCGCGATCTCACGATCACGCCGCATGTCTATTCGGACACGCTGCCAATGCTGGAAGCGAACTTCCGCCATCGGTGGGACCGGGGAGCCTACCAAATCACCGGCTATGCCACCCATGCAAGCCGCTCGGCCGCCAGCAGCACCCTGCCCGGATCGACCACGCCTGCGGGAACGGAAAAGGACTTTCGCGGCTATCTCGACGCCAGCGGCGCCATGCAGCTGACGCCGGAATGGAGCATCAACGGCTCGATCCGCGTCGCCAGCGACCGCACTTTCCTGCGTCGCTACGACATCAGCCGCGATGACCGCCTGCGTTCGACTCTCGGGGCCCAGCGTATTGGTGAAAACAGCTATTTCTCGATCGCAGGCTGGGCGGTCCAGACGCTGCGCAGCGGTGATCCGCAGGGCCAGACCCCGATCGCCCTTCCCGTTATCGATTACCGCCTACGCCTTGTCGATCCGCTGCTGGGCGGTCGCATTCAGCTTCAGGCGAACAGCCTCGCCATCACCCGCACCCATGGCCAGGACACGCAGCGCGCATTCGCCGCGTTCGAATGGAACCTGCGCAAGCTGACCGGCATGGGACAGGAGGTGAATTTCACCACCTATCTGCGCGGCGACGTCTATCATAGCGGCGACAATCTGCTGAACAACATTCCCCGCTACGCCGGCGATCCAGGCTGGAAGGCGCGCGGCATCGCTGCGGCCGCCATCGATATGCGCTGGCCCTTCATAGGCGAAGCGTTCGGCGGCGTGCAGCGCATCGCCCCGCGCGTGCAGATCGTGGCGGCTCCCCGGCTCGCCAACCTATCGGTCCCCAATGAGGACGCTCGCGCGATCGACCTGGAAGACAGCAACCTCTTCGCGCTGAACCGTTTCTCCGGCTATGATCGGTTCGAGGATTCCAGCCGCATCACCTATGGCTTGGAATATAGCCTCTCGCTGCCCGATTTCTCCCTGGAGACCGTGATCGGCCAGAGCTACCGCCTCAACAATCGCGAAAGCATCCTGCCCGATGGCACCGGCCTGTCGGACCGCATGTCCGATGTCGTCGGTCGTACCACCGTGCGTTACAAGGATTTCGTCAGCCTCATTCACCGCTTCCGGCTGGACAAGGATGGCCTGGCGGTGCGCCGCAACGAGGTTAATGCCACCATCGGCAGCCGCAAAACCTATGCCATGGTCGGTTATCTGCGCCTGAACCGCAACGCCGCGCCGGGGCTGGAGGATCTCCAGGACCGCGAGGAACTGCGCCTGGGTGGCCGCGTCCAGTTCGCCCGCTTCTGGTCGGTATTTGGCTCCACCGTCATCGATTTGACCGACGAAAAGGAAGATCCGCTCAGCGTTGCTGACGGTTATGAACCCATTCGCCACCGGCTTGGCATCGCCTATGAGGACAACTGTTTGACGCTGGGCGTCACCTGGCGGCGCGATTATCTGGCTGCCGGCGACGCGCGAAAGGGCAACAGCTTCCAACTACGGCTGGCTTTTCGGAATATCGGAATATAAGGATCACCCTTCCCGTTCAGGATCGGTTCTGGCCGCTCAGGACCTGTTAAGGCGGGTCGGCGCATCAGCGCCGGACCGTATTGGAGAGTTTTGCCGACGATGCAGCCTGTCGTTTCCCAGTCTTCCCGCCTTGGCCAGTCCTTCCGGACCAGCGTGCGCGCCCTGCTTCTGTCCTCGATCCTGCTCGGGTCCAGCGTCAATCATGTCGCTGCACAGACAGTGGGCGACGACGATAAGGTCGCAACGCAGCAGCTGAACCTGCCCAAGGACGTGACCATCTTCGGCAAGAGCGATCCCAATGTCCGCAAGGCCACCGCGATCGTCAACGGCCGCATCATCACCGGCACTGATGTCGATCAGCGCCTGGCGCTGATCATCACCGCCAATGGCGGCAAGGTGTCAGCAGAAGAAAAGGAGCGCCTGCGTGTCCAGGTGCTCCGCAACCTGATCGACGAGACGCTCCAGATTCAGGAAGCCGCCGCCCACGACATCAAGATCGACAAGGCAGAGATCGACCAGAGCTACGAGCGCGTCGCGGCGAATTTCCGCCAGTCGCCTGCTCAGTTCGACCAATATCTGCGTGCGCAGGGCAGCTCGTCCGCGAGCATCAAGCGGCAGATC
>Ga0105148_100144_pt1 | contig 10572 bp, 6 predicted proteins | sample RS_199metaG_FD_91502 | JGI IMG/M metagenome (GOLD analysis project Ga0105148, IMG submission 91502) | Switchgrass associated microbial communities from Austin, Texas, USA, to study host-microbe interactions - RS_199 metaG | ecosystem: Host-associated > Plants > Roots > Rhizosphere | place: USA... | reverse complement strand
GCTGCTGCCCCAGGCGGTCAGCGTCACGGCCTATAAGTTGGACGGCAAGGAGGCCGGGATATTGATGCCGATCGACCCTGCCGGGCTGTTCTCCGGAAAGGTGTCGATCAGGAAAAGACAGCCCTTGCGCTACCATGCCGTCTATCCCGATGGCGGCGAATATTGGGTGATTGATCCCTACGCCTTTGGTCCGGTGTTGGGGCCGCTCGACGACTATTATTTCGCGGAAGGATCGCACGGCCGCCTGTTCGACAAGATGGGCGCCCATCTGATCACTCATGAAGGGGTGGAGGGCACGCATTTCGCCGTATGGGCGCCCAATGCGCAGCGGGTGTCGGTGGTCGGGGACTTCAACCGATGGGATGGGCGCAGGGGTCTGATGCGGCGGCGGCAGGACGCGGGAGCGTGGGAGATATTCCTGCCCGAAGTCGGACCGGGTAGTCCTTACAAGTTCGAGATCATGGGCCCCGATGGCAAGCTGCTGCCGTTGAAGGCCGATCCATTCGCCTTCCGGTCGGAATTGCGGCCATCGACCGCGTCGATCGTGGCGGATGTTCCCGATCATGCCTGGGGAGATGAGCGGCATCGCGACCATTGGGCAAATGCCGATCCGCGACGCGAGCCCATCTCCATCTATGAAGTCCATGCCGGATCATGGCAGCTGGACGAGCATGGCCATTTCTTGAGCTGGGACGAACTGGCCAACCGGCTGATACCCTATGCGGTGGGCATGGGCTTTACCCATATCGAGTTCCTGCCGATCAGCGAATATCCCTATGATCCAAGCTGGGGCTATCAGACGACCGGACTTTATGCCCCGACCGCGCGGTTCGGTGATCCGGACGGATTTGCTCGTTTCGTAGATGGCGCTCATCGCGCGGGGCTGGGCGTGATCCTGGATTGGGTGCCTGCGCATTTCCCGACCGATGCGCACGGGCTGGCGCGCTTTGATGGCACGGCGCTCTACGAGCATGAAGACCCGCGCAAGGGTTTTCACCCGGACTGGAACACGGCGATCTACAATTTCGGCCGGCGGGAAGTGGCGCAATTCCTGATCAACAACGCGCTGTTCTGGGCGGAGCGCTATCATGTCGATGGACTGCGCGTGGATGCCGTCGCGTCGATGCTCTACCTCGACTATTCGCGCAAGGAGGGGGAGTGGATCGCCAATGCGCAAGGCGGGCGAGAGAATGTGGAGGCGGTCGATTTCCTCCAGCAGATGAACAAGGCGATCTACGGTACGCATCCGGGCGTGATGACGATAGCCGAGGAGTCTACCAGCTGGCCCAAGGTGTCGCATCCGGTTCACGAAGGGGGCCTGGGTTTTGGCTTCAAATGGAACATGGGCTTTATGCACGACACGCTGCGCTACCTCTCGCGCGATCCGGTGCATCGGCGGCACCATCATGACGATATCACCTTTGGGTTGCTCTACGCATTCACTGAGAATTTCGTGCTGGCGCTGAGCCATGACGAGGTGGTGCATGGCAAGGCGTCGCTGCTGCACAAGATGGCGGGCGATGATTGGCAGAAGTTCGCTACGTTGCGCGCCTATTATGCGATGATGTGGGGCTATCCGGGCAAGAAGCTGCTGTTCATGGGGCAGGAATTTGCCCAGCGCGAGGAGTGGAGCGAGGCGCGGGCGCTGGATTGGCATCTGCTGGACCATGCGCCGCATCAGGGTGTGCAGCATCTGGTGAGCGATCTGAACCGGCTCTACCGGTCACGCCCGGCGCTGCATGCGCGCGATTGCGAGGCGGAAGGGTTTGAATGGGTGCTGGTGGACGCGGCGGGGGATTCGGTCTTCGCCTGGGCACGCCGGGCGCCGGGCGTAGCGCCCATCGTCGTCATCAGCCATTTCACGCCCATGCTGCGGCAGGGCTATCGCCTGCGCCTGCCCGCCGCCGGGCGCTGGCGAGAGATCATGAACAGCGACGCAGGCGATTATGGCGGCAGCGGAGCGGGTAATCTGGGGTTCGTCGTTGCCGGGGAAGATGGCTGGGCCGAAATCATCATCCCACCGCTCGGCACGCTGATGCTGGAACTGGACAACTGACACCGACGAACGCGCGAAGGCGGTCGCGGGCATGAAGGAGAGGAGCCCTATGCAAGCCAGAAACCAGCCGATCGCGCGCGATGCCATAGCTTATGTACTGGCCGGCGGACGCGGCAGCCGTCTGGCCGAGTTGACCGACCGGCGCGCCAAGCCTGCGGTGCATTTCGGCGGGAAAGCGCGCATCATCGATTTCGCGCTGTCCAATGCGCTCAACAGCGGCATAAGGCGCATGGGCGTGGCGACGCAGTATAAGGCGCACTCGCTGATCCGGCACTTGCAGCGCGGCTGGAACTTCCTGCGGCCGGAGCGAAACGAGAGCTTCGATATTTTGCCCGCCAGCCAGCGCGTTTCGGAAAGCCAATGGTATGAGGGCACGACGGACGCCGTGTTCCAGAATATCGACATCATCGAAAGCTATGCGCCCGAGTATATGGTCGTCCTGGCGGGCGACCATGTTTACAAGATGGACTATGAGCTGATGCTCCAGCAGCATGTCGATAGCGGTGCGGACGTCACTGTCGGATGCCTGGAAGTGCCGCTGCGGGACGCCACCGGCTTTGGCGTCATGCATGTCGACGAAAATGACGTCATCACTGCCTTTGTCGAAAAGCCCAAGAAGCCGCCGAGCATGCCGGGCAATCCCGACATGGCGCTCGCATCGATGGGCATTTACGTGTTCCGGACCCGCTTCCTGATCGAGGAATTGCGGCGAGATGCGGATGATCCAAACAGCAGACGCGATTTTGGCGGGGATATCATTCCATATATCGTGAAACATGGGAAAGCGGTGGCGCACCGCTTTTCAAGCAGTTGTGTCCGCGCCGAGAGCGAGCCGGTTCCCTATTGGCGGGATGTGGGGACGCTGGACGCCTACTGGCAGGCGAATATCGACCTGACCGAAGTCTTGCCGTCACTCGACCTATATGACCGCAACTGGCCGCTCTGGACCTATTCGGAAGTCACGCCGCCAGCCAAGTTCGTGCACAATGAGGAGGGTCGGCGTGGGTCGGCGACCTCGTCGTTGATCGCGGGCGGCTGCATCGTGTCCGGCTCCGCCCTGCACAAGAGCCTGCTTTTCTCCGGGGTGAGGACGCACAGCTTTTCCTCCATTACCGAGAGCATCATCATGCCCGATTGCGTGATCGGCCGGGGCGCGCGACTTCACAAATGCGTGCTCGATTCCGAAGTGATCATCCCGTCGGGGCTGGTGGTTGGCGAGGATCCCGAGTTCGATGCACAGCGGTTCCGGCGGACGGACAGCGGAGTGTGCCTGATCACGCAATATATGATCGACCGGCTGGCGGGTTGAGGGGGTTGGGCAAGATAGTGGCGATGCAAGTTCTTTCGGTCGCGTCAGAAATCTATCCGCTGATCAAGACTGGGGGGCTGGCCGATGTGGTCGGGGCCTTGCCGGGCGCATTGGCGGAGCATGGCATAGGCGTGCGCACGCTGGTGCCCGGCTATCCTTCGGTGCTTTCCAAATTTGGCAAGGGGAAGACCGTGCGGCGTTATGAGGCGCTATTCGGAGCGCCCGCCGCGCTGCTGGCCGTGAAGGCCGGAGAGTTGGACCTGCTGGTGCTGGATGCGCCGGAGTTCTTTGCACGGGACGGCGGCCCTTATGGTGACGCCGGAGGTCGTGATTGGGGGGATAATTGGCGGCGCTTTGCCGCCTTGGCGCGCGTGGGCGCGGATATAGCGGAAGGGGGCGTGAAGGGCTGGCGTCCCGGCCTGGTCCACGCCCATGATTGGCAGGCGGCGATGACGGCCGCCTATATGCGCTTTGGTCCGGCCCATGCGGTACCCAAGGTGGTGACGATCCATAACCTGGCGTTTCAGGGCCGGTTCGGCGCGGATGTGTTTGCCGGGTTGGGCCTGCCGCCTGAGGCTTGGGGCGTCGATGGCGTCGAATATTATGGCGGCATCGGCTTTCTGAAGGCGGGCCTGGTATCAGCGGACGCGATCACCACCGTCAGCCCCACCTATGCCGATGAGATCAGGTCTCCCATGCACGGCATGGGATTGGACGGGCTAATCAACGGGCGTGCTGACCGGCTTCACGGCATATTGAACGGCATCGACACGGCTATCTGGGACCCCGTGGCGGATGAGTTGATTGCGCGGCCCTATACGGTGCGGGCCTTGGGCGGGCGCAAGGCCAATCGACGGGCGCTGGAGAAGCATTTCGGGCTGGACCGGGACGACGCGCCGCTCTTCATCATCGTCAGCCGGCTGACATGGCAAAAGGGAATGGATCTGGTGGCAGAGGCCATCGATCATCTGGTTGGGTTGGGCGGCAAGCTGGCGGTGCTGGGATCGGGGGATCATCCGCTGGAGGGTGCCTTCCTGGCTGCGGCGGACCGGCATCGCGGGCGAGTGGGCGCGCATATCGGCTATGACGAGCCACTGTCCCACCTGATGCAGGCAGGTGGAGACGCGATCCTGATCCCGTCACGCTTCGAGCCATGTGGGCTGACGCAACTATATGGGCTGCGCTATGGCTGCGTGCCGGTGGTGGCGCGGGTCGGCGGGCTGGCCGACACGGTGATCGACGCCAATGAGGCGGCTGTCGGAGCAGGCGCGGCGACGGGAGTGGTGTTTGCGCCATCCGATCCGCTGGCGCTGCATGGCGGGATTGCGCGGACGATCCGGCTGTATGGGGACAGGGCCGTTTGGCAGGCGATGCAGCGAGCGGGTATGCGGGGCGATTTTTCCTGGAAGCATAGCGCGGCGCAATATGCCGGGCTGTTCCGCTCGCTGGCGCAGGGCGCAGCGTGACGACAGCTTTCGGGGCCGTGGTTGGGAAGGGCAATACGCGCTTTCGGGTGCGCGCGCCCGATGCCACGCAACTTTGGCTGTGCCTGTTCGATGCAGCGGATCGCGAGACGCGGATCGCGATGGAGCGGGATGATGAGGGATGCTGGGCGCTGGATGTGCCGGGCGTTGGCGAAGGCGCGCGCTACGGCTTGCGGGCCGATGGTCCTTATGAGCCAGAGGCGGGGCTGTGGTTCGATCCCGCCAAGCTGCTGCTGGACCCTTATGCGCGGGCGATTGACCGGGCCTTTGTCTATGATCCACGGCTGGCGGCGCCGCGGGGAGATGGGATCGACACGGCGGCGTTGATGCCAAAGGGGCTGGTGACAAAGCCGTCGCCCCCGGTAGAGCCAGCGCCGCCATTGTTCCGGCGGGGCGGGTTAATCTACGAACTGCATGTGCGCGGCTTCACCATGCTGCATCCTGATGTGCCAGAGGCGCAGCGCGGGACGATTGCGGCATTGGGCCATCCGGCCGTCATCGATCATCTCCGCCAGCTGCATGTGAGCGCGGTGGAGCTGATGCCCGTAACCGCCTGGATCGATGAGCGGCATCTGGGGTCGTTGGGGCTACGTAACGCGTGGGGCTATAATCCGGTGACCTTCTTCGCGCTCGACCCCCGGCTGGCTCCGGGCGGTATGGCGGAGCTGCGCGAGGCGGTGGAAGCGCTGCACGCGGCGGGCATCGGCGTGATCCTGGACATGGTCTATAATCATGACGGGGAAAGCGATGTGCTGGGTCCGACGCTGTCTTTGCGCGGACTGGATGCGCGGAGTGCGTTCCGGCATGAGGTAGGCGGGCGGCTGATCAACGATACCGGCACCGGCAACAGCATCGACTGCAATCATCCTGCGATGCAGGAGTTGATCCTGTCATCGCTGCGGCATTTCGTGGCGGAGGTGGGAGTGGACGGGTTCCGCTTTGACCTCGCACCGGCGCTGGGCCGGCTGCCGCAGGGTTTCGAACCGGACGCGCCATTGTTGCGGGCGATGCGCGAGGATTCCTTGCTGCGCGATCGAGTGATGATTGCCGAGCCTTGGGATATCGGGCCGGGCGGCTATCAGCTTGGCCGGTTCGGGGAGCCTTGGCTGGAATGGAATGATCGCTACCGCGACGATGTGCGGCGATTCTGGCGTGGGGATGCGGGGATGCTTGGGGCGCTGGCGACGCGGCTCTCCGGTTCGTCAGACCTGTTTCGGGGCAGCGGTCGCACCGTCAACTTCATCGCGGCGCATGATGGGTTCACCCTGGCTGACCTCACCGCCTATGAACACCGGCATAATGAGGCCAATGGCGAGCAGAATCGTGATGGCCATGGGGAGAATTTCAGCTGGAACAATGGCGTTGAAGGCCGCAGCGGCGATCCTGCTGTCGCGGATGCGCGGAGGCGTGACGTCAAGGCTTTGCTGTCCACACTCTTTTGTTCGCGCGGTACGATCATGCTGACGGCGGGGGACGAGTTTGGCCGCACGCAGCAGGGCAATAACAATGCCTACGCGCAGGATAATGCGATCGGCTGGGTTGATTGGGCGTCGCGGGATCGGGAGATCGAGGCGCATGCCTTTGCTGTGGCCGCATCGCGGGCTGAGCGGATGGATCTGAGTGATCCCGCATTGCTGACGGACGCTGACGTGGAATGGCTGGACGAGCGCGGGCAGCCGCTCAGCCCGGCACAATGGGAAGAAGCGGGCCGGAGGCGCCTGGTGATGCGCTACCGGAAATCCGGCCTTGCAATCTGCATCAACGGGGCGGGCGAGAACTGTCTTTTCAGCATTGACGGCGAGGATGTCGAAGTGCCTGCCCGGTCAATCAGTTATCACGGCTGAAGAGGAAGGCCCTCGATTTCGCAATCCCAAGTGGCGATTGTCAGCGTTTTGCGGGCCTTACCTGCCGTCCAGCAGCGCGTTACAGCGGAAAACTCAGTTCAGTCGCGCGATCAAAGCGTGGCGACAAACAGGAGAGTGTAAGTGATACAGAATGAACAGCTGGCGACGATCGCCGTACTCGGCGGGACCGGCAAGGAAGGCAGCGGGCTGGCCTTGCGCTGGGCGCACAAGGGACACAAGGTGATTATCGGCAGCCGCACCGCCGACCGTGCGCAGGAAGCCGCTGCCCGGATGAACGAGGTGCTGGGGGGAAGCAGCGTGACGGGCGCAGCCAATACGGAGGCAGCCGCTCAGGCGGACATCGTCGTTCTCGCCGTCCCATATGCCGCGCAGCAATCGACCGTGAAGGACGTCGAACGCGGCTTGGCCGGAAAGATCCTTATCGACGTCACGGTCCCCTTGATGCCCCCCAAGGTCAGCCGCGTACAGCTTCCCAACGGGGGTTCGGCCGTGGAAGCGGTGCAGAAGATGCTGGGCGACGGCGTTCGCGTCGTATCCGCCTTTCAGAATATCAGCGCGCATCACCTCACGAAGCTGGATGAAGAAATTGAATGCGACGTGCTGGTGTGTGCTGACGATCCAGAGTCTGCTGACCAAGTGGTCGCACTTGCGCAGGAAATCGGCCTGCGCGCCTGGAATGCCGGTCCGCTCTGCAACTCGGTAGTGGCCGAAGGGCTGACCTCTGTGCTTATCGCCCTCAATCGGAAGTATAAGGTGCCCGGATCCGGTATACGGATAACGGGCGTCTGACGAGGCGGAAATCTGAAGAACGTAGAGAGGCTCTGAGCCTCTCGCGTTCACCTCTTGTCGCGGAGATGGTGAGCCCTGCTGGATTCGATTAGGCAGGAAAATTGTGCTAGAGAATTCATAAATGTATTGAATTTCAAGGCGATTGGCTTCCTTACTGTGAAACAAAGTGTGATACATTCTACAGGTAAGGACGAGATTTTGGCCGCCGCAGTCCGATATGTGACTACCCGGAACGGGGTTTATCAGTATGTCCGGCGCGTACCTGAAAACGTGAAGCGTGAGCCCGCGCATTATGCTCATCATTTTGCATCAAGGCCGGTGTACCGGGCTTCCTTGAAGACCAAGGATCAGGGGCAGATGCACGTTGCTGCGTTGGCTGTTCATGCTGACTTTGAACGGCGTCTGGCGCTGATTTCTGGCAAAGCCATCCCTGTATTGTCTGCGGCTCCGCCATCCTCTCTTCGAACCGTCACGCAAGCTGACCTAAATGACATAACCGCCCGCTACCGAGCGGTGACGGTCAATTCATTTGAACGCGCCTTCATCAGAGCGGACGCCAGCCCAACAGATGCGGCAGAGTACGAGCGCGTCCTGTACAACATGGAGATCGCTGCTGAGGATGACGCCAAGGCACTGGAAGCCAGAGCGGGCGGAGTCAAAGCCAGTGCGCTTATGGAGGACGCCCTTTGGGTCATTGCTCATGATCGGTGGGATGCTCCTTCCGGTTCCGAAGCGTTCGGTGCTATTGTAGGGGCCATCCGTGCTGGGACTCAGCAGGGCCGCGACGACATACAAGCGCTCATCGAAGGCAAAAGAACTCCGCAATTGACTGCGCCGCGAGCGGTGGCAAAGCCAACCGTGCCGACACTGAATGATGCTGTGCACCAGTATCTAGATCATCGGAAGCTGCCGGTTAGGACTGAAGCAGAAGTTAGATCGTCGCTTCTCCTGTTTGAGAAATTGTTCGGGAATAAACGGCTCGATGAACTGGCTCGGCGGGACTTCCAAAATTACGCTGAGCATCTGGCTAAACAAGTCATTGGCGGCAAAACCATAGGAAGCATTGTACGGCCTCCGAGCAGCGCCACGGTTAAGAAGCGGATCGGCTTGCTTCGGTCAGTCATTAACCATGCAATAGACCGGGATAGCTTTTCAGGACCGAACCCAGCCAGCGGTATCAAGGTGGACGCTTACGTAGAGCGGCCCAACAGAGCGATCATGCCAGCGAAGCGGCGGTTCAGCGTCGAAGAAATGAACCTGATATTTCAGCATCCTTGGTTTACGGGCTGCGCGTCGGAAACGAACGTTCATGCGCCCGGAAATCACAGGCTGAGAGGTCAGGAATATTGGGTGCCTGTGGTAGCAGCGCTTACCGGATGCCGCGCCAGTGAGCTTGGCGGCCTGATGTTGTCGGAAGTGTTTGTTGAAGGGGAAACTCCGCACCTGCTTATCAGGGACAACAAATATCGTCGCACGAAGAAGGGTTATCAACGCAAGGTCCCGCTACTGGACGCATTGTTTGACTTAGGTTTTGCTCAGTACGTTGAAGAGGTGGGTAAATCGGGAGTGGACCGACTTTTTCCTGATTGGCGACCTTCAAAAAGCAAAAACAGTGACCGCAATGACGATAAGCGTTGGTCAAATGCAAAAATTCTTCGGGCGTTCAACCGAACAGTTATACCAAACGCCTTAGGTGAAAGGTTATTACCGGGCGCTAGGAGGGAAGTAACCTTTCATGCCTTTCGTGGAACTTTCAAAGGAATGCTTCAAAGTAATGAATACAAGCTTCATGCAAATATCATCAATGAAGTCGTAGGCCATACTAAAGACGAGATGGATAGACGTGACATTGGAGAGGTCGCGCTGGAAGAAACATACCCGGCTGTGCGCTCTTGTCGATTTAACGGACTGATTATCCCTCCTTCGCCCCAAGCTTTAAACAAGCCCATTTAAGCGCGCCGAGAGATTGATTCGCATTTTTTGGCTACTAGGTAGCTGACCAGCGGGTTCTGCGTTCTACGGCCCTCCAAGGGCAAATTAGAGCATGTTTGTTGTTAGGGGTTCGTCTCTCATCGGTAGGCGACCAACATTCTTATCCGCGACCGCATCCTCATCACCGCGAGCGGGCTGCATTTAGCCTGTTTGCGGGGTGGGCATGTATATCGGCGATGCTGATGCCGTTGCCAACGCATTAGCGCCACAGCATAGCGGGATCAGTTCAGCGGGAGTCCAACGTGCAAGATATAATTTCGGTGATGAAGGGGGATGATGAAGCCGCCTCTCCTAATCTCATCGTTCGAACCGCGAATTCGCTTCGAAATTTGGCCGACCAGCTTGAGCAAGGGTCGGTGGGTGACCCCGTAGAGTGGACCATTCCCATGGCTGACATCGGCACCGTGCGAATGAACGATCATTGTGACGCCATTGCTGCCCGGTTCGGAAGGAAACGCCTAGCGGTATATGCTATCTGCTTCGATGATAAGGTGCCGTTGGAGCGGGTCTATGAGGTAGTGGACCGTATCAAGGTCGAGAATAAAGCTCTTCCGGTTGAAGAGCGTACGGCCTTCGCCCGCATCAATAACAGGAAAGATTGCCTAGGCAGCAAGTGCCTCTATGTCGGCAAGTCCGAGAAGGTCGCGGCACGGCTGAAAGAGCACCTGACGCAAGCGAACCGGGCCACTTACGCCATTCATATGGATCGATGGCCCTGCGACCTGCCCGGCAATCTTATTATCCGGGTTATTGAAGTGGAAGGCGTAGCAAGTTCCATGCTGCCATTTCTGGAAGATCAATTGGCGGGGGAAATGCCGCCCATTCTTGGCAAGCGGGGCTCTGTGTGACTCCAAGCCTGCCGCGAGCGTTAAGATCGGTATTCGTACCGCGATCACTGATCGAACAGCCGTACCAACCATACAGAATATATTCAAACTCCGCATTTCCCGGTTCATCTGCAAAGTCTCTGTGTTAAGTCATTAGTACACTTAACGTCTGAGTCCATGCATTTTTAACCCGGATTCAATTCTGCGCCTAAACAAAGATAAACTTACATTCACTGAATCCCCCAAAAGG
>Ga0105148_100143_pt1 | contig 10613 bp, 10 predicted proteins | sample RS_199metaG_FD_91502 | JGI IMG/M metagenome (GOLD analysis project Ga0105148, IMG submission 91502) | Switchgrass associated microbial communities from Austin, Texas, USA, to study host-microbe interactions - RS_199 metaG | ecosystem: Host-associated > Plants > Roots > Rhizosphere | place: USA... | reverse complement strand
CGCCCTGCGCATGCTCTCAGGCGGCGAAAACAACCCCGAACTCACCGGCGCCGCCTACACCTACAAGCTCTACTGGTCCCAATGGCACAAGGCCCTGGGCGAACTCGCCATGGAGGTCATGGGCCAAAATGGCGAAACAGGCATCAACGAAGAACGGTTCGACAGCCTCACAACCATGTACCTCATGGCACGATCCGACACCATCTACGCAGGCACCGACCAAATCCAACGCAACATCATAGCCGAACGCGGCCTCGGCTTGCCCAGAGAACCAAGAGGGTGACGTGGAACTGTGTAGGTTGTCCGTATGGACCATCCCGCTGCTCAATGAAACTGAGCGATGAACTGAATAAAACCGATAAGGAGGATTGAGATGTCATTGGACCCTCAACTTGAAGCCATGTTCGCCAATCAGCCGGAATGGCCGCCGATCCGTACCGTTCCAGTACCTGCCTTGCGTGAGGCGGTAAGATCGAGTTCGATCCAAATGCCGCCGCCGCAAGTATCGTTGGCTTCTGTTTCCGACCGCACCATTCCAGGTCCGACGGGTGAAATCCCGGTGCGCATCTATACGCCCGAAGGCTCCGGCCCCTTCCCCGTAATCGCCTATTTCCACGGCGGCGGGTTCGTCGTCGGCGATCTCGACACGCAGGACATGATCGCACGCGGGCTGGCGGCGGGCGCGGAAAGCATCGTCGTATCAGTGGATTACCGCTTGGCTCCGGAGCATAAATTCCCCGCGGCTTTCGATGACTGCTGGTCCGCAACGCAGTGGGTGGCGGCTAATGCGGCCGAACTGGGCGGCGATCCCACGCTTATAGGCGTGGCTGGCGACAGCGCTGGCGGCGTGCTGGCAAGCGCCTGCGCCCTGTTGGCCCGCGATGCAGGCGCACCCCGGCTTAGCGTGCAGATCAACTGGTATGGCCCTGGCATCCACCCGATCCCTGAAGAAGGTTCAGCGATCGAGTTCGCCAATGGTCCGATCCTGCGCCTGGATGACGCCCATTATTTCTGGGAGCTGCACATCCGGGACAACAGCGACTTCGACGATTTCCGCGCCAGCCCGATGAAGGCGGCCAGCCATGAAGGCTTGCCCCCCGCATTCATCGCCAGCGCCGAATGCGATCCCATCCGCGATGCCGTGGAACGTTATGCGCCGGTACTCGAAAAGGCAGGCGTCGAGGTGGAAATGAAGCGCTACCCTGGCATGGTTCATGGCTTCGTATCATGGCTGGGCTTCCTGCCGGGCGCGCAGGCGGCGATGGCCGATGCCTGCGCCTTTGCAAAGAAGCAGTTTGCAGCAGCGCGCCAGGACGCCTGATTTTGATCAAAGGAAAAGGGCTCGTCCAGACCGGATGAGCCCTTTTACCTGGCCACCTCTATCGAACCGAAGGCAGCGGCTGACCCGCGATCAGCGCGCGCGCATCGGCTGACCCGTCGAGCAGACTGTTGACGCGCCGCGCGACTTTCCATTCCGCGCCGATCCGCGCGAGATACCACATATTGGCCGAGGCGCGATGCGCATCCCAGCTTTCACCTGACTTGCGGAACACGACTGAATAGGTCCGCGCAGTAGCTTGGTCACCATCCAGATCAATCACCGGCGGACTGAGCACATGCGCCGCCCCACCATGGATCAGCGTCTGATGGCTTTCACCTTCCAACAGCGCCTGAATTGCCGCGCGCCCCTGATAGACGCCGAATCCTCCAACTTCATAAATGCCGTCGTCGGTCCACAGCGCCGCGGCCCCGGCGCAATCGCCCGCGTCAGCCAACGGCCCATAGCGGGCGATCAGGCTCCGTATCGCCTCCCGGTCTTCCAGGGCGGCGATACGGTCGGTCAACGCATCCGAGGCGGTCAGAGCTTCACGATCTTGCATTGCGGCACCGGATGCTCCTTCGCCTCGATCCAACGCCACAGCCCCGTGCCCTTGCGATGGCCGGAGAGGTCGATCCAGTTGCCATAGCCCGGGTCTTTGTCGGAACAGACAAGGACGACGCTGCCGTCATCCTCATATTTCGCCTGCGATCCGTTGACCCACACCTTGCGGTTCACATGGTCCATCGATTCCATCCACCAATTGTCGATCTGGAAATTCCAGAACCGGCATTTGGGCGGCGTGGCGGTGATGACCAGCGCCTCGTCGGGCGCGAGATCATAATAGATGTGGCCGTACCAGATCTTGGGGTCGCCCCCCGCACGCTGGTAAACTGACTGTTCCTTCCCATCATAGAAGCGGTTCGGCTGTTCCATGAACCATTGCGACCAGTCGGCGAAGGTGTTGCTCGTTCCCCGCACCCAGGCGGCCGCGCCAGTCAGCTGCGCTTCGATAGTTTCAGGGGTCAAGATCGCAGGAACTGCGGGCCCATCGCTGGTCCGCTCGATCTTCACGTCGGCCGCGACTTCGTTGCGCTTGTCGTTGAAGGTTTGTCGGATGATCAGCAGGGTCGTATCATTGGCCATCGGCAGCCAGTTGCCCGGCTTCTGCGTCTTGCTGACGATGATCTCAAAGCTGCCGTCCGGACCCACCTCCATATCGGCGAGTTCGATCTCTCCCGTCGAAGCCATGGTGCCGTCTATGGCGTAACGGTTTGCCTTCGACCCGATCGAGAAATAGGGCACGCTGTTGCGCTTGCCCGTGATGCGGTAATCGCGATCCCCGCGCACGACGATCTGCTGGTAAAGATTGTCGGGGTTGTCCGCCCCGATCTTGATCGTGTCGTCGGTCAGCAGGAAAATGCGCGGGAAATCCGGATCGCTCGAATCCACAAGCATGTTGAGCGCGGAGCGTGTCAGCCGGGAAAGATAGCGCAGACCTTCGGCCTGATCGATTGGCGTACCCGGCGCGCTGGGCCGATCCAGGATCTCGCCCGCCTGAGCCAGCTTGTCACAAAAATCGCGCCAAACGGCGGACAGCCGCACATCTCCTGTGTTTGCCTCAGCCACCACTATCTCCTATCTGCGTATCTGTTAGCCTAGTTTATCCTATATCCAGGCTGCGTAACAGAATTTATCATGCTCGAATGCGTAATATGGGAGGATGACAATGGCGACGCAATCATTTTGCTTCACGAAGATCGAGGTGAAGGACATCGCCGCCGCAGAGGCATTTTATCGCGAAGCTCTGGGCCTTGAGGTGACCGCGCGCGTGGATGCTGGCGAGGGCGAGCATATGATGCATGAGGTCATCATGACCTTGCCCGGCACGCGTCCGCCTGCGCCCAGCCTTATCCTCATCAGCTTTCCGAACCGCAGCTGTCCTGCGCCGGGTGAAGCGACGACCGGCTTCATCGTCGAAAATGTGGATGCCGCGCTGGACCGGGCAACAGCGGCGGGCGCGAAAATCGATGTTCCCGCCATGGACGTGCCGGACCATGGCCTACGCCTCGCCTTCATCCTCGACCCACAGGGGCACCGAGTCGAGTTGCTTCAGGCCTTGAGGGCCTGAAGCCTCACAGTTCGTGATTGATGACGGCGCGAGTGACTTCTCCTGCCTTCAGCGCAGCGATCGCCTCATTGATCCGGTCCAGCGGCCATACTCCGCTGACCTGATCGGCGAGGTTCAGCCGCCCATCCCGTGCCTGTGCGATCAGTTCGGGATAGTCGCGGTCGGGCACTGCTCCGCCGTTCATCGTGGCGATCACTTCGCCTCCCAGGACGAAGCTCGTCAGCGGCAGCGCGGCCTCTGCTCCATGTCGCGACATGCCGATCAGCACGACCCGACCCCCGCGCTTGGTGCAACGCAGGGCAGTATTGATCGCGCCAACCGCGCCGCTGCATTCGACGACCACGTCGATAGGACCATGATCCCGCGCCAGCGCCTCTGCCGCCGCCGCGCTGTCCTGCGCCGGGTCGGCCAGCACGAAACTCTCGGCGCCGAACTGCCGGGCCACTTCCTCCTTCGCCGGATTGGCATCTACCGCAATCACATGAGCGCCATTGCGGGCAGCGCCCTGGATCGCGTTCACACCGATGCCGCCGACGCCGAAAACCGCGACCGTATCACCCGCCCGGACCTTACCCAGAAGGCGCGACGCGCACACGCCCGTGGAAACGGCACAACCGATAAGCGCGCCCTGCTCAAGCGGCAGATCCTCTATCGCAAATAGCTGAGACGCCTTCACGACGATTTCGCTGGCAAAGGAGGAGACGTTCGCAAAGGACGCGACCGGCCTTCCGTCTAGCGTGAACGGAAAATCAGGCGCAAACCCCCAGTTGATGTCGCAATTGTGCGGTTCACCGCGGCGACACTCGCGGCACTCGCCACAGGGGGTTTGCGTTCCGACGGCCACATGGTCCCCGATCGCCCGTCCTTCGACGCCGGGTCCGATTTCCGCGATCTCACCGGCCGCTTCGTGCCCTAGAACAACCGGCAGCTTGGGAACATGCGGCGTCAGCATCGCAATGTCGCTGTGGCAGATGCCTGACCGCAGCACCCGCACGCGCACTTCGCCCGCGCCTACCGGCCGTAGCTTGACCTGATCGCTCACGAACAGCGACTGCCCGTCCCATACCGCGGCCCTCATGCGCTGAGACTCGCCAACAAGGGATAGCCGAAGGACGGATCGTCGCGATCGGCACGACCGTTGGGCGCGTCCTTGCTCATGCGATCAACGGAATCCTGATCGACCGGAACGATCGAGCCATGATCGAAAACAAGGCTGCGATAAGTAAATTTCCATTCGCCGTTTCGTCGCTCATAGCGGTCTAGGTAGCGGCCCAGCACGGTGAAGAGCTTTGCGTTGGGCCCATGGGTGCGATGCCAGGCTTCGACATAATGTTCGCCCTCGGCATGATCGCCATCGATCACGAACAGGCTGTTGCTGATGCTGTGTCGGGTCAGATCCCAGTGCGCGGTGACTTCGGGCAGCCAGGCGACAAAAGCATCCGGCCCGCCTTTGAACATCGCCCCATGATCATCGATCGCGTCATCATGATAAAGCGCGCGGACCAGCGCGAAATCCCGCCGGTCGCATCCACGGCAATAGCGCATCACCAGATCGTGCAGCGCAATCCGGTCTAGCCAAGGCTGCGACATCAAACTCTCCATTCCGGCCGCCGGGCCGCTTCTTATCCATTGCTGCCCGGGGATAGCCAGCATCCGGCCCAGAGTGAAAGGCAAAAATGCCGTCGTGACCCTTTTTACAGGCGGGCGGGCGAGGAACAGATTGATGCACTCTGGCATTACATCGCGAATGCGCTATAATTGACCTAACCCACCCGAATAAGCTGGGGGAGAGGATGGAACCTGACAGCTCGGTATTTCTGCTCTGTCCATTTCGTTTGCTATGCCTCGCAAGCGGAACATCTGCGCTGATCGGTCTCAGCGTGATACTGTTGCTGTCATAATTCCACATTTCCGATTCCTCATCGGAAAAAACTTGCCTTCGTTCCAGAGCAAACCCTAAGTCGTCGGCAGAGGCCGAGACATTGGGATTTCTATGACCGGACAACAAAGGTCGATTGCGAACACCGCAGATGCGGACGCGATATCGACCCGCTTGGAACAAGATGAAGGCGTCAGCGTCCAAAAGCGCCGCAGATTACAGCTCATCCTTGGCACGGCGGCCGTGGCGGTGCTGGTCGTAGGCGCCATCTGGTTCATACGCCACCAGACCTACGGCAAATATCAGCAAAGTACCGAAGACGCCTATCTTCAGGCCGACAGCGTCACCGTGTCGGCACGTGTGTCGGGCTACATCAGCCAGGTGCTGGTCCATGAAAATCAGGATGTGAAGGCCGGTCAGCCGCTCCTGCGGATCGAGGCGCCTGACTATCCCTCGCAGGCGGCCCAAGGCCAAGCCCAAATCAATCTGGCGGCCGCCAGCGCCGCCAATGCCCAAGCCATGATCGGCGAGCAGGAAGCCGCGATCGAGCAGGCGCGCGCAGCCCTTTCCACGGCGCAGACCAAGGCCCGCTTCGCCGCGTCGGAGGTCGCCAGATATGCTCCGCTCGCCGCGACTGGTGCGGAACCTGCAGAAAAGCTCGCCACGCTTCGCACGCAGGCTGCGCAGGCAGTGCAGGACGTATCCGCTCAACAGGCGGCGCTCGCGGGTGCAACCCGGCGAATCGCAAGCCTCCGCGCTCAGGTGGAGCAAGCCAAGGCCCAAGGTCAAAGCGCTCGCGCGCAGCTGGAGGCGGCGCAGCGCAACGTCAGCGACATGGTGGTCGTGGCAAGCGTGGCCGGCCGCGTGGGTGATCTTACGGCGCGTGTGGGCCAATTCGTTCAGCCGGGCCTGCGGCTGATGTCCGTCGTGCCGGTCGAACAGCTCTATCTGGAAGCCAATTTCAAGGAAACGCAGCTTGGCCTGATGCGCCAGGGTCAGCCTGCTGAGATTGAGGTCGATGCCCTGCCCGGCATCAGCTTCCACGGCCATGTCGCCAGCCTTGCGCCCGGTACGGGCGCTCAATTTTCGATACTACCGCCGCAAAATGCGACCGGCAACTTCACCAAGATCGTTCAGCGCGTGCCCGTCCGGATCGCGATCGATGCGGACCCGGCGCTCAAAAAGCTGCTGCTGCCCGGCATGTCGGTCGATGTTTCGGTCGATACCCGCTCTGCCCGCGATGAGATCGAGCGGCTGAAGAGCCGCCAACAGGTCCGGCAGGACGCCAGGAAGTGAACACGGTCCCGCCTGCTGCCGAACAGCGCGCCAGCGCAGCCGACTGGCTGGCGGTCGCGGCAGGCACATTGGGCGCGATGATGGCGATGCTCGACATTTCCATCGTCAATTCGGCTCTGCCCATCATCCAGGGTGAAATTGGGGCGAGCGGCACCGAAGGCACATGGATCGCCACGTCGTTCATCGTCGCGGAAATCATCATCATCCCCTTGGCGGGCTGGTTGCAGCGCCTCTTCGGACTGCGCAATTTCCTCATCATCGCCACTCTGGGTTTCGTGGGCTTTTCCATGATCTGCGGCATGGCCCAATCACTGACGGTCATGATCGCCGGCCGCATCGGCCAGGGCATCACCGGCGGCGCGCTGATCCCCACCGCCATGACGATCATCGCCACACGATTGCCGCGTCACCAGCAACCGGTCGGCAATTCGCTTTTCGGCGCGACCGCGATCCTCGGCCCGATCATGGGGCCGGTCCTGGGGGGCTGGCTGACGGAAAATGTCAGCTGGCATTATGCCTTCTTCCTCAACCTGCCCGTCGGTATCGCGCTGCTCGTCCTGCTGTTTGCAGCGCTTCCCCATGAGCGACCCCGGTTCGACCTGATAGGCGAGGCCGATTGGTTAGGCGTGTTCGGCCTGATCTTTGGCCTGGGCGGGCTTACTGTCGTGCTGGAGGAAGGCGAGCGGGAGCAATGGTTCGAATCCTCGACCATTATCTGGCTGACGATCATGACGGTCACCGGCTTCGCCATGCTGCTGGCGGGACAGATGCGTGCGCAGCGTCCCGTCATAAGGCTGCGTCTGCTGCTGGATCGGCAATTCGGCGCAGTCTTCATCATGGCGATGATGATCGGCATGGTGATTTACGGCACTTCCTATGTGATCCCGCAATTTCTAACGCTGATCGCCCATTATAATGCGCTGCAGTCAGGGCGAATTGTCCTTCTATCGGGCGTACCGATGGTGCTGATGATGCCGTTCATGCCTTGGGCCATCCGCAACATTCCTATTCATCTTTCCGTTCTGACCGGCCTCGTGCTGCTGGTTGGCAGTGCCTATCTCGAAACCTCGCTGACCGCGTCCTCGAAAGGCGCTGATTTCGTCGATTCTCAATTGATCCGCGGCTGCGGCACCATTTGCGTCATGATGTTCCTTAATCAGGCCGCGATCCGGTCGGTGCCGGTATCTCTGGCGAGTGACGCCGCGGGCCTCTACAATGCCGCTCGCAACCTGGGCGGTTCCTTTGCGCTGGCGGGCATCGCCGTCGTGCAGGATCAGCGGCTTTGGCTGCACAGCCGCCGCATGGAGGAAAGCCTGCGCGCCAATAGCCTCGATGTGCAAAGCTATATCGACATGCAGGCGCAGGCGCTCGGCAGCCGGGAGGCCGCCTATCGGGCGATCGAGCAGACCATACAGACCCAAGCGCTGACCATGACCTTTACCGATCTCTTCTGGATGCTGATCATCGGCATCCTGTGCACCGCGCCGCTTGTATTCCTGCTTCGTCCGCTGCCACAGCATGCCGCGCCCGTCGTGGCTCATTGAGATGCCGATGCACCACAAATCTGCACTTCTTTCCGCTCTGCTGCTGACCGCCGCCTGCACGACGGGGCCCGATTACCATGGGCCGGGCGATGCAGCTCCCGTCGCGCCGCCCAGTTTCGCAAGGGGCGCGATGGGCACTGGTGCGCTTGAGACAGCGCAGCCATGGTGGACATCGCTTCGCGACCCCATATTGGACCAGTTGATGGGTCAGGCGCTCTCGGCCAATCCGCGCCTCGACGTTGCAGCCGCCCGTATCCGCCAAGCGCGTTCGACGCTTCGCCAGCGCAAGGCCGACGGCTTGCCGACGATCAACGGGTCCGCCCTTTACGCGAAGGCGCGCCTACCCGGCCAGTCGGAGGACGGCGACGCCACCACGCTGGACCTTTACAATCTCGGTTTCGACGCCAGTTGGGAACTGGACCTGTTCGGCGGTCATCACCGGGCAGTAGAGGCAGCACGCGCCGATGTCGCGGCAAGCGAAGCAAACCTGGACGACGCCCGCGTCAGCCTGTCGGCAGAGGTCGCCCAAAACTATGTCGATCTGCGCGACCGACAGCAGCGCCTTGCCCTGGGCATGCAGGCGCTGGCGCTGCAGGATGAGGAGATCGCGCTGACCCGCCAGCGCTTTGAGCGCGGAACGATCGCACGCGGCGACCTGTTGCTGCAGGAAGTTGATCGCGACGGCGCACGCGCCCGGCTGACGCCGCTCAGGGCAGAGATTGACGCGCTGAAGGACAAGCTCGCGATATTGACGGGCGCAACGCCAGGCACGCTCGACGCGCTGCTGGAGCCGTCCGCTCCCCTGCCGCTGCCCCCGGCACAAGTCGCTGTCGGCGATCCGGCCACGCTGTTGCAGCGCCGTCCGGACATTCGGGCAGCGGAACGCAAGCTGGCGGCGCAGACGGCGCGGATCGGCGTGGCTGACGCCGCGCGCTTTCCGCATATCAGCTTCCTCGGCCTGATCGGGCTGGGCGGGTCGTCGCCAGAGGATCTGGTTGATCTCGACAAGTTCACGATCGCGGCGGTGCCGCGCATCAGCTGGACCTTTCTCGATTTCGGCAAGGCGCGCGCCCGCGTCACCGCCGCAGAGGCGCAACGGCACGAAGCGGCGGCCAATTATCGCGCGGCGGTGCTGGCGGCGCTGCAGGATGCAGAGGGCGCGCTGTCGCGCTTTCACCATCAGCGGGAAAGCCTTGCGGATCTGGTGCGGGCTGAGCAGCAGGCCAAGGCTGCCGCTGAACTGGCGCGGCAGCGGAGCGAAGCTGGGACGATTTCAAGAATAAATTATAGAATTGCGCAACGTCAGGCATTGGGAGCGACCCAGGCTAAGGTGCAGGCGATGGCGGCGCTGACCGATAGTTTCATCAGTCTTCAGAAGGCGTTGGGCCTTGGGTGGCAGGGCGCCGGCGGCGCCCAGGGCACGGAGGCCCCTGCCGTCCGCTGAGGATAATCGTTTCGTATAAGTAACGATTCAAGGAGAGGCAGGATGAGCGAAGTTTCGGCCATGGGATGCCGCCGTCTGGTGGGCAAGGTGATCATCGTAGCGGGGGCGTCGACCGGGATCGGGCGAGCCACGGCGTTACGGCTGGCGGCAGAGGGCGCGACCGTTGTGGCCGCCTCTCCCGCGCAGGAGAAGGACAAGATCGACAGCCTGGTGCAGGAGATTGAAAGCCAGGGCGGCCGGGCATTGGGAACGGAGTTCGACGCCACCGATGATGCTTCGGTTGCCGCGTTGATCGACATAGCCGTGAAGAGCTTTGGAGGCATCGACGCGGTGCATGCCAATTTCGCGGACCTGCGCGTGTTGATGACGGACAGCGATGTTCTCACGGTGTCTGATGAGGTGCTGGAGCGCACGCTGGACGTGAACCTCAAGGGCATGTTGCGCATCACTCGCCACGCCCTGCCCAAGCTGCTGGAACGCGGCGGCGGCGCGATGATCTATACATCATCGGCTGCAGCGATCATGGGCGAGCCGGTTCGCCCCTGCTATGCAATTGCAAAGGCCGGGATCAACGCGCTGGTTCGCCATGTTGCGAGCGGTTGGGGACAGCAGGGCATCCGCGCGAACGCGATCATGCCCGGCCTGGTCCTCACCCCCGAAATTCGCGCGACAATGCCGACCGACTTCCAGCAGGAAGTCTTCGCGCGCGGCCGCTCTCCACGCCTCGGCAAAGTTGAGGATATCGCGGCCATGGTCGCGCATTTGGCGAGCGCGGATGGCGAGTGGATCAGCGGCCAGAGCATCGCGGTCGATGGCGGATCGACGGTGAGCTGAAGCAGAATTGCAGGCTTTAACGACAGCCCATTCCCGTTCGGGTTGAGCCTGACGAAGCCCTCCGCCAAGCTCACGGCGAACGGAGATTTGGGTTATGCCGTTAAAAGCACGATGAACGGCCCTCTGCGCGCGCCTCCGTGGTCATCCATGCGCAAATGAGGTGATTG
>Ga0105148_100142_pt1 | contig 10674 bp, 12 predicted proteins | sample RS_199metaG_FD_91502 | JGI IMG/M metagenome (GOLD analysis project Ga0105148, IMG submission 91502) | Switchgrass associated microbial communities from Austin, Texas, USA, to study host-microbe interactions - RS_199 metaG | ecosystem: Host-associated > Plants > Roots > Rhizosphere | place: USA... | reverse complement strand
TGTCAAAGGGAGAGCAGCATGATTGGACAGTTCGTCAATTCGCTGGAATTTGCGCGCGATTTCACCCGTGTCGAAGAGGCACGAGTTGTTGCCGATGCCGACGCGATCACGTGGAACGCGCACGCCGACTTCGTGGTCGTTGGCTTCGGGGGGGCGGGGGTCGCGGCAGCGAACCAGGCGGCGGACGGAGGGCTCGATGTCATCGCTCTCGACCGCTACGAGGGGGGAGGCGCCACCCGGATGAACGGCGGGATCATCTATGCCGGTGGGGGCACCCACGTGCAGTCGGAAGCGGGATACGAAGACACCCCGGAGGAGATGTTTACCTATCTCTCGCGGGAGCTCAAGGGTGTCGTTACCGATGAGACGCTGAGGCGGTTCTGCGAAAGCGGGCCGGAAACCATCGAATGGCTCGAGATGCACGGCGTGCGTTTCAATGCGAAAGCCTACCCGAAGAAGGTCAGCTATCCCAATCCGGAATACTACCTCTATCATTCCGACAATACGCTGTTGCAGCGCTTCCGTACCAACAAGAAGCCCGCTCCGCGTGGGCACAAGGTTTTTGTCAATGTCGGCAACACGCCGGTCGGGGCTGGGATCGGGATTTTCGAACCACAGAAGGAATCCGCCAGCAAGGCCGGGGTCCGGGTTTTCAGCCAGTGTGACGTTCGGCAGCTGATTGTCGATGAAAAAGGCGCGGTGATCGGACTGAAGGCGCGCCGGGTTCCACCCGGGACGAAGGCGCATGCGGCACTGGTCGCGGCGCAGCGGGCCATGAGCAAGTGGCTGCTGATCATTCCAAACACCGCCCCCGGCGGACAGATTACGACCGCCCTTGGCAAGTACTACGGTCGCAAGGCCGCTCGGATCGAGGCAGAGGAAAGCATCGACTTCTTCGTGCGGGCGCGGAGAGGCGTGTGCATCTCGAGCGGCGGCTTCATCTTCAACGAGAAGATGGTCAAACACTATTGCCCTGATTACCTAAGGACCATGCAGTTGGGAACCCCAGCTGACGATGGCACCGGCATCCTGCTCGGCCACTCGGCTGGCGGGGTCTTGGCAGAGATGGACCAGGTCTCCGCATGGCGATTCATCAACCCGCCGAGTGCGTGGCCCAAGGGTATGCTGGTCAATACGGAAGGGCGGCGCATCGTTGACGAGGCGTCATATGGCGCGGATCTGGGTCGCGAAACCATGGCGCCCCAAAATGGTGGCAAGGCATGGCTGATCCTTGACGCCGCACTGTGGAAGGAAGGCAAGTATAACGTCAGGAACGGAAACCTGATGGCATTCCAGAAGCTTCCGGCAGTGCTTTCGATGATGTTCAGCACCAAGAAGGCGCCAACCATCGAAGCCCTCGCTCGCAAGATCAATATGGATCCGGAGGCTCTCCTGCAGACCCTGGACACTTACCGTCGGGCCGCTGCCGGAGAGATTGCCGATCCATTCGAAAAATCCACCGAGGACATGAGCCCCCTGACGGAGGGGCCGTTCTATGCGATCAACATGAACGGCGATAACCCGATGAATCCGATCTTCTCGATCACAGTTGGCGGGCTGCTGGTCGATGAGAAATCCGGTCTTGTGATGCGCAAGGATGGAACGACCGTTCCCGGCCTCTATGCTGCCGGGCGGACGGCGATCGGCTTGTGCACGTATCTTTACCTGAGCGGACTTTCTGCCGGCGACTGCATCTTCTCGGGCCGTCGCGCTGGACGGCATGCCGCCGATCCCGCCATCGACCACTCGGTTTCGCATCCGGGTCTCAGTGCCCTTTATCCGCTCAAGGAAACGATTTCGGCCTGAACGGGCGAACCTGAAAATCCGGGAGAGCTCCTCGAGACGAATAAGAGTCGTCCATTGAGGTACAGGCAATGTTGGTGCGGACGGATTCCCGACGGTCGATTGATTGGTGACAGGGACCTGGACGGGACACAATGCCCCAGGTGCACTGCGATCACGCAAGCGTGGTGAATGGCTGCGTTATCCGGTTCTAGGCCGCGCTTCCGGAGAAAGATCCTGCGTGCGCGTTGTCCAGCGCCCGACCTGCTCAGTGTGGATGGAAGACACGCGAGCCAAACAGGCAGTGGTCTGACGCCCCTGGTGTGCAGGTCGAATCCTCAAATGTGCCCTCCAACGGCAACTAAGATAAGATGCCTCCGATTTCCTTCGTCGTGCTGCACTTTTGATCGCGGGTTGCGCGATCCTCGGGAGTCGTCTTCCATCAGTTTGGCTCACGCCTCCTCGAGCAGCCTGCGGAGGGCCGCGCGGTCGATCTTGTAAGCGCTATTGAGCGGCATCGTTTCGACAAAGCGCCACCGGGCCGGCACGTGAGGCGATGGGAGGTGTTCCCGCATGTGGCGATCGAGATCAGCGACGCTAGGTGCCTTTAATCCGGGTCGAAGTTGCAGAACCGCGCCCGGCACCTGGTGTAGGACCGGGTGACTGATCCCAACAACGCCGGCAGACGCCACTGCTGGGTGCATTCGGAGCACCTGCTCGACCGATTCAGGCAGAACCTTGAAACCGCCGCGCATGATCGCCCCATCCGCGCGGCCGATGCAAAACAGAAATCCGTCCTCGTCGATCCGGACAATGTCCGAAGTGTGAATCCATTCCTGTCCCATCCGCGGCGAAATAACGTCGAGCAGCCCTTCGGCCCCAGTAGGGAGAATCGCACCGGTCTCGGGATTGCGGACCCGCAACTGGACGCCGGGCAATGCGCGGCCCGAACTGCCCAACTTGGCGTCGCCCCACTCCGAATCGAGAGCCGGTGTCATCGCTGCCACCGGCCCGCCAAACTCCGTCGCTCCGTAGATCAGCAGGATGCGGATGCCGTATGTGTCCTGGAAACGCTTCTGGATCGATGGATCGAGAGGTGCTGCACCGGTTGTGATGTACCGGATGGAAGCCAGATCCTCGCGCGGGACCTGCGCCTCGAGAATCATCGGGATCGCCGCAGAAGGCAAGCCGCCGGTCACTGGCCGGTACTCGACGACGAACGCCCGCCAGGCCTCGAGCGAGAACTTGTCGAGCAGCACCGTGCGCTGGCCCTGCAGAAAGGTACCGACCAACGACGACAATCCTGCGATGTTCCCGAACGGGAACGCCATCAGGAAAGGAGGTACGGTCGGGTCTTCCAGCACCGGTGCGCCCTGATTCAGCATCATGTGCGCGAACACATGTTGAGCAATCGGAAACTGCTTCGGCGGACCGGTGGTGCCGCTGGTCAGGATGTCGATGGTCGGGTTTGGTTCAGGTGCGGCCGGCTCCCGTCTGCGTCCGGTTACCGCAAGGCGCGCACCGGTTGCTCCCAAGCTGATGCAGCTGATGCCGATTCGTTCGACCACCGCCAGAACTTCGGGCGTCAGATCCGTCTCCATCAACAGAAGGCCTGGTGACTCAAGCTTCTCGACCGAAGCCGCAATCGCCGCCGGGGACTGGAATGCGTAGATCATCCGGATTGTGCGCGACTCCGCCAGCATCCCGACCAGTGCTGCCAGCGCTTCCGGAGTATTTCTCGCAAGGAAGCTGACGGGAGAGTAGCCAATCCCGGACTCCTTAAGGAGTTGCTGAACCTGACTCGCAAGGTTCTGAACCCAGCCCCAGCTGCGCCATGCCCCTTCGAACTGGACCGCGTCGCCATCGGGATCAATGTCGAACAGCCTGCCACAAAGCTCTGAGAATTGAGGGTTATTCATTCGTTGGCCACCTACAATTTGACGATTTTGGAACGGGGTCAGGTGCCGGGCCTTCGGGCACCCCGCGCGCACAGTGGAGCATACGCCAATTGTCCTAAAGGATCATGTCACCCTCCTGCCAATCGTGATCGTATGCGCGGGCTTTGACGGTAATGTGGTTCGCCAGCCACCTCAGCTGATCGTCGCCTTCGGCGCGATCCATCCCAAGGATCGAGTCGGCGAACAGCGGCGAGAGGTTGAGCAGCTTGCGTCCCGTTTCGCGCTGAGTGAAAATTAGTGGATGCACCATTGTATAGGCGCCGCCTTCGATCTTCTTGTCGAGACCTTCCTGGATGGGGTTGCTCCTGACGACGCGGATATTCTGGCGCGGCAGGAACGGGAAGTTAGGAACTGTACGCGGCTTCATCACGTACACGACTTCGAGGTGATCTGAGCGCGTCTTTACCTCTTCGAGCGGCGCGTCGTAGGCCTCGATCATGCCGGGCATGCTGACATCGGCGCCAGCGCAGAACGTATCGCCCACAGCCGTGGGGTTCACCACCCCCACCCCGGTATCCTGCGCTGCATCGCGCAACTCCCGCTTCAGCACTTCGCCCATCGGCGGGCTCACTGCGTTGCTAACTTCGGGGTTGTTCAGTTGGAGAGTAAGGCCGTCTTCGAGACTCGTAATAGCGGGGGAGGTCATTGCAGCTTCAGGCTCCCTGTATGCGGGTCGATTCATCCGATACTACAACATCGACGCGAAAATCGCTCGAAGCGGGACCATAAAATCAGCCGGCTGCGATTCTGTCGGTCGAACGATAGCTAGACAGCATTTGCGGTTTGGTCCATCTGACTCACATAATTGCAACAACGGAGAAGGGCGATGATGTCAGGGAAGGCCATCATTACAGGCGCCGCCGGTGGCATGGGCCGAGCCTGTGCTCGCCTGTTTGGAAATTCGCACGAGTTGGTCCTGACTGATCTTGCGTCCGAAGGTTTCGACCGCTTCGTAGAGGAGCTGCGCGCAGATGGTTACTCCGTGCAGGCCTTCAGCGGCGATCTTGCCGATAAGTCGGTCCTGTCGGGTCTTGCCGCCTCGCTTGACGGCCGGGAGCGGCTAACGCTTGTTCACACTGCGGGCCTCGGGCCCTCCCAGGGGAATTGGCGCACGATCATCGAAGTTAATCTGATCGCCACGGAACGACTGCTGAAAGCGATCGAACCGCGGCTCGCGCCGGGGTCGGTGGGCATCCTGATCGCATCGATGGCGGCTCATATGATGCCGCTGAGTGAAGAGATCACCGTCTTGCTTGACGATCCGCTTGATCCTGATCTCCTCGAAAAGCTGGCGCCGATTGTCGCGAGGATGGCGCCCGATTTGGGCCCGGCCGGGGACCAGGCGCTGGCCTACGTGTTTACCAAGAGAGCCGTCCGTCGCATGGCGGAGCAGCGAGCAGAAGCCTGGGGGAAAAAGCAGGCCCGCATCGTCTCGATTTCGCCAGGGGTCATCATGACGCCGATGGGGCGATACGAGAGGGATAATTCTCCACACGCGGCTGCTCATGGTAACGCAGCCGCACTGGGCCGCATGGGCACACCTATGGACATTGCGCTGACCGCGCAGTTCCTGGCCAGTGACGCCGCGGCCTATGTTACGGGGACGGACCTGCGCGTCGATGGCGGCTCGATCGCGGTTGAGCGTTATCGCAGCGTGCGGTGACCGGTGGTCTGCTGCGCGCGTGCCAGGGACGGCAGGTTGCACTAGCCTTGCGGAGGTTTCGGCAGAAGAGGCCGCGAAAGGCATGATCGGTAACATCTTCGACAGCGATGGCGCCGTGCGCTACGGCACCTGTACCACATCCGAACCTGTGCTCGAGATTTCGCTTCCGGGTCGGGGTGCAAACCGTTTCTGCGGCAGAACATCGGATTGCTACGCGGGTCTGGCGGGGTGGCGCGATGACTTGGCGCGCGGCCCTTTACTTCGACACCTTTAGTTCTTGGCTCCAGGAGACGTACTTTGGTTGACCCTCGAACCTATAAGGCGGCTGTCTACCGCGGGATTGGCAATGTCGACCTGGTCGATCTGCCATATCCCAAATGCGGCGACGACGAGATCATTATTCGAAATCTGCTGACCGGCGTTTGCGGCTCGGATGTGGCTGCCTATCATTCTGGCGGTGACGACAACATGATCTGGAAGGATCATGAATTCGGCCATGAAGCGATTAGCGAAGTCGTCGAAATCGGCCGGAACGTCGTTGGACTGCATTTGGGCGATCACGTTTTCCCCAACTACGACAAGGCCCTTCGCGATCCGATGCGCATGGCAACCGTCGGCGGTTTCTCCGAGTTCATCAGGATTCCGGAATGCGAAGTCGGCTACAGCGTGCTGAAGATCGACAACGACATCCCCTTGCGGACGGCAGTGCTGTTCGAACCATTCGTCATCGGCACCCGCGCTGCACGGAGTCTGAACCCTGGTCCGAGTAAGACCGCCATCGTGTTCGGAGCGGGGATCATCGGAATGTCGGCGGCGATCATGCTCAAGTGGTTCGGCTGCGTAAAGGTGATGATCGTCGATATTTCGGAGTGGCGTCTGGAAAATGCGCGCCGCTTCGGCCTCGTGACCTGCAACCCGACCAACGAGGATTTTAAGGCCAAGGCTTTCGCGGAGTTCGGATCGAAGACTTCATTCCTGGGCGAGCGTTGCAGCGCCGATCTTTATATCGACGCAATTGGTAAGAAAGCGGCGATCGACAGTTTCGCACTCGTGGCGGGCTTCGAGGCATCGCTTGCGGTCGTGGGGGTTCACCACGCCCCGGTTGATCTCGACCTTGCCATGCTGTGCTATGCCAACTGGCACGTAGGCGGATGCGGGAACCTGCCAACCGAAGAGGCAATGGTCGACATCCTCGATATGATGCGCTCGGGCACCTACGATCTTTCGTCGCTGGTTACGCATGAGTATCCGGTCGATCAGATCGAGGAGGCGCTGGTCATGGGGGCAGACACGACGCAGGCGCAGAAGGTGTGCATAGCCTTCTAGGCAGGAAACTGCGGAGCGCAAAGGGACCTCGGTCGCGGTTTCGGGGATGCCGTCCCTACGTCCGCTGGTGCCAGATATTGCGGCTGTAGCGTGCGTTCATTTGGGCCAGTTTGATATCGCCCGCGTGAACTGCGGCAAGTTCGAGCAGCGTCGATACCCGCGAGACCCGACCGTGTTGATTGCCACTGAGAAGTGACGCGGGTGGATATGTGTCCCCCGGCGGCCTGGATGCCGAGCGCGGTGCGATGTGAGTCTTGCCGGCGCAGGGCCCAACGATCAGCACGGCGTTATTGGCCCCGTCGATGAAGTCGTCGCGGTGGAGTTGGCGGACCATGGCCTCGTTGATCTCGCTGGAGGAAAAATCGAAGCCGGTGAGGTCCTTGTAGGCCGGGTGACGTTCGCGGTCTCGGTATCGCCATTATGGCACATGCTGCCGACCACAGTGACTGGCAATGCCTTGGGCGACCATGTCACAACATAATCGGCGAGACGTTCTGGCACATTCTGCGGCCGGTTGCCTGCGCGGTTGACACCCACCAGTCGCGATCAGCTCCAGATATTCGGCATCGAGCAGCGTCCCGCAACGATCTCAACCCGTGGTACGCCGTGTGACAGCGGGAAATACGGCTTGATCCGCCGCATCTGCGCCTCAGACAACCAGATCAAATCCCCATGGCGATGCCTTCTTGTACCGCCATTGAATCAACCGATCTCGATCCTCGCAAGCAATTTAATAGGTCCTGAGCCTAGGATTTTATCATCGCGCTGTCCGTGGGGCATCACGGATCGGGTCGAGAAGTGATCCCGGCGATGATCGTTCTCACCAACGCTTTTGCCATCTCCGATGGCGTCGAGGGTCCATCCACTTGATACCAGCGCGCAGACCAGTTCAACGCCCCTGCGATCACGAGCGCGGTGACTTTGACGTCGGGAACGGCGGCAGAGCCGTCGAGCGCCGCCTGTTCGATCATCTGGCGCAGATAAGTGTCAACTTCACGCTTTAGCTTGCGGAACTCGGTTCGGTTGCCGGGGGCAAGCGCCTCGTCCCCCGTTCGGATAACGCACCGGCCGAATTCCGTCATGATGATTTCAGCATAGCGGCACAGGAACGCTTCCAGCCGCACAAGGCCATCGCCGGGAAGCGACTGGGCCTGATCGGCCGCTTCACGCAGCCCATCCAAGCCGATCCGAACGCACTCGAACAGTACGCGGTCTTTGTTACCTAGATAGTGGTAGATCACGGGCTTGGTCACGCCCACCGAAGCGGCGACATCATCAAGGGAGGTGGCATGGAACCCGCGTTCGTTGAACAGCTTCACCGCGGCCCGGAGGAGAGCCGCCCGTTTTTCGTCCCGGGCCTGTGCGGTCGGACGTTCCCACCCGAAGGGCGTAGCTCTTTTTTCACCCATGTAATCTCCGATGGAACCTGAAGATGATCCGCTTGACATGCAAGGACCTCGTCACTCACCTACCGATGAGTAAATTTATTCCGATGAGTAGACAAGTTGAGTCGCCGGTTCCTTTTTAGATCGAGTGGCGACGGTCAGACAGAAGGGCGCGGAAATGCGGATCGATGGAATTGCGGCCGTTGTAACGGGAGGAGCGTCAGGCCTAGGCAGCGCGACGGCGAAGATGCTGGCGGACGCCGGCGCCAAGGTGACGATTTTTGATCTCAACGAGGATGCCGGCAACGCGGCGGCGGCGGAGATCGGCGGACAGTTCGTCAGCGTCAATGTTGCAGATGATGCGAGCGTTGCTACCGGTCTCGCCGCGGCTCAGGACGCTCATGGAGTGGCCAGAATTCTCGTCAATTGCGCGGGCATCGCGCCTGCGGTGAAGACGGTCGGCAATGAGAATGCGCCGCATCCGCTTGACGTCTTCGCGAAGACGGTCGGGGTAAACCTTGTCGGTACCTTCAATGTGATTTCGAAGTTCGCAGCGTTGCTTGCTGCGGCGAATGAAATTGATGGTGAGCGCGGTGTCATCGTCAACACTGCCAGCGTGGCGGCGTTCGAAGGCCAGATTGGGCAGGCAGCCTATTCCGCTTCAAAAGGCGGAGTAGTGGGCATGACACTGCCGATCGCGCGTGACCTGGCGCAGCACAAGATTAGGGTGATGACGATCGCACCCGGGATTTTCCTGACACCAATGCTGGAAACTTTTCCACAGAGCGTTCAGGATGCGCTCGGTGCGCAGGTGCCGCATCCCAGTCGACTGGGTAAGCCTGCCGAATATGCTCACCTCGTCAAATCTATTATTCTGAACCCCATGCTCAACGGCGATGTGATCCGTCTCGACGGCGCGATCCGCATGGCGCCACGTTAACCCTGTGGTTGCTGGGATCAATTTCACCGTTTCGGACGGCGTAGCGCGGATTACTTTGGACAGGCCGGATGTCGGGAACGCCATCGATCTGCCGCTCGCGCGGGCCCTGTTGTCGGCGGCGATTGTCTGCGAAGCGGACGTGGCGATCCGCTGCGTAGTGCTCACGGGGCAGGGGCGCCTATTCTGCACGGGCGGCGACGTCGGTGCCATGAGAGAAGCTGGCGAAAAGTTGCCGGCGATGTTGACCGAACTGATTACTGCTTTCCACGCTGCGGTGAGCAGGCTTGCCCGCATGGCGAAGCCACTGCTGGTCCTGGTGAACGGACCCGCCGCCGGTGCGGGCTTTAGCTTGGCCATGCTAGGCGACGTCGTCCTGTCGTCCCGTTCGGCCCATTATACTGCCGCCTATGGCGCCCTCGGGCTCACCGCAGACGGCGGCTTGAGCTGGCTGTTGCCGCGCCTCGTGGGGCTCAGGAAGGCCCAGGAGATCATCCTGACCAATCGACGCATCAAGGCGGACGAAGCAGAGACGATCGGCCTGGTCACGCGCACCGTTGATGATGCTGCCCTGACGGATGAGGGGGATGCAGCGGCCACGGTGCTGGCTGATGCCCCCGTCGCTGCGCTCGGCGCGGCCCGCGCGCTTCTTAGAGAAAGTTTCGAAAGCGACTTCGAGGTCCAGCTTGATCGTGAGTTACGGTCGATGGCGGTCGCTGCTGCCGCGGAGGCGAGAGAGGGCTTGGCGGCCTTCTTTGCCAAGCGGTCTCCGGTATTTAGAGGGCGTTGAATCATGGCCGCTGCCTATGCCGTCGGAACACTGCGCACCCCCGGCGGCCCCGCGCGCAAAGACGGACTTTTTGAGATGCGGCCTGCTGCGGATGCGGCGGCGAAGGAGGACGTTATCGTGGGCTGCGTGGCGCGGCGCGGCGATCAGGCGTCCGCCTTCGATCCCAAAATGGTCTTCGCCGCCGGGCTGCCTGACAGCGTCCTACCGGTGACGATTGACCGCATTCGCCGAGAAGCGGCCCGGCACCTGAACCGGACGCTGAGGATCGCGTCATGACCATCCACACCCGGTTCACAGACCTCGTCGGCATCGACTATCCAATCGTGCAGGGCGGCATGATGTGGGTCGGCCGCGCCGAGCTGGCCGCCGCCGTCTCCAACGCCGGGGGCCTGGGTATCCTCACCGCGCTGACCCAGCCGACGCCGGACGATCTGCGCCGCGAAATCGATCGTTGCCGGACAATGACGAAGAACCCGTTCGGGGTGAACCTGACAATTTTGCCCTCGGCCGCCGCCTTATGCTGAGTATCGCCGTGCGATCATCGACAGCGGGATCACCATCGTCGAAACCGCCGGTCACAAGCCGCAGGAACATGTCGAGGAATTCAAGGCGCACGGCGTCACCGTGATCCACAAATGTACCGCGGTTCGCCACGCCCTGTCGGCTGAGCGCATGGGGGTCGACGCGATCTCCATCGACGGTTTCGAGTGCGCAGGCCATCCCGGCGAAGACGATATTCCGGGGCTGATCCTCATTCCTGCGGCTGCCGACAAGGTGAAAGTACCGATGATCGCGTCGACCCCCATGCGCTCAGCCGACAGGGCGTGGCGAAC
>Ga0105148_100140_pt1 | contig 10715 bp, 9 predicted proteins | sample RS_199metaG_FD_91502 | JGI IMG/M metagenome (GOLD analysis project Ga0105148, IMG submission 91502) | Switchgrass associated microbial communities from Austin, Texas, USA, to study host-microbe interactions - RS_199 metaG | ecosystem: Host-associated > Plants > Roots > Rhizosphere | place: USA... | reverse complement strand
GTCTGGAGTTGCCTTAACAGCTTCACTGCTCATCGGGGCGAAGGCCTGAGGATCTTCAAGCCTGAAGATGAACACGCCCTTCACATCGGACCGCGTATCCTGCAATCCAGAAATCCGCCCCAGCGCCTGGGCAAGCGTCAACCCCGTGCCTTCAAACGGGACCTCATCGTTCTTGCCGATAGCACCTAAGGCGGTAAAGCTAAATGGCTGGAACAAGGCGGTCATAACGTCTTCGGGCTGCAAGCGCACATTCTGGGAAGGGTCACGGATCACCGACTCAAGCGGCAAGGATACCACTTTAGAGCCGCGTGTGATCTGAATCGTCGTTTTATTTACCGGTTGCTTAACCCCTCCGGCAAGCGCCAGAACGTCGAGCACGCGTTCACCTCGAGCCGTAAGGGGAACTCGACTGCTGCTCATCACATCGCCAACCACTGTCACGTTGGCGGCGGCGTTTCGAACTAAACGGACCACTGCTTGAGGGCGGTGTGCGATGCCCGTTAGGCGAGAGGTGATGTCTCGCGCAATCGCTTGAGGTGCCCGGCCGGCTGCCTGGACCTGACCTATAAACGGCACAACAATCTGGCCATCACTATCAACCATCTGCTCCGGCAAGGCTGTGCCGCGCCCACCCGACACCGATCTTAGGTCACTGCTCGGTCCAAAAAGGGCGGCAGGCGGCGCTTCCCATATGGCTACATCGAGCACATCCCCACGTCCGACGACGGTTCCAACCGGAGTCCCCTCGCCTAACTCTTCCGAAAAGAGATGCTGCCGATCGCTTGCAAGCAGATGTCGCGTAACATCATCGGTAACATCGACGACCTGAATGCCCGCACCGCCAATGTGATGTCCGTCCTCTACCCGAGCTATGCCCCTGCTAGACGGTCCCGTAGCTGGCATTATCGCGCAAGCGGGGATCATCAGAGTAGAGCTGATCAATCCGACCAGTTTGAAGACAGAAACGTTTTTTTTCATGTATGAGGTTCGGCCATAATGTAATGTTGAGCAACAGCCGGCTCGTTCGACAAGAGCCCTGCGGCCACCTTACGCGGCGATCAGAAATCGGACAACATAATTCCATCCGGCCATGGGCGACTTCTAGACATGGTAGATCTTGCTGGACGCCGCCATATGGGGAGGCTACGGACTGGAGCCTCCCTGCATCTCAGGGAGCATATCGCTTGGGTTAAGGTTGAGCAAATTTATGGATATGGCGCGCATCGAACCCCGCATGGGCGCAGAGGGGCCTCAAGAGCTCGAGGTCCGCGAAAGCCACCGCGAGCGCGGCGGGGCGGTTCTGATCAAAAAAATCAAGAAGTTAGACCCCGTATTCATAACGACGGTGATCGTCCCCACTCTACTGGCGATCCTGTATTTTGGCTTGCTCGCATCGAGCGTCTATATATCGGAATCCCGATTCATCGTCCGGAGCCCTGACAAACCCGCCCCCTCGGGGCTGGGAGTGCTTTTAAAGGGGGCGAGCGCCGGTGGTGCAGGTGATGAGATATACGCCGCGCAGGAATACGTCGTGTCTCGCGATGCACTACAGGCCTTGAACAAGAATAACGCTTTCGCCCGCGCTTATGGCTCTCAGGCAGTGTCTTTTTTTGACCGGTTCAACGCGAGCGGGTTAGATGACACCTTTGAGGACCTGTACAAATATTACGAGAAGAAAGTGTCTGTAGAGCATGACACAGCTTCTTCCATTGTTACGCTCACGGTACGGGCTTTCTCACCTCGCGACGCGCAGCGTTTCAATGAGCAATTGCTGGAGATGGCAGAGGCTACGGTAAACAAGCTAAATGATCGAGGCCGGCAGGACCTCATTCGTTTCGCCAGTCGCGAAGTGGAGGACGCTAAGGCGAAATCACAGGCTGCCGCAATGGCATTATCAGCATACAGAAATCAAGCAGGCGTTGTTGACCCCGAAAAGCAAGCGACCGTCCAGATCCAGATGATCTCCAAGCTTCAAGACGAACTTATAGCGACCCGCACACAGTTGCTCGAATTGAGGGCGTTCGCACCTGCCAATCCGCAGATAGAGGTATTGGCAACGCGAGCGAGGGGATTAAGTGCGGAAATCAACGAGCAACTGGGCTTGGTGGCAGGCAGCCAAAAATCCCTGTCTTCTCGAGTAGCCCGATATCAGCGGTTGACGCTGGAGAGCCAGTTTGCCGACAAGCAGTTGGCAAGCGCGATGGCATCTTTGGAAGTGGCCCGTAACGAGGCACGCCGCAAACAAGCCTATGTCGAACGTATTGTGCAGCCCAATGTACCAGATGATGCCCTGGAGCCCCGTCGGCTCAGAGGTGTGCTATCCACCTTCATTCTTGGTATCGTTGCATGGGGAATTGTCAGCATGCTCATTGCTGGCGTGCTTGAGCACAAGGATTAACTAGTCGGTGACGAGCACATCTCGACTCGCCACCTTCGGAAAAAGCGCAGCCATTCAGGGCAGGGTAATCTATGCGTTACTCATGCGCGAGATACTGACGCGGTATGGCAGGCATAATATCGGCTTTCTCTGGCTGTTTGTAGAGCCCATGCTTTTCACCACTGGAGTGACGATCCTTTGGTCTGTTTTCAAGGCAAATCATGGCTCTTCGCTCCCGATAGTCGCTTTCGCGCTCACTGGATATTCAAGCGTTCTTCTTTGGCGCAATATGCCAAATAGATGCATTGGTGCCATCGAGCCAAACCTCGCACTAATGTATCATCGCAATGTTCGTCCTATAGATGTTTTTTGCGCCAGACTGCTGCTTGAAGCTGGAGGAGCGACCGTTTCTTTTATCACTCTTAGCCTTTTCTATATTTACATCGGCTGGCTCGATCCGCCAGATGATGTCCTCATCGTGGTGGAGGGCTGGCTACTGATCGCTTGGTTCGGCGCAAGCCTAGCTATGTTCCTAGGAGCGCTTGGCGAAAAGACTGAGCTCGTCGACCGGTTCTGGCATCCCGCATCTTATCTGATGTTCCCGCTTTCTGGGGCAGCGTTCATGGTCGACGCACTCCCTCATGCTGCGCAGAAGTATATTTTGTACATACCGATGGTGAACGGCGTCGAAATAATCCGTATGGGCTATTTTGGTGATCAGGTTCGCGTCCACTACGATTTACCATATCTCTTGGGATGCTGCACTGTGTTGACCTTGCTCGCGCTTTCGCAAATAACCGTAATCAGCCGAGAGATCACGCCGGAATGATAAAGGTTGAGCACGTCAGTAAAGTTTACCCCATTCGCGGCGGGAACCGACGAGTGCTGGACAACATTTCATTTACGCTTGGTCGTGGCGAAAAATTGGGCATTCTTGGTCGCAACGGCGCTGGGAAATCGACTTTAATCCGGCTGGTCAGTGGCGCAGAACGTCCCACCTCCGGTAATATCGCCCGGTCTATGTCAGTTTCTTGGCCCCTAGCATTCGGAGGAGCTTTCCAGACGTCTCTGACAGGTCTTGATAACGTGAGATTTATCAGTCGAATATACCGGCAAGACTATAAAAAAAATATCGATTTTGTAGCTGAATTCACCGAACTGGGGTTGTATTTAAAGGAACCAGTCAGGTCATATTCTCAGGGAATGCGCGCGCGTCTTGCTTTTGCCATTTCGATGATAATTGAATTCGATTGCTATCTGATTGACGAAATTAGTGCAGTTGGGGACGCCAAGTTCCACGAAAAATGTGAGGCTGAGCTTTTTAATAAGCGGGGCGATCGTGCTATGCTTATCATTGCTCATGACCCAAACTATGTTCGACACCACTGCCAAAAATTTGCCGTACTACACGACGGCAAGATGAGCTTTTTCCAAGATTTCGATCAGGCGAACAATAAGCATCACCACAACCTTCAAATGTCTTTTTAAAGATTATACATGCCAAGGATGTTTGGGTGGTCGATCAATTCCCTCCTGATTATTTCCAGCTGTTCTTTAATGAAGCTGGATATACATACTGGTCGGGAAGCTCGCCACCTCCTTTTGTTAGCACTTCATCGACTTGCCTAGTCACTCCCCACGGCGATTTACGTGAGGATTACGAACGCCATGGAACGTACAACTCGGTATATTTCGTAGAACAAAACCTTGGATCGCTGCCTCAGTGGCGCCTTATTTTGGATGAACTTATAAGATTGCTACGTCCAGGGCAGATTACGCTCCTCGTCGTCAGGTTGACTGCTATTCGAGTAACTAAAGCCGAGTTTTTTAGCTTACTCGAGCGCCAGCCCCATGCTTCATTTTCTCAAAGAATAGTCCCAGATGAGTTGAAGGATTCGAGTCTCATCGTGCTCGAATGCTTCAGAAGTCGCACCTATCCAAGCCTTGATTCGCTAGGCTTCGGAATGATTTCTGATGGAGCCCGGCCGGCTGCGATAAGTCAGTTCATTGAAAGCATATTGCAAATTCAAAGCATCAATCATGTAAACTGGCAAGTTGCGCTATGTGGCCCTCGAAGATTGCTGGGCAATCTACCAAAACGTCTCCTTAGGAAAGTTCAGAGCCACCTTCTTTTTGTCGAAGAACCTGCGGATTGGCGCACCGAAGGGTGGATTACCAAAAAGAAGAACCTGCTGGTCCAAAGCTTAACTTCGGATAATATCGTTATCGTTCACGATAGATATATTGTTCCACAAGATTTTCTGAAGAATCTTCGGGAGTTTGGTGCGGACTTCGACGTTATTGCGCCGGGTCAGACGCGCAATGGACTAAGATTTCCCGACTGGACCGCCACATCCGCAGAGTGGGCGACCGACAAAACCTACCTGCTTCCTTATAACGTCGGAAGCCCTTTCGTTTATATAAACGGAGGTGCCATCATCGCGAAGCGTCAGGTCCTTGTCCAGAATGGATGGAACGACCTACTCTTCTGGGATCAGTGCGAGGATATCGAACTAACCCGCCGTTTGGAGGGGCAAGGCATCATAGCTCGCAACGCGCCTCGCGTACGCCTTGAAGCGACCGAAGCCAGAAGCGGTTATGAGCAAGCGTTTGAGCGTACAAGACATGACGGTTCGCCGATGCCCGCTGACAACGCAGTGCGCACCGGTGAAACGCTTAGGTTGCACGACCTTACTTACGCCGGGGTCGAGAGAAGAGGGGTAATCGCGTGGCCCTACTTCTGGCGAACCTCCTCGAGCGGCCTGATCGCAGCCAAGCGACAGGTTGAGCTAACTCTGTGTAATGTCTCTGCTGATGCCGCATATATATGTTTGACCGGGAACATTGCAGTAACTCCAAACCTCATTCCGCATATATCGGTAAATGGAATTGCGATCCAAGCGAGGCGTGATGGCACAGCATTGATCCTTCCGATCGAAGGTATTCCTAAAGCGGCGGGAAGGCAGTTGGTCGTAAATTTCCACGATGTGGGCGGCCTGATTATTGAATCGATTACGCTCGGCGAGGCAGGCCGTAGAATAGGCTATCCTGTTTCGATAAATCGCGGGGACCCAGATGCCGAGGGGCTGCTTGGGGAAGGATGGTGGGGGCTAGAGCAATGGGGTACATGGTCGGCGGGCACACACAGCACCCTTTACATCCCTACTTCAACTGACAACCATGATCGCGACATCAGAATATGGCTCCGCCTCAAGACCCTCCCGAAACTCGGTCAGCGCTACAAGTTCGTGGGGATATCCTGCAACGGCTTTCCGATCAGCGTTCTGAAGGTAGTCGCCGACGGTAAGGAGCGGAGTTACTCTATTCGAGTTCCATCTTCCATTGCGCAGCAGAATCCTCTCATGATAATAGGGCTGGCGATGCCTGATGCTTCTTCTCCCTCTGAACAGGAGCAAACCAACGATAGAAGGCTAATCGGCATAGGACTGACGAAGATCGGCATACGGGCGGCTCCTTCCCTTCCCCGCTCATCGTTGAGGGAGCGAATAAGACGCCTCATCAAGACTTAAAGCCAAGGTTGAGCATTTAGGTCCGCCCGGTTTCAGTCACATTAATAGCTGCGCGCAGTTACCATGACTTATCGCTCAGCGGGATAGATAAGTCAGCCAATCTGATATGGAGCTTCAGAAATGCCTTCCCCTGATAGCTTTTTTCTTCACAAGCTAGCTGATGCCGCCGACACACATACTTTGCCACGGTTCAAATCCCCCTTGACGGTTTCTAACAAGAACGGCTCCGAAAGTGGATTTGACCCCGTGACAGAAGCCGACATCGCCGCCGAAGAGGCAATAAGAGCGATCATTTCACGCGAGTTTCCTCAACATTCGATTTTAAGTGAGGAGTTTGGAGCATCAGGCCGCTGTAATGCTCAATGGGTCCTTGATCCGATCGATGGAACTCGTGCTTTTCTCAGCGGCATGCCAAATTGGGGAACACTCATCGGCTTCATGGAAGATGGTCGTGCAGTGGCCGGCTTGATGAGCCAGCCATTTACCGGTGAGCGTTTTTGGGCCGATGGCGACGGTGCGTGGTCAGGCGATCTAAAACAGCGGGCTTCTTTAAGAACGAGCAGGGTCGATGACCTTTCCATGGCTATACTTCACACAACTTCGCCCGAGTATTTCGACGAAGCGAAGCGTGCCGGCTTTGCCCGTTTGTCAAAAACAGTTAGACTAACGCGATATGGGGGTGAGTGCTATGCGGCCGCGATGGTGGCTGCTGGCTATGTTCATTTGAATTTCGAGCCGGTACTTGAGCCCTATGATGTGGTCGCGCTAATACCGATCATTGAACAGGCGGGTGGCGTGATTACTCGACTAGATGGCGGGCGTCCGGAAATTGGCGGACCTATATTGGCCTCAGCCAATCCCGCGCTTCACCATGCAGCCTTAGAACTGCTAAATTCCAGCTGAAAAAACGCTATTTAACTTTTACATCCACGACATTATTCACTTCGAATGTTCGAACGTCGTAGCCGTCTGCGATTACGCCGTTAAACAGCGGACAGACGAAATAAACCCCTCGGAACGTCTGTTCCTCGCGATTACGGACGATATGTCCCACAGCGCGCGAATAAACCGAAGCATCTCGGAAAAAATAAGTGCCTGCGGACGCATGAGAAGAGATCACGCTTTTCTCCGCCGTTCGCGTAACTCGTCCATCTGCACCTAGTTCAGCATAGCTGTAAATCGGACTATCCGCCTGAAATACGGGAATCGCCCCGCCCAGTTGGGCGTCATCAGAGAAAACCCTTTCCGGTTCAAAATCTTCATCGTAAAGGATGTCAGCGAGATCAACACAAACCAACTTCGTTGGGTTACAGACTGCTACTCCGGCTAAGGCTGAAAATACTGCTCCAGCGGTCGCATGAGAAAGGTACACCAAACGAGCTTCTGGAAACCAATGTAGCAAACTTCTAGCAGCAAAAGCTCTACTACACTCCGAATCTTTCAGGACAAAAGTCAAGTTGAACGCTGAAACCTCCCCACGGCGCCACCATGAGCGCGAAGTCAAAACGCGTACAAGCATTGGGTTGCCGTCAATGCTGATTTCGGCCTTGGTAGATCCATCGGGATACTCAAAGTCAGGACCGGCCAGGGGGACTACTATCTCCATAAGGTCACGCCGGAGCGTGCAATGACCGAGCGTCACTACCCACAGTTCGGACCAAATAGCTGTCCAAATCTTCAGGAGTACCTAGTCCAGACATAGCAGCAGATGGCACTTCATAGACACCTATCTTAGCACCACTTCTAATCAAGTAATTATACACAGGACAGGTATAGAACTCGTTATTAACACGATCGTTATGCGCGATCATGTCAACTGCCGCCCGCACGAATTCCGTTCCATTCATAAACAGATATATGCCCACGGTAGCCAAATCGGAAATCGGCTTTTTTTCTGCCACTTCTGTTACGTAACCATTCTCGTCAAGCGCGGCGAACGACCATTTCGGATTGCGCTCTGCATCTCGGAAAACGAGGATGGATCCATCGAGACCCCGCCTAAGAGCATCGTCAACAAAGTCCTGGCAATCAAAATCCACTAATTGATCGGAGTTTGCGACCAACAATGGTGCCGGAGTGTCAAAATGCTTGCGCGCTAGGAGCAGCGTGCATGCAGTCCCTTCGGTCAATTGAGCAACTGGGACAATGGTTATGTCAATTTCATTTTCGCTACCGATCGCTCCTGCATATTGGGCCAAGTGATCTTCGCGGAGAAGCAAAGTGAATTTAGCATTCCGAACAGCCACATTCGCAATGACATGCGCCAACATGGGCTTACCAACAACATCGATGAATGGCTTTGGAGCGGTATAACCGGCTTTGGCAAAACGAGAGCCTTCGCCTGCGGCAGGGATAACAACATTAATCACGTTCGAAACACCCTCTTGCCGCGCTCTTGTAGCAACATCTTCTACTTGGAGTTCCTGCTCGAACGCTTGTATCCTAGCTGGCAGAAAGAAGCTGTGCATCTTCGAACTTTCCCGCATAGGGATAGCAACGACCCGCTTCCCAGCCAGGATCAACTGATTAAGCACCGGAGCAACAAAGAACTGTTCATCAAGGCTGTCGTCAACGCGTATCGTATCTAGCGCTGCAGTAATAAAATCCGATCCTTTAGAAAACCAATATAGACCGGCTATTGCCTGACGCGATATTACGCGCTTCTCAGCCGCCTCAACAACTTGAGAACCGCTTGTCTTAACATAAGACCAACGCGGGTGAGTTGCATCGAATGTTAAAACCCCTGCGTCTGCCTCGAACCCTTGGAAGCGGGAAATTAGATCGTCTAACTCGCCAGCGATAACCTGATCATAATTAGCGATCAACAAAGGTTCATCTGGCGAAATATGTTCGATCGCCATGAGACAGCTACACAAAGCTCCGGCCGTCCGCGCCGAAAGTTTGACAATCTTTGTGTCCTGACCTGAAAGAAGACGCAAAACATGCTCGTAAGAATACTTTACAGCCTCGTCTTGCATTGCGACGAAGATAAATCTTTTATCTCCTTCCAACGCTTGGAGATTTTCAACCGCCCAAGCGATCATCGGCCGATTTGCAATCTCGATAAGCGGCTTAGGGAATGGGAATTCATCAGTTGAGAAATAGGGTGTGGCACCCGCAACAGGAACGAGAATATTCACATTAAATTCCTTGAATGTCAGCAATTGTCGCGTTGATCCGATCAAACGTGACATCCTCCGTTGTCCCTACGCGCATGACATGCCCCCCGCTTGCTTGAGCGGCCTGGAACCCATGATCATTATCCTCAACAATCAGGCATTCATGAGGCGCGAGATTGAGGCGGCGCATCGCTTCCAAATAAATATCCGGAGCAGGCTTTGCCTTTTCAACATCCTCATTCGAAAGCTGAAAATCAAGATATCGATCCAAACTGGACAGTCTCATCATCAATGACACGGTTGCTCTAATAGAATTAGAGCATACTGCAATTTTATATCCGTTAGCCTTTAGCTTGCTCAACGCATATTGATGATGAAACGTAGGGCGACAACGTGAATAAACCAAGGTTTCAGTGAAACTTTGCTTCATTTCGTTTATAAAGCCATGAAGTTGGGCAGGAAGACCGTGAGTTAAACCCAGAATCTCCAACTTTTTTTTCGTTGGCAATCCATCAAAGGTTGCAAGATGCGCGTGGCGATCAATAGGCATCCCAAATAAATGGAGGGCTTTATTCAAAGCTTCGTAATGCCAATCTTTCGCTTCGATCAAGACGCCATCCATATCAAACAAGATTGCTTTAATCGTCATTGAACGTCCCTGAAAAATTCGTTGGCTTCCCTAGGAAAGTCAGTACAGATCATGAGGTGTTTTTCAATTATATCAGCGTGAAGATTAGCTCTTTGTATTCGCTCCTGGAGGATCCGCCAAAAGACTTGATGCACATCACGCTTATGGAGTTCCGGTGAAACGACGGCTACCGTCTGGCCTCTTATCAGTCGAGCCACAATAGCATCTGGATCAACCCACGCGTTTATAAAGCAGTCCATCCAAATCCCTTGCGACTGCAGCTCGAATGGCGGCTCAGGCTCGTATTCGCTATGCCGAGTGAAGACCTGTAATCCTATTCCGATATATTGGAGAGCGTCAGGAACCGCCATATCGAACACAAACGCTTTTTGTCGCATCCCCGGAAAAGCGTCCAGTTCATTAATCAAAGCGGAGGCTAGGCCATCTGCTTTAACATTTAAAGCCAACCTACCCGGCCTACCGGCCGCATCGTAATCAGCGAGGACAGCCGAAAGAGGAAGCGCGTCCCGAACTGCCATGTCATGACTGATCACCAATTGGCCATCAAAGTCACGAATGTCGGTCTCAGCGCCGTAGCCTAGATCAAATGCGGCCTTCAGAGCCGCCCGGGTATTGCGCTCGCCTAGCGCCGTCCACAAGCCACGATGCGCAAGAAGGAGCATTGGATTCCTTTGGTAAGCAACGTTGTTCAATTTGCTTCCCGCCGAACGCATTATCCGAGCGGGATGAGGCCGGCACAAATATACTCAAGCAACAAGCACCGCAAGTTCATAAACCCTGACGTGATCCCCGGATTCCTCCAGCTGGATTAGGTGTTTAGTCCCGGCCTTTGATGGTGCATTATTCAGCTAGGAATAGGGGGGATTCGCTAGGACGAGATTTTACATGGGAGGGCGATGCCGTGCCCATGTCCTTTTCCCCCTAAAAGAACAATACGCTACTGGCACTAAACCCAAGTCGAGGATGAGGTGGAAAAAGGGGCCATAGCGGCTAAGGAAATTGCAATCGGCAATGCTAGTTTGGGTGGAGCAGGACTGAAG
>Ga0105148_100139_pt1 | contig 10762 bp, 8 predicted proteins | sample RS_199metaG_FD_91502 | JGI IMG/M metagenome (GOLD analysis project Ga0105148, IMG submission 91502) | Switchgrass associated microbial communities from Austin, Texas, USA, to study host-microbe interactions - RS_199 metaG | ecosystem: Host-associated > Plants > Roots > Rhizosphere | place: USA... | reverse complement strand
GTCGCGGTCCAGCTGCTGCGCCTCTATGGCTGGCATGAGGTGTTTCTGTTCGGTGCGGTCTGCACGACGCTGATGGCGCCGCTCGTGCTGTGGCTGGCCCCAGACTCGATCGAGTTCGAGGTTCACAAGCGCGGCCATGCTGCCTTGCCGCGGGTCAATCGACTGCTCGCCCGTATGGGCCATGCGCCGCTTGCCGCGTTGCACATTCCCGAACGCACGGCAGGCGCACCCAGAGCAGGCCGCGCCGAAATCTTCGCGCCCGCGTTTCGCTGGACCACGATATTGCTGACGATCGCCTATCTCGCGAATATCACCACCTTCATCTTCCTGTTCAAGTGGACGGCGCCGGTCATTGTTGACATGGGATTCAGCGCTTCGCAGGCAGCCTCGGTCCTTGTCTGGGCGAGCACCGGAGGCATTGTGGGTTGCCTGCTTTTCGGCCTGTTGACGGAACGTATATCGGTGCTTGGCCTGACGATCGCCATCGCGGCGCTCGCGTCCGTGGCGATGGTAGGCTTCGGTTCCCTGCCGGCGGACCTGACGATTCTCTCGGCCGGGGCATTTGTCGCGGGTCTCTGTGCGAACGCGGCAGTCGTCGGGCACTATAGCCTGGCCGCGACGCTGTTCCCCACCCACCTGCGTGCCGGCGGGACGGGGGCCGTGATCGGCGTGGGCCGGGGGATCTCGGCCGCGGCGCCGGCGCTTGCCGGTCTGTTGTTCACCGCTGGATACGGCTTCCCGATCGTGGCGATCGTCATGGGTTCGGGCTCGGCGATCTGCGCCGTGACGCTCGCCTTGCTGCGGGTGCGATTAAACGAGCGACGCCAGTGACCCGCGCGCCAAATGAAGAGGGGATCGAAGTCAGGGTTCACGACCTGCGACTTGCGGCACGCATCGGCGCGCACGCGCATGAAATGGACCGCCGGCAGATGTTGCGCGTGATGGTATCGCTCAGGCTGACGCGCGCGCCGCTCGACCAGCTCAGCGATACGATCGACTATGACCGCGTAGTCGCCCTCGCGGAAGTCCTAGCGAATGAGCATATTGTACTCATCGAAACCTTTTGCGCGCGACTTGCAAGCGACTGCCTCGCGGCTGGACCGATCGATTGTGTTGAGGTCATCGTCGAAAAGCCCGGTGCATTGGTGAACGGCGTCGCCAGCGCGCGTGCGGTGCAACGTCGGCTGATCCGCTGATCAGGTCTCGGACGCAAATCCCCGCACCAGCGCGCTGAGTCCTGCGTCGAAGCCAAACAATTGCGAATGAGCACTATCTGGCGTCGAGACCTTGAGGGGGGAGGGCGTCCGCACACCTTTGCTAGGATGAGAATATCGGCTGGGCGCACTGTCCGCCTGAAATGCCAAGCGGACAGTGCCGAGCCTTGTCACGCCTCGCTGTTCCGTTTCTCATCAAGATAGGGGAACCGGTCGACCGTCACGCGCACATCCTTGATGCGCTTGCCGTAATCGCCCCACTGCACGATCAACTCCGTGCCTGGCTCAGAGTGGCTGACATCGACGCAGCCCATCGAGAGATTTTCTCTGAAATAATAGCTGTAGATCGAGCCTGACGACATGCCCACCAGCTTATCCCCGGCGAGCAGACGATCGGCATGTTCGAGCATGCCGTGCCCCCAGGTGGGCGTGGTCGGCAGATCCATTGTCCGATACTCCTCCCCCGGGCGATAGAGCGAGGCATAGATGTCGATTACGTCGTCTGCATTCCAGCGGAGCGTCACCGTGCGCCGCTGATCGGGCGAAGCTGCGATCTTTTCGAGGGCTGCACGCCCTATGAACTCGTGATCGAACCGCACGGCCTTGTCCCAGTTCACCTCGAACGGATTGCGCTGGCGCGCGCGAAGGTCCGCGGGATCGTAGCTACCCGTCCGCTGGGAGTGGAGCGCGAAATGGTCCTCCCCGACCCAGTCGCGGAAGCCCTGATCGTTGACCACGGCCATGCCGAATGTCCAATTGGCCTGCGGAAAACCGCCTTCGACGTGATTGACGAGATAGGTGCGCCAGCCAAGGCGCTCGATCCCAATATCCTTGTTCGCCTGATAGATGGCGTCGTACACCGCCGGGCCGTCCGCGATCGGCCCGCGCACTTCATAGGCAAGATTGCCCGACATGCCGATGCGGCCGACTTCGACGGTCTTGCCCGCGATCTGCGTTTTGCGATAGCGCAGGAACTTGATGTCGCTAAGGTCTTCACCGGTGGCCCGTTGCAGCGCCTCGAGCGACCGCGGCCCGGCAATCTGCGTCAGATAGCTATCCTCCATCCAGACCCGCACGTCGAACTTTCCCTTGAGCCCCTGGTAAAGGGCCCAGGGCCCGCCCGCGAAATGGCGGTAATGCCCGTCGTCATAGCGCTGCAGGATGCCATGCGCGGCGATCAGCCCTTCCTCGGTGCACATCACCGCGTGCCGCATCGTGCCTTCCGGGAAGCTTGCCAGATTGTTGGTGCAAAGCTGTGCCACGAAGGCGTCGGCGTCCGGGCCGTCCACGCAGACCACGGGTCCCGACAGACCCGTGTGGATATAGCAACTCTGCTTCCAGGACAGGCTCTCGGGCTTCCACCCGTTATATTCCCAAGGCCGCAGCACGTCGCCAACGGCCACGTACAATGTCGGCTCGGCATAATAGGGGAATGCAAGTGTCTGGTTGAAGGGTGTGGTCATGCTTCTCTCCTGAATTTTGTGGGACACCGCATCTAAAAACCTGTGAGGTCAGGGCCCTGACTCGTTAACCGAGTGCTTTTGATCCTCCACCGACACGATACTGCGTCTGACAAAAGGGCCGCTTGTTACCTTTCATCTGAGCAAGGCCTGCAGAGCCGGGACGAAGTGCTGCCTATGATCTGGGGGAATGCGGGCAAGCAGATCATCCTCGAACTGCCGCGTAATGGTATCGACCCGAGCGCGGCAGGCCCGGCCTTCATCAGTCAGCAGGATGGCCAGCGACTTCCGATCGAGCGGTTCGCGCCGTATCAATCCAGCGCTTTCAAGACGTGCGAGCAGCGGCACCATGTTGGCGCGCTGTATATCGAGTATCTTCCCTATATCCGCAGAGGTCAGGTCCGTTCGGCCATCCAGCAACAGCAGTACGGTCGCCTCTGAAATCCGAAGGTCCAGAGCAGCAAGGCGGGCGGCAAGTTCCGCCATCATCGCATTTGCTGCACGCCGCAGCAGATAGCCGGGCAGACCCGATAGTGGATCGACCAGCGCCGGGGCAGCCTCGCGTTCCGACAACTCATTCATCGCATCATTCTTGCCCATGCGCCTTGCCTAGCTCCAGATATCGCTATTGACTATAGCAAAATTAAAGTTATGCAACATAGCAATTCATGTTTGCATGGGAGAGTGAGATGACCGAGCGCGCCGAAGAGGATACCGTCGCCGTCCACGTCGAGGCGCGCGTCGCATGGGTCTCGTACAATCGGCCGGAAAAGCGCAACTGTATGAGCCCGAAGCTCAACCGGCAGATGATGCGCGTGCTGGAGAGCCTTGAGTTCCGCGACGATGTGGGCGTGCTGGTGCTGACCGGCGAGGGCGACGCCTTCTCGGCGGGCATGGATCTCCAGGAATATTTCCGCGAGAACGAGGCGCTCGGTGTCGGCGCGATCCGCAAGAGCCAGCGCGAGGCCTATTCCTGGTGGGACCGGCTGCGCTGGTATGAAAAGCCGACCATCGGCATGGTCAACGGCTGGGCCTTTGGCGGTGCCTACGGACCGCTCCATGCACTGGATATCGTGGTGGCCGCCGACGATGCGACTTTCGGCCTTTCCGAGATCAACTGGGGCATTTTGCCAGGGGGCGGTGCCAGCAAGGTGGCGCAGGAACTGATGCCATTCCGCAAGGCGATCTACCACGCCATGATGGGCGAGAATCTGACTGGCAAACAGGCGGCCGAACAGGGGCTGGTGACGGAAAGCGTGCCCGCCGATCAACTGCGCGCGCGGGTGGAGGAGATCGCCGGCGTCCTGCTCAAGAAAGACCCCAACGCGCTGCGCTCCACCAAATGGGCGATGCGCCGCATGACCGAGATGACCTTCGACAACGCAATGGACTATCTGATCCGCGCGCAAGAGGCGCTGAACGGCATGGGCGGGCTGGAGGCGCGCAAGGAGGCGACCCGTCAGTTCCTCGACGAAAAGACCTTCAAGCCCGGGCTGGGCGCCTTCGATGCATCAAAGCTAGCCAAGTAAGCCAGCGCGGGGAGAAGGGTATATGGCAGCAATGCTCAACGCGGCGATGATTACGCGCCTGCTGCGGCCGCGATCCATTGCGGTCGTCGGCGCCAGCGATAAAGCCGGAGCGCTCGGTGCGTCCTTGCTGGGAAATCTCGACCGTCATGGTTTTGAGGGGCCTGTTTATCCGATCAATCCCAACCGGGAGACGATCGGTGCACGCGCATGCCTTCGTTCGATCGACGATCTGCCGGAGGGGGTGGATGCGGCCGTGCTTGCCATCCCGCGTGTGGCCGTACTCGATGCGATCCGCAGGCTTGCCGAACGCAAATGCGGCGCTGCGATCGTCTTTTCCGCCGGTTTCGCGGAAGGCGGCGAGGAAGGGCTGATCGAACAGGCGGAGATCGCCCGGATCGCGTCGGAAGCCGGCATGGTGCTGGAAGGCCCCAATTGCCTTGGCATGGTCAACCATGTCGATGGCGTCCCGCTGACCTTCGTCGAAACCCGATGCATCGCTCCGGCAGGGCGCAAGGCGATCGGGATCGTGTCGCAATCCGGCGCGATGGCGGCGGTGCTGGGCACGACGTTGCAGGCGCGCGACGTTGCCCTCAGCTATTCGGTGTCGACCGGCAACGAGGCAGCCTCCACCGTCGAAGATTATGTCGACTGGCTGGTCGACGAACCAAACACCAGCGTGGTGGCGATGATCGTCGAGCAATTCCGCGATCCTAGCCGCTTCTTGGAGGTGGCGAAGAAAATCCGCGCTGCGGGAAAGCAGATCGTGCTGCTTCATCCGGGCAAGTCGAGCGCGGCGCGCGAAAGCGCCGCAACGCACACCGGCGCCATGGCTGGCGACTATCAGCTGATGCGGGCAAAGGTGCGGCGCGCCGGCGTGATCTTCGCTGAGTCGATTGAGGAGCTGGGCGACATCGCCGAACTGCTGGTCCGTTGCCCGGCGCTGACCCGCCCTGACCTTGCCGTGCTGGGCGAGTCCGGCGCCTTCAAGGCGCTGACGCTCGACCTCGCCGAAGAGCTTGGCTTGCCGCTCGCCACGCTGGGCGATGACGACAGTCCCGCGCTGCGGGCCGCACTACCGCCCTTCGTTCCGGTCAGCAACCCGCTCGACATAACCGCGCAGGGTCTGAGCGAACCGGCCATTTACACCCGGGCGCTGTCCGCCTTGTTCGATGATCCTCGCGTCGGCGCGATCATATGCGGGATTATTCAGGGCGATCCGGTGACCAGCGGGATCAAGGTTCCGGCAATCTTGGCTTCGCTCGATGGTGACGGGTTGAGCAAACCCTTGGTCTTCGCCGGCCTGGACGAGGGCGCGGCTATTCCGCCTGAGTTCATCGCCGACCTGCGCGCGCGCGGCATTCCGTGGTTTCCATCGAACGAACGCGCTTTCCGCGCACTCGCCCGGCTGGGGCGGCAGGTCGGGCGGATTGACGTCGATCACAGCCCGACACCAACAGCCTTGCCGGGGCTCGATGCCTATCAAGGCGTCATTGCCGAATATCGCGCCAAGTCCCTGTTGGCGCAGGTTGGCGTGCCTTTTCCTCAGGGACAGTTCGCGACCGACGCTGACGCAGCGGTAAGCGCGGCCGAGGCGCTGGGCTTTCCGGTCGCGATGAAGGCGCAGGCGGCCGCGCTTAGCCACAAGAGCGATGCCGGCGGCGTGGCTCTCAACCTGGCCGATGCCGCCGCCGTACGCGCGGCCTGGGGTCGGATGCACGACGCCGTAACAGCCTATGACGCCTCCATCGTGCTGGACGGTGTTTTGATCGAGGCCATGGGTCAGCGGGGGGTCGAGATGATCGTGGGCGGTCGCAACGATCCCGATTGGGGGCCGGTCGTTCTGGCCGGGTTCGGCGGGGTCACCGCCGAAATCCTGCATGACGTGCGGCTTATCACGCCTGATCTGTCGGAAGCGGAGATCGAAGGCGAGCTCATGCAGCTCAAAAGCGCGGCCCTGCTGAGCGGCTATCGCGGCGCGCCTGCGCTCGACGTCCCTGCGCTGGCGCGGCTGATCCGCTCCGTAAGCGCCGTCCTGCTCGCGGAGCCCGATCTGCAAGAGCTCGATCTCAATCCCGTCATAATCGGCCCGGCCGGCCAGGGCGTGATCGCGCTGGATGCGCTGATCGTGCGAGGGTGATCGCAGACAACTGCCGGGCGGCACCGTGGGGCCGCACATTTGGCTCGATCCTCCGCCCCGTCCATTATCGATCTTGGGAGAGTGTCATGGAATTTAACCGCATCAATCCGATCACCGGCGAAGTCGCTTCCTCCGCGCCGGCGCTGAAGTCGGGCGACGTGCCGGCGATCGCCACGCGCGCGGCCATGGCGTTCCCAGCCTGGGCGGCGCAGGGCCCCAACGCCCGCCGCGCCGTGCTGATGAAGGCGGCCGAGGCGCTGGCGGCGCGCAAGGACGATTTCGTCGCGGCGATGATGGCGGAGACCGGCTCGACGGCGGGCTGGGCCATGTTCAACCTGATGCTGGCGACCGGCATGGTGCGCGAGGCCGCCGCCATCACCACGCAGATCGCTGGCGAGGTGATCCCCAGCGACAAGCCGGGCTGTCTCGCTATGGCGCTGAAGGAGCCGGTCGGCGTGATCCTGGGCATCGCGCCCTGGAATGCCCCGATCATCCTGGGCGTGCGGGCGATCGCCGTGCCGCTCGCCTGCGGCAACAGCGTGATCCTCAAGGCCAGCGAACTGTGCCCTCGCACCCATTCGCTCATCATAGAGGCGTTCGCCGAAGCCGGCTTCCCGGAGGGCGTCGTCAATGTGGTCACGAATGCGCCTGAGGACGCCGCTGACGTGGTCGGCGCGCTGATCGACGCCCCTGAAGTGAAGCGGATCAACTTCACCGGATCGACCAATGTCGGCCGGATCATTGCCAAGCGCGCGGCCGAGCATCTCAAGCCCTGTCTGCTCGAACTGGGCGGCAAGGCGCCTCTGCTGGTGCTGGAGGATGCCGACCTCGACGAGGCGGTGAAAGCAGCAGCCTTCGGCGCCTTCATGAACCAGGGCCAGATCTGCATGAGCACGGAGCGGATCATCGTCGTCGATGCCGTGGCCGACGCCTTCATCGAAAGGTTCGCGGCGAAGGCCGCCAGCATGCCCTCCGGTGACCCGCGCGAGGGCGCGACCCCTCTGGGCGCGGTGATCGACCGCAAGACTGTCGACCACGTCAACGGCCTGATCGAGGACGCCGTGGCCAAGGGAGCGACCGTCGCCACCGGCGGCAAGGCGGACAGCGTGCTGATGCCCGCGACCGTTGTGGCCGGAGTGACGGCCGACATGAAGCTGTACAGCGAAGAGAGCTTCGGCCCGGTCGTTGCGGTGATCCGCGCGCGCGACGAGGCTCATGCCATCGAGCTTGCCAACGACAGCGAATATGGCCTTTCGGCCGCCGTGTTCACCCGCGACACCGCGCGCGGGCTGAGCGTGGCGCGCCGGATCCATTCGGGCATCTGCCATGTCAACGGGCCGACCGTGCACGACGAGGCGCAGATGCCCTTCGGCGGAGTCGGCGCCTCGGGTTACGGCCGCTTCGGCGGGCGCCAAGGCATCGACAGCTTCACCGAAACCCGATGGATCACGGTCGAGACCCAGCCCGGACACTTCCCCATCTGATTTCCGTCAAAAGCGGCGTTTGAGGCTATCGTCGCTTGAATCGTTTTTACACCGGACCAGTACGGCATAGCTTTTCAATAAGCGCCTTCTTCCGAGGAATTCCGCTCGACTTGTGGACCGAACGGAACGACAACGAACTCATCAAATCGCGCCGCCCGAGTTGAACGCTTGGCGCCTGGCCCGACCAGCTATTGATCAGGGCTCCAGGCGGTGGGAGCGGCATAGGGCCGCTCCACAACGGAGCATCGTCCGTTGCCAAGCGATCCCACCTTCAGTCGGATCGCTCGGCAATCATTCTTCTCTCGACCTCTTCGGCATTCGACAGCGACAGCCTCTATCCCTCCCCCAACGGCTCCGCTCGCGACGGCCGCTTCTGATAAGCGCATCCGAATCTTGACCACAAAGTGGCGGGCGGACATCTGGTCCGGCCGCTCGATCGAAGTGAATGACCGGTTTCGACGCGGACAGACTTTTAAAAGCGGACCGCGGATTGTCTCAAGCTGGTCGACAGCCCCCGGACGGTCTGCGCCTTGAGAGTGACATTCGACCGCTGAGCCACCGACAAACGGCGGCTAACGCCGATCAGGAATCGCAGACTTATCGAGTGGCTCGCCGCGAGCTTGAAGTTCGGCAAAGAGCGACAAACTGCCCTGAACTGAGGCGGCGTCAGCGACTTGAGATTGCCTGCCTGGCTGCAGGCTCAGTGGAAATCGTGGCTTCGGATAGGTAGCATATCGCTTTCCTCGGCCGACCGCACCTGGAACGGTGGCGATGCCAAGGTTCTACCATGCGGGAAAGCCGGATCGCGCGGATCTGGACCGCCGCCATGCCCCTACCGGGTGCAACGCTGAAGTCCATGCGTCCAACTGATCGGAGCATCTCGTCATGCTCGGTCCTTCCTTCTGCAACCGCCCGCGAATGGCGATCATGGATGCGGACATAACCTGTCGGCGGTAGATTTCTAACTTGTTGGGCCACAGGATCCCTTGGGCGACGCCGGTCTCATCCTCGATGGTCACGAACAGGATGCCCTTGGCTGATCCCGGCCGCTGGCGGACTAGGATGACCCCAGCCACCTCGATATTGCGGCCGTCGCAGATGGATTTAAGATCGGCACAGCGCACGATCCGCATAGCGTCGAGCCGTGCGCCTGACGATCTCGTCCAGGCACTGCTCATCCGCTATGATCCGGGCGCCGGCATCGGTTGGCACCGAGACCGTCCGGTGTTCGAGCATGTGATCGGTATATCGCTTGGACTGACCGCTACGATGCGGTTCAGGCGGCGCAGAGGTCAGCAGTTCGAACGCAGGGCCGCAGAGCTAGCGCCGCGGTCCATCTATCTCCTCCAAGGCGAAGCGCGGCGTGAATGGGAACATAGCATCGCCGAGTTGGAGGAAACCCGCTGGTCGATCACTTTCCGCACTCTGCGGCAGCGTCGGGCCTGAGGCACGAAGGCATTTTCTGCAGAATGAGGCTAGTTCAAGCTTTCTTCGGCCGGATATAAACCCGCAGATCATCGCGCCTGATGTCAAACGCTCCTGACTTTTCGATTAGGGAGAGCAGCTTTGAACAGCCGTAGGTTCGCGGATCGAAATCCGAGAGAAGGACGTTCAGGCGGGATCCGACCGCACCAAGCGAGTACCAACTGTCGAGGTCGTCCAGTTGAGCCAGTGCAGTACGGATGAGGGGAACTGCGGCCGTTGGTGGCTTCTTGATAGAGTTTGCGGCGGCCGCGGGGGTGGAGTTGACCCCCGGCAGCGGCGGCGTGTCGGGTTGCGACACGCCGCCGAGGTTCTCCGTATAGATGAAGCGCTTGCACGCCTGCCGAAAGCTTTCCGGGGTTTTCTGCTCTCCGAAGCCAAAAACGTCCACACCCTGTTCTCGGATCCGAGCGGCCAGCCGTGTGAAGTCGCTATCGGACGATACGAGGCAGAACCCGTCGAACCGGCCAGAATGTAGAAGGTCCATGGCGTCGATGACCAGCGCAATATCAGATGCGTTTTTCCCGACGGTGTTCGCAAAATTCTGGTGCGGCATAATCGCGTAGGTCGAGAGAATGTCAGACCAGCTCTTCAATCTCGTTCCCGAAAAATCGCCATAGATGCGCCGGACGCTTGCCTCTCCAATCGTGGCTATTTCCTCGAAAAGGCCAGCAGCGATCCGCGATGACGCATTGTCCGCATCGATCAGAACAGCAAGCCTGCGCGGACGGTCATTTTCGAAGGACATGGTCACCTTGATGAAAGTCGGAGTGGCACTGGCTGGCCGCCTAACAGACGAAAGTGAACGAATAGCTGGCTTGCCGAGAAAAGATGCCCAGCCTGATGAACCGGTTAGGCATCTTTGCCGTCCAGACTGTGCCTTTCAGTTATCGCTTCAAGCAGTACGCTCCCCATTCGTCCATCAGCTTTCGCCTCTTTTCGAGGAGATTTCCGCGCCGGTACGCGGCTTCCGTCTTGTCCTTGACCCGGTGGGCCAAGGCCGCCTCTGCGATTTCACCGGGGTGATTGGTTTCCTCGCTGACCCAGTCCCGGAAAGCTGAGCGAAATCCGTGGGCGGTCACGTCCTCCTTCATCTCGCGGAGCAATTTCGTGAGCGTCATGTCGCTCATCGGCGCGTCACCTCTGGCTCCAGGGAACACAAGCGAACGCGATCCGATCCGCAGGTCCCGGCATCGCTCGAGGATCGCGAGCGCTGGCGCAGACAGGGGAATGACATGCTCGCGGGCCGCCTTCATGCGTGCGGCCGGAATGGTCCACAGCTTCTCGTCCAGGTCGAACTCTTCCCACGCCGCGCCTCGGACCTCGCCTGATCGAACAGCAGTCAGGATCGCAAAGCGCAGCGCGAGCCGGCTGAAGGATTCTCGCTCCGTGAGCCTCACCATGAAAGCGGGCACCTTCGCATAAGCCATGGCCGCGAAATGCCCCTCCTTCTTGG
>Ga0105148_100138_pt1 | contig 10903 bp, 9 predicted proteins | sample RS_199metaG_FD_91502 | JGI IMG/M metagenome (GOLD analysis project Ga0105148, IMG submission 91502) | Switchgrass associated microbial communities from Austin, Texas, USA, to study host-microbe interactions - RS_199 metaG | ecosystem: Host-associated > Plants > Roots > Rhizosphere | place: USA... | reverse complement strand
GCGGAAAATGGATTTCAGCGGCGCGAAGCTTGAACGGACCCGCTGGCGCTCCTGCCGCGCAACTTTCGCGAACCTGACAGGCTGCGACCTGACCGAGGCGACCATCGCCGCCTGTGACTTCAACAACGCTATTTTCAAGTGTGCCAATGCTGAGCGTTAACTCGTTGAACCTCATGGGGCGCGAGTGAATCGCCCTGAATAGCCCCTGGATTTCTGGCCGCCTTCGATCCTAACTTTGAGGACAGGAGGCGCCGATGCGGTGGTCCGATTTCAGTGATGAGTTCAAGCGTCATGCGGTGGCCCAGATTACCGAGCGGGGTTATCCGGTAGCGGAGGTTTCGCTGCGGCTCGGCGTCAGTCAGCACTCGCTGTATGCCTGGAAGCGGCAGTTTGGCAGGCAAGTGTCGGGCGATGCCGACAAGGATGCCGAGATCCGCCAGTTGAAGCGCGAGCTGGCCCGGGTGACGGAGGAGCGCGACATCCTAAAAAAGCCACCGCGTATTCCGCCAGGGATGCAAAGTGAGATAGGCGTTCATTGCCGAGCATCGCGATCGTTTTGGCGTGCGGGCAATGTGCCGAGCCCTCGCTGTGCAGCCGAGTGGCTACTATGCATGGCGGAAGAGCCCGCTGAGCCAGCGGGCTCGAGAAGATACTCGGCAGACGGAGCTGATCCGACGGGCCGGAACGGCAGTGGCAAGGTCTACGGCTACGCCAAGCTGTCGTGATAGATCTCTATTCCCGCCGCGTGATAGGCTGGTCGATGCAAAGCCGACAGACTACCGATGTGGTGCTGCAGGCGCTGCACATGGCTGTATGGCGGCGCAAGCCGAAGCAGCGGTATTAATCCATTCAGATCAGGGCTCGCAGTTCACCAGCCTGGACTGGCCTGCCTTCATCCGCGCTCACAATCTTGAGCACTCGATGAGCCGACGCGGCAATTGCCACGACAACGCCGTGGCGGAGAGCTTCTTCTCCTCGCTCAAGCGCGAGCGCATCCGGCGCCGGACCTACAGAACACGCGAGGAAGCCCGGCAGGATGTGTTCGATTACGTCGAGATGTTCTACAACCCGGTGCGCAAGCAGGTCAGGAACGGGATGCTGTCGCACGTCGAGTTCGAACGGCAGCAGATTTTAAAAGCGGAAGGCGTCTAGAAAACTAGGGGCTATACATACCACATTAGCGCGATAGACCTCGCGATAGGAAAGTAGGATGATCAATAGCCTTCCCGATGGCGTTCGGCCTTACAAAAATACCGCGGTCTTCACAGAAACGAGCATTCCGACTGGGCTTCTGAACGATCACCAGACGAAGGAAGGTACCTGGGCATTGATCCACGTTTTGGAAGGCCAGCTGCGCTATATAGTTACCGACCCGCGCAAACCGCCATCCGCGCTGACCCTCACCACAGAGACACCGCCAGGCATCGTGGAACCCACAATCCTCCATCGCGTCCAGCCGCTTGGCGAGGTCCGTTTCTATGTCGAATTTCTGCGGACGGAGTCGTGAAAAGTGCCCGTGGGCACCACTAAACCATGCGCACCGGGGTGGCTTCACTCGCGACGGCTGCCGAGCGGCTCAACTGATCAGCAATAGATGGATTTTCACATGACCGATACGAATGATGATTATGTCTATGACGAAGCTTCGGGAGAGTGGATCTCCACATCAGAAGCTGCCGCGAAGGAGTCTGAAGCTGGCCGCGTCCAAGTGCGGGACGCCGCGGGCAACCTCCTGACTGACGGCGACAGCGTCATCACGATCAAAGATCTGAAGGTCAAGGGTGCCGGGCAGACGCTGCGCAAGGGAACCGTGATCAAGTCGATCCGGCTCACTGGCGACCCTCAGGAAATTGACTGCCGCTACGAAGGCATCAAGGGGTTGGTGCTCAGGGCCGAGTTCGTTCGCAAGCACTGATCGACGCCAGCGGCTGCGCCGTCGAGCGTGAGATTGCGGCGGAGCACTAGCCGGGATAGTGGTGATCCGCACTGAATGACGTTTCTGGGAACGCCCTCCAGCGTCGGGAGCGGCGAAAAGTGGCGCGGCGCGGGCGCGACATCGGAGCCCACGGCTCATTGAACCCGCGATGTGGTGCGCTGGTGCGCTTCCTGCTGCTCCCCTCTTGGGCTAACTAACCCGGCTGCTTGACACTGACCGACAGCTCTCGCTATCTGTACGGCATCGTTCGATTGTAGGGACGGGAACAGGGGTTGCTTTCGGCGAAGCACAAGCAGTGCGGCCACAAGTTTGCAGTTTCCCCCGGACAATGACAGATGAAGGAGATGGAAGATGGCCGTTGGACAAAGGGCTGATAGGCCAGCAAATATCTTCCACGCCATGCGACGCCGGGCCGACGGCGGGCAGTCCTGCCCCCCGCGGGCGTCAAGCCACCCGCGTTGGCGATCGAGGAGCGGTATCGCCTTTGTAACGATGCTGTTCATCCAGCCAGTCTCAGCAACGGCGCAAGACATCCTGTATGCACAGGATCAGGGAAAGGCGGTTGAGGCGAAAACCGTAATACGCGGCCGGTGGTCGCATCGGAATCTTTCGCCGGACGTCCGAGCCGATGCAGCGCTGGCTGCTATGACGCATCAGGAAAAGATTGCCATCCTGAACGCGGATCCAATTGGCGTGCCCCGCCTCGGTATTCCCGCAATCAAGGAAACGGATGCGAGCCTTGGCGTTGCGAATATCGGGAACATGCGAAAGGGATTTGTCGCAACGGCTTTGCCAGCTTCGCTGCTTTTAGGCTCATCGTGGGATCCTGACCTGGCCTTCCGGGGCGGCGCAATGATTGGATCGGAAGCGCGTGCGAGCGGCTTCGGCATCCTCTTGGGAGGGGGAGCAAACCTGATCCGCGACCCGCGCGCTGGGCGCAACTTCGAATATATAAGCGAAGACCCACTACTCACGGGCGTGCTCGCTGGCCGATCTATTGCCGGTATTCAGAGCAACAAGATCATTTCGACGGTGAAGCATTTCGCTCTCAACAACCAGGAAACAGGCCGGGCCGTCTACTCGGTCAAGATCAGCGAACCGGCCATGCGGGAAACCGAGTTGCTCGCGTTCCAAATCGCGAATGAGATTGGAAAACCCGGTTCGGTGATGTGCTCCTACAATCGTGTCAACGGCGTGTATGCCTGCGAAGACAAGTTCCTGCTTCTGGACGTGTTAAGACGGGATTGGGGATATAAGGGCTTTGTCATGTCTGACTGGGGCGCGGTCCACTCGACCGAAGCGCTGGTCAAGGGCCTGGACAAGAAGTCTGGCGGCAATATCGACACCAAGCTGTTCTTCAGCAAAGAATTGGAACCAAAACTCGCAGACGGCACCATCCCCTATGCCGCAGTAGACATTGCCGTGCGCCGGATACTGCGCACGCTCTTTGCCAGTGGGCTAGTGGATGCTCCGCCGGTTCAAAGCGCAATCGACTTTGATGCTCACGCAGACATCGCCCAGGCCGCAGCTGAAGGCGGCATGGTACTCTTGCGGAACGAAGGAAATCTTCTGCCTCTCGCCCGCACGGCAAAGCGTATCGCCGTCATCGGTGGCCATGCAGATATTGGCGTTCTGTCTGGGGGCGGATCTTCGCAGGTCGCGCCCGTCGGGGGCCTTGCTCTCGAGATTCTTCATAAAGGTCCGATAAAGCGCAGCTACGGTGGAACCGCGCCTTTGGCAGCCTTGCGCAGTGCGTTTCCGGGCGCACAAGTGGACTATGCTGACGGCAAGGATGTCACTGCGGCTGCCGAACTGGCGCGCAAGGCCGATGTGGCGATCCTGTTTGCTGAAAAATGGTCGAATGAATCGGACGACAATACCGACTTGTCGCTCGGCGAGGGCCAGGACGCGTTGATCGATGCAGTGGCTACCGCCAATCCCCGCAGCGTGGTCGTCCTTGAAACAGGAAACCCCGTTCTCATGCCTTGGGCATCGAAAGTACCCGCCATTCTGGCTGCATGGTATCCGGGCCAACGCGGCGGAGCGGCGATAGCGGCGGTTCTCTCCGGACAAGTTAACCCATCGGGCCATCTCCCTGTGACCTGGCCCGCCGGGCTGGAGCAACTGCCGCTGCCAGTCCTTCCCGGTTCCAATGTACCTCGCGCCAATGCCGAGGTTCGCCGGGCGTTCGGCTTTCAGGCAGACCGAATGCCCTTTGACCTCGAATATCCGGAAGGCTCCGACATCGGCTATCGCTGGTTCGAGAGAACCGGCGCGAAACCGCTGTATCCCTTTGGCTATGGCCTCAGCTATTCGGCATTCCGCTACGATAGATTGAAGGCGACAGGTGGACGTCAACTCAAAGTGACGTTTCGCGTAACCAATATCGGGGGTCGTGACGGGGCAGACGTTCCACAGATCTATGTTTCGCCGCCGGGACGCACCAAGCGCTTGGTTGGTTGGAGCAAGCCCTATCTGAAAGCTGGAGAATCGACGATGGTGACCGTCACCGCCGATCCTCGGCTGATCGGGGAATTCGACCAGAAGTTACAGAAATGGATCATTCGTAAAGGACGATATGGGGTCGAACTTGCCCACGATGCTGGAGATACAGTTCAGACCTCACATGTCGCAATGAACCACCGCGAGGTTCGTCCATAGCTATCGGACAAACCGAAAGAGTATCAGATCAGGAGAGAGATAATGTGGAATCGGCGAGACATTGTCAAAGCAGGCGCGGTGTTGACAACAGCGACCGCCCTGGGCCGTCCGGCCTTCGCTCAAGGTAGCAGCGAAAAGGTAACCGTCGATCTGCGACGCGAAATCGGTCCGCTGGACCATGTCTGGTCGCGCTGCGCCGGATCCGATCGCGCCGCCATGACCTTGCGTGAGGAATGGCGCAAGGATCTGGACCGCTTTCACAAGGAAGCAGGGCTGGAGCGCGTCCGCTTCCACGGCATCTTCGCCGATGAGCTCGGCGTGTGGTACACAGGCGCGAAGCCCAATTTCCAGAATGTCAACGCCGTCTATGACGGTATCCTCGCGCACGGCGTACAGCCTTTTGTGGAACTCAGCTTCATGCCGCGCAAGCTGGCCAGCGGGACGAGGAAGTTCGGCTTTTACGGCGCGAATATCACGCCGCCCAAGTCGCTTGCCGACTGGTCCGCCTTCATCACCACTTTCGTCCAGCATCTGGTGGACCGCTATGGGCGCGAACAGGTGCGCCAATGGTATTTCGAAGTCTGGAACGAACCGGACCTGGTCTTCTTTTTCTCCGGCACGCAGGCTGATTATTTCCAGCTCTACAAGGCGACCGCTGCCGCCGTGAAGTCGGTCGATCCTGCGTTCAAGGTCGGCGGCCCATCCACTTCGGCGGTCCAATGGATCGACTCCTTCCTCGCCTTCTGCGCCGCCAATGACTGTCCCGTCGACTTCGTTAGCACGCATATTTACGCTGGCGACGATCAGAAGCGGGTCTTTGGCCAGGATCGCGGGCTCAAGCAAAATCAAGTGATCCCGGCCGCGATGCAGATGGTCCGCCGCCAGATAGACGCGACCCGCTACAAGGGTGCGGAGCTGTGGTTGTCCGAGTGGTCATCAGACAGCCCGGCGATGATCGCCCACGTCGTCACCAACTGCCTGCCCTATTGTCATTCCATGTCGCAATGGACGATGAGCAGCTCCTACGAGGAAACCGGGGTGCTGGACTTCATCCTGAAGGAAGGCGACAATGGCTGGGGCATGCTGGCGCGCGGCAGCATCGCAAAGCCGCAGTTCAACACCTATAAGCTGATGAACCGCCTGGGTACGCGCCGTCTGGCATCGACCGGCCCGGCGCTCGCTTCGCGCACGGCAGAGGGGGCTTCAATTATGGTATGGAACCTCGCCGATGTGCAGCAGGCCGCAGGCATTCCGGGGATGAGCAGCACGCGGACCGTTTCGGGCGTGCCCAAGTCGCTCGACATCGCCTTCCGTGGCGCCGCCGCCGGGGCGGCTGCTCGGATCAGCTATGTCGATATGGAACGGGGCTCACCCTTGCCGATGTGGCGTAAGCTCGGCTCGCCACAATATCCCACGCCCGCGCAGGTCGAACAGATCCGCGCTTCGGCCGAAATCGCCGCCCCCGAAACGCGGCAACTCGGGAAAGGCGGCACGCTCTCGATTGACCTGCCGCCGGAAGGCATTGCGCTGATCGAGTTGGTTGAAGGCTAGGTAACGGCCCTTCAGTTCCGTTCCGGGCTTTGAAGCCGACCAGCAGATTAAGGACGGTGCGGATCGATGCTGAGTGGGTCGGGCCACAGCGCAAGGCGTGTAGACGACGAGCAGCTTTCGGCAGGTGAAGCTCTGGAAGCTCATCTTCACCTATCCGTTGCTTGCATATGGTTCGGACAGACCTCTGGTAGTCGATCTGGTTTGATCAACATGGATGAAAGTTGAGGATTATGACAGAGATAACGCGGCGAAACTTGTTATCGGCTGTTCCCCATGGTGCGATAGCGATGGCTTTGGCCCCCGTGTCGGTGTCCGCGCAGCCGATCCCATCATCGGCCTCGTCCGCTAATCGGTCCTTCCTGGAAAAGGCCGAGCAATTAAAGCCAAGACTTAACGAGTTTGTTCAGACGCCACTCGGCTTGGTAAGTCCCGTGAAGGATGCTGCACAGGCGCTAGGCTGGCGGATCGAGGAAGCCGGAGACGCAGACGCTATCGCATCCCGAGTGCTGAAGAAGAAAGGCGACACCCTTATCATCGACTTTGGGGGGCATCGCGCCGGCCACCTGTCCTTCGACATCGAGAGTATCGGCGAACCGATAGGCGCGCCTGTCCGGCTCCGCTTCACCTTCGGTGAAGTCATTCCCGATATAGCAGAGCCCTTTTATCCCTACAAAGGATGGTTGTCCGAAAGCTGGCTTCCGGAAGAGGTCGTGACAATAGACATTGTCCCTTCATCGGTCCGTTTGCCAAGGCGCTATGCCTTTCGTTTCGTGAAGATCGAACTTCTTGGCTTGCCGATCGGGCGTAAGATCGCGTTGCGTAATGTCCGGGCGCATGCGTTGACATCGGCCACGGGAACGGTGCCCGCTCTCCCCAAGCGATTGCCGGCGGACCTGCATGAGATGGACCGCGTGGCCGCTGCGACCCTGCGCGACTGCATGCAGACCGTTTTTGAGGATGGCCCGCGGCGGGATCAGCGGTTGTGGACGGGCGATCTTCGGCTCCAGGCGCTAACAAGCTATGTGACGTTTCCTAACAATGATCTTGTAAAGCGATCCTTATATCTCCTCGCGGCCTTCCCTCGCGAGGATGGCCTGCTGCCGGCCAACATCTTCGAATACCCGCACCCAATGCAGGCGCCGGAATTCATGATGGATTACAGCGCCCTCTTTTCGGTCACCCTGGCCGATTATGTCGCTGCCACCAACGATGTTGCGTTCGGTCTTGAGCTCTGGGACGCTGCCCTCAGGCAAGTTCGTCTTGTTGGTGAAATGATCGGCGAAGATGGTTCGGTGAGGCTCCCGAAAGGTATCTTGACCTTCGTCGACTGGAACCCGCAGCTTAACCGCGACGCGGCGCTCTACGCCATATACATCTATGCCTTGAAACATGTGATGGCGTTGGCCGAAAAACTTGGTCGTCCGGCAGACGTCAGCGATTTTCCTGATAAGATTGCCCGCGCGGAGGCGGCGGCAATAAAAGCCTTCTGGTCCCCGGAACTGAAGCTTTTCATCAGCGGAAGCAAGCGACAGATATCAATGGCCTCCCAGGCATGGATGACCCTAGCAGGCGTTGGCACGCGCAAAATGCAGTCTGCCGCGCTCCTTAACGCGCTTCGCCACCCCGACGTCATTCAGTCACGCACCCCTTACCTGACCCACTATGTCACGGAGGCCCTGTTCGTTGCTGGTCACAATTCAGAGGCCCTGAAGATGATGCGGGCCTATTGGGGTGGCATGCTGAAAGCCGGAGCTGACACGTTCTGGGAAGCCTACGCACCGGACAACCCGCGCGTAGCGCCGTATAACGACTTCCATGTGAACAGCTTCTGTCATGCATGGAGTTGCACGCCTTCCTATCTCTTGCGCAAATACGTGCGTCAGATCGGATGATTGCCTCTGCTTGGACATTGTGGAGGGCAGACGACGGCACTTGGGCAGCCTTTCGAACTTCTACAGTCCGAACGGACATCACCCCTTGGATCCGTCGCCATCCTGTATGAAGCTTGATTGATGTCCGCTTCTGGGGGCAACCAAATCGAACACCAATGGCAAGAACTTTGATTGCCTGCGGCTGGGCGGCTTACGAACCGGGAACTTGACGACCCGCTTACCGGCCGCGCGACGCGGTTCGGGAGCCGGGAGCGACGGCGCGTAGTGGCCGCCCTAGGCGGCAAAGCCCAAAGTTGCCATAGGGCGCACATGCATTCTCCACGACCGCGCACCATTTGCAAGTTTCGCCGCAACCAACGCATAACCGTCTCATGGTTGAAAGGGGGAGCGTTGAGAAGGTCATTCAATGATTCTGTTCAATATTGACCCTTTTGCCCATCTAGACTAGCAGCGAGATAATGATACGGCATCGTTCTGTTATGGCCTGCCGGGCATAAGTGAAGAGGATTCGATGATGAAGCTGTCCCGTCGCGAAGCATGCATCTTGCCCATAATGGCAGGAGCGGCCTGGAGCCTACCAGGCACGGCCAAGACGCGTCACAGCCGCTCACGTCCAGCCTTTACCAGCAATCCTCTTCGTTTGCCTGCAGGCGTGTGCGATCCGCAGGTACGCATCTACGACGATGTTGCCTGGCTCTATGCGACGCATGACGCCAGTCCTTCAAACACTGACTTCACCATGAACGACTGGCAAATCTGGCGAAGCGATGATTTGGTGGATTGGCAGATGAAGGGAATTCTTCGTCCTGAGCAAACCTATTTTGGCAAGCCGAGCACCCAGTGCTGGGCTACCGACGCCATACGTCGAAACGGCAAATATTATCTTTATTTCTCAATGGGTCCCGAAGATATCGGTGTCGTTGTCAGCGACAACCCTGCTGGACCTTGGCGCGATCCACTAGGGCGCCCACTGATTGCCAAGGGGCAAGTGCCGACCGAATCCCGCGATCCAGGCATCCTTCAAGAGCCCGACGGAACCAGCTACATTGTGTTCGGGACGTTCAACTATTACATCGCTCGCCTGAACGAGGATATGATATCCCTTGCCGAGACGCCTCGGCGTCTTCAGGTCACGAACAAGGAAGGCCCTTATGGCAAGGGGGCGACCGACGACAAGCCGTTCCTGCATCGCAGGGGTGCGCTCTATTATCTGTCATGGGGCAGCTATTACGCCGTGGCTACTACGCCTTACGGGCCGTTTGCATGTAAGGGCGCGCTGTTGTTTCCCGAGAATGTCGACGCCGCTTTTCGCGACGATAGTGCTATGCGGGGCCCGTACGCACCAAAATTCCGACCGAAAAATTGGCTGAATTTCGATCGGCACGGCTCCTTCTTTGAATGGCGCGGTCGATGGTTCTTTGCGTGCAATGATCATTCACAGAAGAACACGTCCCCGTTCTTTCGCCGGAGCGTGATCTGCGACGTCGAATATAATAGCGATGGAACGATCGCTCCTTTGAAGCTGACTGCTCAAGGAGTCAGAGTACCCTACGCTTGAGCGGCGGCTTCCGTTTAAGCATTGTAGCGGCTGCTTGATGGAGAGTGGGTTCCGTGTCCCGACAGGAGATTCCGGCCACGATCCACCGGTTTAACGGACAACTCCGTGGTATATTCCAGCACATCGGCGATTGTTGATGCAGCTTGATCATCAATCTGCTCGCGGGTGATGATGGTCAGCGACTGCGGGGTCTCACGCGGGGTGAGATCGACGATTGCGGTTCACGCTCTTGCACTTTGTTGCTGCGGGAGCGGGTGGGAGATGCTGATCGTGGAGACGGTGGCGCGCATCCGGCGCGAGTTTTCCGTCAAGGGCAGGTCGATCAATGAGGTCGTGCGGGACCTTGGCGTGTCGCGGAACACGGTTCGTAAGGTGCTGCGTTCGGGCGAGACGGCTTTCACCTAGGAGCGCAGCATACAGCCTTTGCCGAAGTTGGGACCATGGGCATCGGAGCTGAACAAGCTGCTCGACGCAACGACCGCAGGGCGCGGCGCGAGCGATTTGACTATGGTCAGAGGATGCGCGTCTGCTGGGCGCGGCGGTGCGCCCACCCAAGGCATGGGTCCGTTGCTCTAATAGTCGCGTGGCCCCCTTTCCATTCGCTGTCGGGGCAACCTTCCGAGAGCGCCAGCTCCCGTAATGCTTCGCCTCTGGGCGGGCCAGCGTCTGAGCATCGGCCGGCTCACGCTACCGGCAGGCGTAGTGCATTGGTCAGGACAGTGCCGGGGTTGGTGGAACGAGAATCGTAATGACGAAATCGGTGAAGGGCAAATTGAGAGCGAGTGCCGTCGGCATTTCACGGCCTCTGCGACGCTCACGCGGCCAATGGCTTTATTGCAATTGGCGCACAGCCCGTTGACCGGAGCGGGTTATCATGCGAGCCAGCTTCGTGGTCATTGCTGCTCGCGAGACGCAGTAAGCCAAAGCAGCACGCCGTGGCGATCTTTAAAAGAGGCTGAGTATATAGCCCGTCGACCAAATTCTTGATACTGGAATATGATATCTCGGTTCAGATTAAGGCGCAGTCCTACAATAATTTTAAGCCAAAATCAGCCATTCTGCTTGCAGTTACGACTGATGATTATTGACCTAGAACCAATGATCTGCCCTTCGGTTCTGTTGACCGCATAAGGAGTAATAGAAGTGAACGAACTGGTTAAATCGCAGCAGGTCGACATTGTCTACGAAACGGACGAGCCGGTCACCTATGAGGTGATCGACCATGTCGCATGGATCATGATGAACCGTCCGGGCTTCAACAACGCCCAGAACGGCCAGATGACCTATGCCCTTGATGATGCCTTC
>Ga0105148_100136_pt1 | contig 11014 bp, 9 predicted proteins | sample RS_199metaG_FD_91502 | JGI IMG/M metagenome (GOLD analysis project Ga0105148, IMG submission 91502) | Switchgrass associated microbial communities from Austin, Texas, USA, to study host-microbe interactions - RS_199 metaG | ecosystem: Host-associated > Plants > Roots > Rhizosphere | place: USA... | reverse complement strand
GTGGCGCTGTTCTTCTATATGGGCCAGCTAGGCTTCGACCGGGCGACGGCGAGCACACTCATCCTCGTCGCCTATGCCGCAGCCTTTGCCGGCACGCCGCTGTTCGCCAAACTGGCGGCGCGTATAGGTAAGGCGCGAGCGCTCCAGACGGGCGCTTTCATTCAGGCCATCTTGCAATTGGGCATGGCTATCCAACCGCCGCAGTCCTTCTGGTTGACGGCGGCGAACGTCACGGCGCTGGGATTATGCATCCCGATCGCGTGGTTCCTGCCGAGGGCCTTGATGGCTGACGTTGCGGACGCGAGCCGCGCGCGCTTCGGCGTCGATCGCACGGGATTGCTTTATGCGACGCTGAACGGGTCGATGAAACTCGCGCTGGGGCTGGCGGTCGGCTTGGCCTTTCTTTTGCTCGGCTGGTACGGCTTTGATCCCGCCCATGCTGGCGATCCTCGCAACGCCGGGCTGCTTCGCGCCCTGATCGGCGTGGTGCCGGCGCTGTTCTCGCTAGGCGTCGTGCTGTGCATGTTCGGCTATCCCGAAGAGGCAATGCGAGAAACGTCCAGAGCCGCCGCCCTGACCTGAACGCTGCTTCGATTTCGTCGATATCTCTATTTTTGTTTCAGGAAAGCTTGATGCCAATGAACCGCCGTGACATGCTGAAGGCCTCCACAATCCTGATGCTGGGCGCGAGCATGCCTGCGATTGCGCGTGTTTCATCCGGGAGGATCTGGGGGCCGGACGGGATTGGCGTGCAGCTTTATGCGCTGGAACCCGATTTGAGGCGGGATCTGCCCGGGACATTGGATCAGGTGGCCAAGCTGGGTGTCCGCAGCGTGGAAATCGCTTCCATGCACGGGCGCACGGCTGCCCAGATGCGCGCTGCGTTGGACAAGGCAGGGTTGCGATGCCGCAGCGTTCATGTCGCCGCGTCGTCATCCGTCCCCGGCGCCAGCGGACTGACGTTCGATGATATGGATAGGCTGGGCGAGGATTTAACGATTCTCGGCGCGCGTGACGCCGTCTTGCCTCTGTTTCAGTTTCCTAAAGACCCGAAATGGGGTGAGCCGGTGTCCTTCGCATCCCTGGTAAAACCCGGCGGACCATCGCTGTCGGCCGCACGTTACGAGCGGATGGCCGACTTTTTGAACGAAGCGGGTGCGGCGTTGAAAGGGCATGGTCTTGGCGTTGGCTATCATAACCATAATGTCGAACTGGCGCCCATCGGCGAGAAGACGGGATTGCAAATCCTGCTGGAGCGCACCGATCCTCGCCTCGTCGGGTTTGAGATGGACGCAGGTTGGCTCGCCGCAGCCGGTCATGATCCTGCGGTTTGGCTGCGCAGGTATCGCGGCCGATTCAACCAGATGCACGTCAAGGACATCAAGGCGAGTACGCCTGTCAATTATCACATGCGGCAGGATCCGATCGAAGTGGGTGCCGGCAAGATCGACTGGAGCAGCATTCTGTCTGTCGCAAAGACTTCGGGCGTTCGCCGCTACTTTGTCGAGCAGGATCCGCCATTCACCGGACCGCGCATCGAAGCGCTGGCCAAGAGCCTCACTTTTCTTCGTTCGCTGCCCATCGTGCGCCACGGCGGTTGAATGGTCATGATCATCAGTAGGAGCATCACGAAAGTGCCGGTGAACCAGTCTTCAACCGCCCAGCGTATCCGAACCATGTGTAAACCGGTGATCGCCGCTTCGTTGGCGGCCATCGGCATGGCCCAAACTCAGGCGCAGGAGAGCCTGGCGGCGCCAACCCTGTTTGAAGACGTTACGGACACCCATGTTCCGGCGTCCAAATATCTCCATGCGCTGGACGTGGCGTTGGTGGATGTGGACGGAGATGGAGACCTGGACGCGGCGCTGGCCGTCGAAATGGGGGCTAACCGCCTGTACATCAATGACGGAAAGGGCCAGTTCACCTGGCGGCAGGGCGCGCTTGGAACCAAGGCGCATGACAGCGAACATGTGCTGTCAGCCGACTTCAATCATGATGGCTTTCCCGACCTCATCTTCGTGGCGGAAGAGGATCATTCGCATCAGCTCTTCCTGGGGGGAGCGGGCGGTGTCTTTACCGACGCATCGGACCGATTGCCGCAGATGAGCGAAGGCAATGGCCTGGCGATCGGCGACGTGAATGGTGACGGATTGCCCGATATCGTCATCGGCAATTCGGCGGAGGAACGGCCGGGCAAGCCGCGCGCTTCGGCGCAGGACTTCCTGTGGCTCAACAATCCGAAGACGCCCGGGACGTTCATCGACGCTACCGCCACACATTTGCCCCGCGATGCCGACGATGCTCAGGACATAGCGCTGGCCGATATCGACGGGGACGGCGATCTGGACATGGTCGTTGCCAATGAAAACCCGCCGAACCGGCTGTTGCTGAACGATGGCAGGGGGCATTTCCGCGAAGCGCCGAAAGCCCTGCAACTGCTGGCGCCAATGGAAACGCGCGAAGTGCATGTGTTCGACGCCGATGGCGATGGCAGGAAGGACATATTATTCCTGAACCTCACCAGCAACAACAAGGCGTGGGACAAGGATCCGCAGGCACGCCTGCTGATCAACAAAGGCAGGGCCAGGTTCCGGGACGAAACGGCCAAGCGCCTGCCCGCGAACCGCTTTTCAAGCTGGGGCGGCATGCCGATCGATTTCAACCGCGACGGGGCAATGGATCTGGTCATTGGCGCGGTCGATGTGCCTGGTTTCAAACCGTTGCAGCTGCGAGCCTATGCCAATGACGGGAAAGGCTATTTTTCCGATGTGACCGCATCGGTGATCCCTGCCGGAAGCGTGGGACGCAGCTGGAGCATGGCCAAGGGCGACATCGACGGCGACGGCAAAGACGATCTGTTCGTTGGTACCTGGGGCACGCAGGCGAGGCTGCTGCTTTCCAAGGCGCCATGAGCGTGCGCAGCCATGTGGCGAATAGAATGGGTGCCCGTACCGGAACGGGTGGTGGGGGTTATTGAAGATGGTCGCAGAAACTTTGCCAGCTGACGAGAAGGCGATTCCTTTTCGTGAAGCAATCGGCTTCGCGAACGATCATGCGGGCTTCAACCTGCGTGTGCCGGTGCTGGACCTGCTGAGCCGTCATGCAGGCCGTATAATCGACGTCGGCGCCCGGTCCGAAGATCCGGTGGATTTTCCTGACATTACGCAACTGGCCGTGCGCACAATATTGGAAGGCGAGGCCGACCGTGTCATTCTGTTGTGCGGAACCGGTGCGGGTGCGTGCATCGCGGCGAACAAGATCAAGGGCATTCGCGCCGCGGTGGCACATGACACATATGTTGCGCGGCAGGCCGTGGTGCATGACGATGTAAATGTGCTTTGCATCGGCGCATGGATCACAGGTCCCCAGATTGCGCTCGACATCGTACGGCATTTCCTGGCGGCGCAGTTCAGCGACGAAGAACATTTCCGCCGCCGTGTCGCCAAGCTGGCCTTGTTGGAGGAAGGTTTGGTACCGGGCTTTCGGGACCCTTCCGCCTGATGACGCTTCCTCCTGCCGGCATCAGGGATAATGGCGCGGTTATCGTTTTGGGGAGCGTCAATGTCGATCTGATCGTCAGCACGGCCCGTCTGCCCAAGGCGGGTGAGACGGTGCAAGGCCTTGACCTTGTCCGCCAGCTCGGGGGGAAGGGCGCGAACCAGGCGGTCGGAGCAGTGAAGGCTGGCATGGCTTGCACCCTCCTTGCTGCGGTTGGATCCGATGCCGAAGGCGCTACGATGATCGCCACCTTGCGTGGCTATGGCGTGGACGTAAGCAAGATGATCTCGGTCGAAGCATCGACTGGAACGGCGTTCGTCGCGACCTCTCCAACTGATAATCAGATCATTGTCGTGGCTGGTGCAAACAGCAAGGTGGATGTCAGATTGGCGACTAGCGTCAAAATCATGCCAGGCGATGTTTGCGTTACCCAGATGGAAACCCCGGTCGCCGCCGCGAAGGCGTTTTTCGGCATGGCGAAAGCGGCGGGTGCGACCACCGTCCTCAACGCCGCGCCTGCCAGCGCAGCGGCGCGGGATCTTCTGCCCCTCTGCGATATTCTGGTTGTCAATGAAGCGGAGTTGTTTCTCCTTGCTGGCGCTGATGAGGGGCTGAGCGACGCGGCCCTGCTTTCCTATAAGGATCGTATGGGCATGGCCGGTGGGCAGGCGCTAATCGCGACGATGGGCGCGGACGGTTTGGCCATCGTCCGTAGCGGATCGGTCTTGCGTATCCCGGCGCATCGGGTCGATGTGGTCGACACGACGGGGGCGGGAGATTGCTTCTGTGGTTATCTCGCCGCCGGACTCGCGCGGGGCTCCTGTCCTGAAACCGCAGCGATCGAGGCGAATGCCGCATCCTCCATCGCAGTCCAGATGCTGGGCGCCGCTGCTTCCATGCCGGTTCGCTCAGCTGTGCTCGAAAAGTTGGACCAGTGCTCCGCCTGACCGCGTTCCGTCATGTGGAAGCAATGAGCAATGAAGTTGAATGATTACGAAGACCTGCGACGAAGCTGCAAATGCCGCGTGAGAGAGATTGAGGAGTCTGATTGCATGAAGAAGACCGACAATGAATTCCGAACATCCAAATGGCGATTTTCGTTCAAGGCCGGAGCCGCTGCCTCGATTGTTTTGCCGCTGGCTTCCATGACGGCGTGCGCCGCGGAACCTGAATCGGGTGCCGGGAAGATCGATTATCTGACAGCGCCTTTCCGGCAGGAACGTATATTGGACTGGGGCAACCGGCCGAACTGGTCGCCGGATGGACGCAAGATAGTCTTCACCAAGGACGATCTGGTCGATGGCCCCGCCTATGAAATCGATGTGAAGACGAAGAAGGTGCGTTGCCTGACCTGCAAATTCGGCAAGACGCAGTTCGTGACGCGCATATTCTATCTGCCCGACAACAGCTTCCTGATCGAAGCGGCCCCGGGGATGGCGGGGGGTAGCGGGGGCGCCGCTGACGCAGGCCGCACTCAATTGTTCTGGATGCCGAAGTCGCTCGGCAAACCGGTGTCTCTGGGCACTGGCGCGATGGGCGACATGGCGATCGCACGCACGCCCAATGCCGACAAATCGGTCAACGTGGCCTGGTCACGCCCCCGCGACCAGGGCCTGCAGCTCGTCACGGGGAAGCTGAAGAACGACGGACGCACTGCGAAATTTTCCGACATTCAATTGCTATACGATTACAAGATCGGTCAGCCGAGCGTGACGAGCTTCCCCGAAGCCTATGAATTCATCGACGATGGCCGCGCCGTGATGTTCTGGACGATCGAGCCAAAGACCGCCGATAGTGAAATGTACAAGGTCGATATCGCGACAAGGGCGGTAAGCAAAGTCTATGCGACGCCCGCGCATAATGAAACGCACCTGTTTCCCGATGAGCGTTACGGTCTGGAGGAGTCCAACTACCTGTCCGATCCCAACGGGCCCTATCGCGGCGTCAGCGGACTCGGCAAAAGCGGTGTCGAGATGGTTCTGCAGATGAAGGGCGTCCCCAATGCCAAGGAAGTGGCGGCGGCCAATTCGGACAAAGGCTTCGACATTTTCGCCATCACCATGGACGGCAAGTCGCGCCGACCGCTGACGAACATCAGCCCTTCGGGGGCACAGGCGCATCAGTCGATCGTCTCACCCGATGGCAGGCAGATCGCGTTCGCGGTAAAGGGGCCCAAGGCGGGTGCATCGCCGCATCCCGTGGGCCTGTACGTCGGGACCTTCGGCAAATAACAAGAAATCGGGGGCAACAAGACCACTTCGCACGGCCTGTCATCGATCCGCGTGAATAGCTTCTTCGTCAACCGCGTGCCCAACACGCCGTTCCCGGCGAGCATGTTCTCACTGCCTCTGCTGGCAGTTGTGGACATCGACAACAACGCGACCGACCTTGCCTTCTTCGGCGAGACGCGGCTGCAGCTGACCGATAAGCTGAGGGTTGAATTGGGCGCCACTGAATAAGGAGAGCACGGTCATCGCTGTGCTTCTCCATTCCATGTAGCGGAACAGCATGGCGAGGATTTGCAGCCGCCGACGAGACCGATTAGAGCGGGCAGACGAGCCGGGGAGATTGTGTGGGCGTAGATGTGAGAACGAAAAGTCGCGGTGCCCACGCGGAGCTGCTGAGCGAAATGCTGGACGTCGCGCTATCCGCAGTCTCGGCCGACCGATGCCTTCCCGCCTACTTGCCGCCTTATCCAAAGGGCCGCAGGCTTGTTGTCGCCATAGGGAAGGCTGGAGCAGCCATGGCCAAAGTCGCGCTGAAGGATGCGCCGTCCGGCACGCGCGCAATAATCCTGGTGCCATATGGTCATGGCTGCGACCTGGCCGACCTGCCGCCGGGAGCTGAGCTGCTGGAGGCAGGCCACCCGCTGCCGGATCAACACGGGCTGAACGCGGCGCGGATGATCTGCGAAGCGGTGTCGGGATTGACGAAGGACGACCAATTGCTCGCGCTGGTATCGGGCGGCGGCTCCGCGCTTCTGGCCTTGCCGGCGGAGGGTATTTCGCTCGAGGACAAGCGCAAGCTGACGGAAGAACTGCTGCTGTGCGGCGCGACGATTTCACAGATCAACTGCGTCCGCACACATCTGTCGCAGGTCAAGGGTGGGCGCTTGGCCGTGCTGGCTCAACCGGCTGAGGTGGTGACGCTCGCCTTTTCCGATGTGTCGGGGGACGATCCGGCGCTGATCGCTTCCGGACCAACCATTGCTGACCGCACGACATTGCAGGACGCGCGACGGGTTCTGGACCGCTTCGCAATCGCTGTGCCCGATCATGTGCGCCGGGTGCTTGAGGATGAACGGCATGCCACGCCGCGGCCGGATGCAGCGGCGGTCACGTATATCGCCGCGCGCAACCGCATGGCCTTGCAGGCGGCGGGCGAAATCGCGGCATCGCGAGGTTACAAGCCTGTTTATCTCGGCGATGATCTGGAAGGCGATTCTACGGAACTGGGCGTGGTGCATGCCGCGTTGGCGCTGCATCACCGGCGCAAGGGCGGCAAATGGGCGCTGCTTTCGGGTGGAGAGACGACGGTACTGGTGCGGAACAAGGCCGGGAAGGGCGGACGCAACAGCGAATATGCACTCAGCCTCGGCCTTTCACTGAACGGTGCGGCCGGGATTTCGGCGATTGCCTGCGACACCGACGGCATTGACGGCGTCGGAGGACATGCGGGGGCGATCATTGATGAATCTACGCTGCGGCGGGCGAAGGAGGCGGGGGTCTCTCCGGCTGCGATGCTGCGTCGGAACGACAGCTACGGCTTTTTCGATGCCCTTGGCGATCTCGTCTTCACGGGCCCCACCCGGACTACGGTGAACGATTTCCGGGTGATCCTGGTGGATGACGCAGCCTGAGCGGCTCACGCCAGATCGACGGCGACCACCTCATGATAGTCGATGCGCGGCACATCGACGATGACCCGATTGCCCTCGATCTTGAGCGGCACGTCGCCTCCGCCGGTGAGCAGCCGTACCTGTGCCGCCCTGGCGCCCGCCGGAAGTTCAAGCGCGACCCGATATGGTCCGGTCGCGATCGCCTCGCGATAGCTGCCCCGCATCGTCATGGGATTGTTGAGGTTGACGAGATGCGCGGTGACTGAATTTCTCTGACGCCAGCATGCAAGGTCCACCAGACCCGGTCCTTCGACCTGAAGCGGTTGCGGTTCATCATGCGCCCATTCCAGCATGGCGCGCAGCAGTGTCAGATGATCGCCATGCGAAAGTTCGGCGAAGGTGCGGTCGATATCCATCGGCAGATAGACGACGCGTCCCTTGCCCGCATGGCGGCAGATCGCCATGGGAATATCGCTTTCCGTGCGATCGGTATAGACGCGCTCCATGGGCAGGTCGGAGTAGCTCGGCACCAGCGTCAGCGCCACTTCCGACGCGTCGCGCGCTTTGACCGGCTGCCGCTGCACCGGGCCGATCGTCCGGCTGACCCCTCGTAGCTTTGCAACCGCCGGATGCGTGTGGCGGACCGTCAGATACGCGTTGCGAAGCGGGCCTTCTTCTTCACCCGCTACGGAGCAGCCGAACAGGTCGGCCAGTGCGAAATCGGGACGACGCTGTCCCTCGCTGTCGAAGAGGGATGTCTGATGCGTCGCAATCACGCGACCGCCGCGAGCGACGAAAGCGCGGATCTGCTGGCATTGTGCGTCGGATAGCACGGCGGCATTGGCAAAAATTAGCGTCCTGAAGCGGGAGAGGCTCGCCGCATCGAGGAAGCCGTCGTCGATCAGGTCGAAGGGTGTCCGGGATTCGAGCAGCGCCTGGTAGAAGCCGCGCAGATGCCCATCCAGATCGTGCCTTTGCTTCCATCCGCCAAGCACAGGGGCCGTGCGCGTCGATAGCACCAACCCCACGCGGGCGAGGTTGTGAGTGTTCCGCAGATAGCGATCATTGGCGTGATGCCATTGATAGATGTCGCGGACGACGTCCATCCAGCGTTTGTCAAATGGCTTGCCGTTGAACTTGGTGATCCAGGGTCGCGCGCCCTGCGCAATGGCGCCTGCCGCCCAGATCCGGATTTCCGGCGCTGCCTGCACGGAATCCTTCCAACGATAGCTTTCCTCCACGCCGACGGAAATGATGTGGCCTACAGGCTTTTCCTGCATGAAGGCGCGGAGCTCGCGCGTGTAGCGGCCTGCGCCCCATGCCTCCGGCCCCGGTGCCCAGATGGAGCTTTCGACCGAACGCGCCTGACGGTCGCAAAAGGCGATGGGAAGCCTTTTCCCCATGCCCGGTCCATCTAACTCGATCAGCCCGCGCCGATCGCTGCCGGGGATGAAGCTGGCCGTCGGACGATATTTGCGCGCTGCCGTGTTCCAACGATCGATCAGGCCGAAAAGGCGGGTCTCCACCCACGCCGCATAGCGACGGCCTGCGGGCTTTGATGGATCGGGATCAAGGGGAATGTCCTGTCCCGACGCCGCCTGGTATTGCGTACGGCAGCTCTGGCAATAGCAGGTGCCGCTACCATTCCAGCGATTGCCGAAAAAGCCATCGACGGGATAGCGGCGGGCGATTTCCTCGATCACCTTGGGCATGAACTCGAAATTATAGGGGCCATAGGCGCAGGTCAGCGTCAGATCGGGTGCGCTGCCGTGGCGTTTGATCTTGCCGTCCGGGCCGGTGAGCGCCCATTCGGGATGCGCGGCCGCAGCGGCTTCATTCATCGCATGGGGATCGATGCGGGCAAGTACGCGCAGTCCCATTTTCTTGCAGGCGAAGACCATGTTGCCGAACGGGTCCTGGTCCTTGCCCACGCCGGGCGCCATACCGTGATAGGGGATGGCCGTCGGGTAGAAGGCGATCCCGCCCCCGGCGCTCAGGCATATTCCATCGGCGTGGATCTCGCGGAAATAATCGGTCCAGAAATTGGGATCGTAGCGGCCGACATCATCCTCCGTGAAGGCGAGCTGAAACCAGCGCATCGGTTCGCCCGCCCAGTCCGGCGAGGCGTCGCGGCTTGAGCGTGCGGCCATGCCGGGGTCGAGACGGGAGAGGAGCGCTCCGCCGCCCAACGCCAGCGCGGTGCGGCGGCTGACTGGCATGATGCCCGGCATGATCTCTCCCTTTCGGTGAAGGCTTTGTCTCGCCTCTCTCTAGTCCATGGCAGCACCGCCACAATGAGCCATCCCACCATGCGGGAAATGGCGTGCCGGCAGGTGGGATGGAGGCTGCGACTGCTTGACTGGCGAGGACGGTCGCGCTGGAGCGGGATTGGAAAAGGAGAAAGACTATGAAGGTGGGACGGATTCTGGCAGCGATAGCCGCGCCGATGCTGTTGTCGTCGGCGCTGTCGGCGCAAACATTCACGCGCGGCGATCCGGTCCCGGCGACCCTTCCGCTCGGCAACAAGCCCGGCAACCCGATCCTGGATATGCCGCCCGGACAGCGCCTGATCTCCGCTTTCGGCGAGCGCCCGGTATTTTCCCCCAAGGGCGACAAGCTGGCCTTCATCGGTAAATCCTATGGCGACGCGTTCGAATATGAGATGGCGACGGGTAAAGTCCGAAACCTGACCGATCACGCGCCCAGCGAGGGTTTTCTGCGGGTCCATTATATGGCTGACGGCAGCTTCGCGCTGCTTGGGCCCCGCATTCTGGGCAAGACGAGGGAAGAAACCCGTTTCAGCCGGATCGAGCTGTTCTGGATGGACCCTTCGGGCGACCGCATGCCCGTACCATTGGGTGTTACCGTGTTTGAAGGCATCGCCACCAGCCCCCGGAGCAATATGATCGCCTGGAGCGAAATGCGTCCCGCAGCCGCGGGGAAACCGGCCGCGACGACGGTCTACACCGGCCGGATCGCGGTGCGAGATGGCGCGGCCAAGCTGGAAGATAAGCGGGAGATCGTCACGACGACCGATTGCTATGTCGAAGCGCAGGATTTCCTGCCGGGCGACAAGGGGCTGCTGATGCCCTGTTATGCTTATGGCAAGGGCCCCACCGGGGTCGAAACGCAGGTGGTCTCCGTCGATTTCGAGACAAAGAAGATTACCCGATATCCGACGCCCCCGACCCTTTATGGCGAGGTGGAGGGGATTTTCCCGGACGGACGGCGGACGCTGGTCGAATGCGCTCAGGATCGTGCGAAGGGCATGGACCTGTGCGTACTCGACCTCGATCCGAAAAAGCCGCGCTACACGCGCATGACGAACATCGTTCAATATGGCGGTTGGAAATATGGCAACCCCGTCGTGCGGCCGGATGGCCGGATGATCGCGGCACAGGTTGGATCGGCCGATGTGGTCGACGCAGGGGTTGGCCAGGGCATCGTGTTGATGGATCTCGCCCCGGACTTCTGATCAGGCGCAGAGCGGGGGGGGCGGCCGGCCGCCTCTCCCCCGCCCGCACGTCAGGCCATCGTTAGCTGGACTGCCTCGAACGTATCGACCGGCGGCAAATCGAACCACACATGGTCCCGGTCGCCGGCGCGCCGCTTGCCCTTCACCGCCTTTCCAGCCACCAGCATCCGGGCGGTGTCTCCAACGGGGCCCCGGACACCAAG
>Ga0105148_100135_pt1 | contig 11024 bp, 9 predicted proteins | sample RS_199metaG_FD_91502 | JGI IMG/M metagenome (GOLD analysis project Ga0105148, IMG submission 91502) | Switchgrass associated microbial communities from Austin, Texas, USA, to study host-microbe interactions - RS_199 metaG | ecosystem: Host-associated > Plants > Roots > Rhizosphere | place: USA... | reverse complement strand
GCGATCGAAGCTGCTCGCGGCGGGGAAGCAACACACGGCTTTGCCGTCGTCGCGGACGAAATCCGCCGCCTCGCGGGTCAGGCGGGCGATTCGGCTGCGTCCGTCGGCGATAAGCTCGGCCAACTCGATCGCGATGCGCGCCACCTCATCAGCGGCGTCGAAGCCAATATCCTGCGCGGCCGCGGCGTTAGCGCGCATATCGATACATTGAGCGTCACCATGGCTGAAATCGCTTCGTTGGTGACCCAATTCGGCGACAGGTCCGATGCGATAGTCACCTGTACCGACGAAGCCGACGCCGATGTCGGGGCGTTACGGCAGGGGCTCAGCAGTTTCAGCCAGTCAGCCGCAGAAAGCGCGGGTCGTGTCGAAGTGGCCAAGGTGCAGTTGGAACAGCTTGAAGATATGGCGAACGACATGCTCAACACCGCCGCCCACGGAGGACACCGCACCCGCAACAGCCGCTATGTCGCCTATGCGGAAGAGGGGGCGCACGAGATATCGCGCCTGATCGAAGCCGCGCTCCAATCCAGCGAATTGTCACCCTCCGCCCTGTTCGACACTCATTATCGCCCGATTCTGGGCTCCGACCCGCCCCAATATGAAAATGCCTTCACCGCCTTCGCCGACCGGGCCGTCCGCCCGGTGCTCGACAGGCGCACGGCGCAGGACGAGTCGATCGTCGGTTGCTGCCTTATCGACATGAACGGCTATCTTCCGACGCACATCACGACGCGGAGCCAACCGCAACGGCCTGGGCTGCCGCACTGGAACATGGAGCATGCCCGCAACCGGCAGATTTTCATGGACAGCCAGACCCGCCGCGCTCTCGATGGCGACGGCGACTTCTTCCTCTTCACCTACCGTCAGGACTTGGGAGAAGGCCGATATCGTGCGCTGCGTAGCGTTTTCGTGCCCCTGTTGTTCAACGGCCGCCGCTGGGGTTTGTATGAGGTCGGCTATCTCATCTGATGCGCTGCGCCTCTACTGCGTCGCCTCAGCCTGCCGCATTATGACCTCGCCGCTAGCGGCATAATGAGCGGTCGTCCGCGCCTGCGCCGTCTGCGGGTCCTTTCCATCCAGTATCTCCGCGATCTGGCGTGAACTTGGCACTCGATCATAAACCCCGAACAGCTGGGTCTGTCCGATCGAATGCATCGACAGCTGATAACCATTGCCCGATGCAGCCGGATCGAACGCCATCACCGTCCCGGCATCATCTACTGGCACGATCACCGCGCCATTCTGCACGTCGCGCTGTTGCAGCACGTCATAGCTGCCTTCTGCCGTTCGCACTTGCCCGCGGATGCAGAATGAGGTGTGCCCTTCATTCATCGGCGCAGCCTCGATCGCGGCGGCCGGCGTCTGAGCGGTAAGCTTTGCATCCGTCCCGTCCTGGATCGGGCAAGCCGCGAAACGCGCCGGGGCGATCGGCTGTACGCTGGCGGGATCATCGAAGCGCAGTGCGTTTAACATGCCGTCCAATCCCGCAAGCACCTCCTTGCGCCGCTCCGTAGGGCCGGTCACGCGCAGCTTCACCAGCCAGCGCCCCGGATGGACAAACCCCGCCGCCGTGGTCAGCGCGCCATCGGCGGCGTCATCATAGACCGCCCGGATCGCTCGGCCGCTCTGACCCGCGAGCGGAACGCTGGCATAAGCGGTGCGGCGCGTCTTTGCGCCAAAGCGCTCCATAATCGCGCGGTCCGTCATATGTGCTGCAAGGGAGCTGTCGGCGTAACTCGGCAGATACACATACAGCGTCGCCTGGATCGCTCCGTCTTCAGACAGATACTGGGCGTAATTGTCGATGCCCTTGCCGCCGTTGGAGACTTCTCCGCTCTTTGCGAGGGACAGGCCCGCAATCGTTTGCGGCAGGCTGATTCCCGCCGCGTCAGAACGCAGGCTCATATCACTGATCGACCATGCCTCACGCTCTTCGGCAGCATTGGCCAAAGCAGGGGCTGATGCGAGCAGCAGGACCGGCAACAGGAACAAGACAGGCTTGAACATCGGCATCCTTCCCATTTCACGCCGTCTTGTCGCGGCTTTGAAATATATGTCAGGAAAGTGGAGCCGAATTGCAGGCAGTAGGCAAGCCTGCTTTTACGCGACCGGTGGAATTTGCGCGGGATAATGCGCCAATTCAGGGTCTAGATGCGCCCAACCGGGCGCGGCACTGGTCCAGATGACGGCCTCTGGCCCGATCAGGCCCGGATCATCCAGCGCGCCCGCGCGGATGAAGGTCAGATGCGGCCGCGATTCGGCGATGCTGAACAGCGGCGTCCCGCACTCCGGGCAAAAACCACGCCGCATCCTGTTGCCGCTGTCGGCCACGCTCTCATGCCAGCGCACTTCGCCTTCCGTCTGGACACTCTCGGCAGGGAAGCAGACATTCACCGTCGCCGAGCCCCCACCCAGATATTGGCACAGCCTGCACCAACACATCCGCGCCGCCAACGGCTCAGCCTCAATACTGATCCGCACCGCCCCGCACAGGCATCCTGCGTGATGTGTCATCGAAATTCTCCTTCCAAGTTCCCCTCCCGCTGGCGAGAGGGGCTAGGGGAGGGCTTGGCCCGAACTAACGCCCCTGCCGCCGCGCCATGAAAGCCAACCGCTCAAACATCATGATATCCTGCTCATTCTTCAGCAGCGCGCCATGCAGCGGCGGGATCGCCTTCGTCGGATCGCGCTCCTGCAGCACGTCCAGCGGCATGTCCTCATTGAGCAGCAGTTTCAACCAGTCGAGCAATTCGCTGGTGGACGGTTTTTTCTTGAGCCCCGGTACGTCCCGGATCTCGTAGAAAATTTCGAGCGCCCGGTTCACCAATATCTTCTGGATGCCCGGGAAATGCACGTCGACAATGGCCTGCATCGTCTCCCGATCGGGGAATTTTATATAGTGGAAGAAGCAGCGCCGCAGGAAGGCGTCGGGCAATTCCTTCTCATTGTTTGACGTGATGACGACCACCGGCCGTTCCTTTGCTGCGACCGTCTCCCCCGTTTCATAGACATGGAAGGCCATGCGATCGAGTTCCTGCAGCAGGTCGTTAGGAAACTCGATATCCGCCTTGTCGATCTCGTCGATCAGCAGCACTGGCAGGGTAGGAGAGGTGAAGGCCTCCCACAGCTTGCCCTTGCGGATATAGTTGCTGATATCATGGACACGCGGATCGCCCAACTGCCCGTCACGCAGGCGCGCCACCGCGTCATATTCGTACAGGCCCTGATGCGCCTTGGTCGTGGATTTGACGTTCCATTCGATCAGCGGGGCGTTCAGCGCCTTGGCGATCTCCTGCGCCAACACCGTCTTGCCCGTGCCCGGCTCGCCCTTTACCAGCAGCGGGCGGCGCAGCAGCACCGCAGCGTTGACCGCGACCTTCAGGTCGTCGGTTGCGACATAATCTTCCGTACCTTCAAACCGCATGAGCCCGTTTCGCTTTCCTGTCCTCTGTTCGGAACTAGGGAAAGCGGACCAGCGCCGCAACGCGTTTATCGTTTCTGCCGCCGTATCTCGGCCCGCGCCTGCAACAGGTCCCAAAGGCCGCGCTGCTGGCTCAGCAACTGGCGTGCGCCGAACTGGATCGCACGGTCAGTCGCATCGTCGCCGCCGATCGCCCGCGCGACGCTGAAGGTCGCGGCGCGGTCCGGCAGATCGCAGGCTTGGGGTTCCACCCCCACCCGGATCGCCGCCATATCCAAAATGTGCCGCACTGCCTGCCAATCGAGCAAGAGAGCGACCGCCGCGCCCATTGCGCAGCCCCGCCGGTCGGATTGCGCCAGCATGTCCAGCGCATGGCGTTGTTGGCTGACGATCGCCTCGCAGTCGCTCTGTCCGGCAGTGCTCGGCACTGGCCCCACGGCCACCGTGACCTGCGTCAGATAGGCGCGCTCGCGGGCAAAGGCGTTCGCCGCCTGCACCAGCCATGCCCGCGCAGCATTGTCCGCCGATCGCGTGGCGGCATGATCAATGACACCCGGATGGCGCCCATGCAGCAGGCAGAGATAATGGGCGGCGTCGGCAAGATCGGGCAGCGTCAGCACCGCATCGCGACCGATCCCGGCCCGTGCACTGCTCGCATGGGCATGGCCCGCCGTTCCGTCGGCTGTGACGAGCGCGTCGATTACCTGAGATATGTCGCCTGTCACCAAGCGTGCTGTTGCTTCGTTCATCGTCAACCCCTGCGCGGCCGCCAGCGCGATTGCGCCCGTTTCCGGCACCATAAGGAAGCGAGGTAAAAGAGGGGTTTATGCGGTTAAAAAAAGGGCGGCGCGCCAGCCGCCCTCCCTGTCATTTCGCCGCGCCTCAGCCTCTATTGATCGAGGAAGCTGCGCATCTTCCGGCTACGGCTCGGATGCTTCAGCTTGCGGAGCGCCTTCGCCTCGATCTGGCGGATACGTTCGCGGGTCACGCTGAACTGCTGGCCCACTTCCTCCAGCGTATGGTCGGTGTTCATGCCGATGCCGAAGCGCATGCGTAGCACGCGCTCCTCACGCGGGGTCAGCGAGGCCAGAACGCGCGTCACGGTTTCCTTGAGGTTCGCCTGGATCGCGGCATCCACCGGGATGATCGCGTTCTTGTCCTCGATGAAGTCGCCCAGGTGCGAATCTTCCTCGTCGCCGATCGGCGTTTCGAGCGAGATCGGCTCCTTGGCGATCTTCATCACCTTGCGCACCTTCTCCAGCGGCATGGAAAGACGCTCGGCCATTTCCTCCGGAGTCGGCTCGCGGCCCTGCTCATGCAGGAATTGGCGGGACGTACGGACCAGCTTGTTGATTGTCTCGATCATGTGGACCGGAATGCGAATGGTCCGCGCCTGGTCCGCGATGGACCGGGTGATCGCCTGACGAATCCACCAGGTCGCATAGGTCGAGAATTTATAGCCGCGCCGATATTCGAACTTATCGACCGCCTTCATCAGGCCGATATTGCCTTCCTGAATAAGATCAAGGAATTGCAGGCCACGGTTCGTATATTTTTTAGCGATGGAAATGACGAGGCGGAGGTTCGCCTCCACCATTTCCTTCTTCGCGATCCGGGCCTCGCGCTCGCCCTTCTGCACCATGTTCACGATGCGGCGGAACTCATTCAGCGACATGCCGGTCGCCTGCGCAATCTCGCTCACCTCGTTCCGGATGCGCTCGACGGCGCGCGCCTCGGCTGCGGCAAAGGCCGCCCATTTCTTGTCGATGCCGGACACCTTGTCCATCCAGCCGTCGTCCAGCTCATGGTTCACATAGCGGTCAAGGAAGTCCTTGCGGCTCACCTTGTGCCGCTCGGCGAGGCGCAGCATCTGCCCGCCCAGCGCGGTCAGGCGCCGGTTATAGGCATAGAGCTGATCGACCAGATATTCGATCTTCTGCTGGTGGAACTGGACGCTTTCGACTTCCGCAGTCAGCTGCTCGCGCAGTTCCTGGTAGTCATCTTCCGCCTTCTGACTCAGCGTTTCGCCATTGGCCATCGCGGCCATGCGCGATTCCTGCGCGCGCGAGAAAGTACGGAAAATCTCCGTGATGGTCGCGAATTTCTCCAGCGCCATCGGCTTCAGCGTCTCTTCCATCTGGGCGAGGGAGAGAGTGTTGTCTTCCTCCTCTTCCTCTTCCACCCGGCGGGCGCGGCGCTCGGTCAGGCCGTCCTCATCCTCGTCGGAATCGGCCGCCTCTTCTTCAGGCTCCTCCTCTTCCTTGAAGCTGGGACCAGCGGTCTTCTCGCTGATTTCGCCATCATCATCCTCGGCCCCCTCTTCCAGATTCTCCGGAGCAGGGTCCTTGGAAAGCATCGCGTCGAGATCCAGTATCTCGCGCAGCTGCATCTCGCCATTATTGAGCGCGGTCGACCATTCGATGATCGCGTTAAAGGTTGTCGGGCTTTCGCACAGGCCCAGGATCATCGTGTCGCGCCCGGCCTCGATGCGCTTGGCGATGGCGATTTCGCCCTCACGGCTCAGCAGTTCGACCGCACCCATTTCGCGCAGATACATGCGCACAGGGTCATCGGTGCGATCGACCGTTTCTTTCTTCTTCTCGGCTACAGGGCGAGGCGAACCGTCGTCATCGGCGCTCTCGTCGCTGCTGTCGTCGTCGCTGTCGTCGCGCTGATCCTCGCCGTCCTCGCTGGCTTCCTCATTCTCGACGATGTTCACGCCCATTTCGTTGAGCGCAGCCATGATGTCCTCAATCTGCTCGGAGGACATCTGGTCCTGCGGCAGCGCATCGTTCAACTCGTCATAGGTGATGTAGCCGCGCTTCTTGGCACGCGCGATCAGCTTCTTGACCGAAGCCTCATTCAGATCAAGGAGCGGCGCATCGCCGCCATCCACATCCTCGCCCGCACCCTTGCCTGTCGCCTTGCTCGCCATGTATTCGCCTTGCTCCATCGTCCCGCTCGGGGACGATCTATCAAACAATATCTTCGGACTGCGCCAGTTCCGCCAGGCGAGCTAGATGGTGCCGATGGTCCGCCAAAGCCCGCTGCTGTGCAGCCAAATTCTCTTCGGTGACATCGTCCATCACTCGCCGTGTGGCTTCCGCCAGATTAAACTCCAGTTCCGGTCCCTCTGCTATCACCCGAATAGCCTCATCCAGATCGCGCGAAACGCGACCGGGATCGGTCTTCATCCTGCTGGGGGTGAATGTGAACGTGTCGGCCCGGAGCATCCCCTTCGCCATATTATACACTTCACCTTGGCCCAATATGGTAAGGAGGCCCTCTGTTTCAACTGTTTCTTGTCTGAAGGACGCGGCGATCATCGCGCGCATCAGTTCGCCAAGCGCCGAATCGCCGATATGTAACGCCGAAAGCATCTCCCGATGCAGCGCAATCTGCTCGGGATGCCGCAGCAAACTCGCCAGAACCGCGCGCAGCAACCGCTGCTCCATCCCACTGACGCCGATTGCCCGCGCTTCGTTCCCGACCGGGGGCAGGGGAAGCTTCCAGTTGCCGCGCCGATCACGTTGCCACCCTTGGCGCGCACCTGTCCCGCGCTGATGCCGGGGCGCGCTGGCCTGCGAGGGCCGTGAGAAGAACAAAGCATCATAACGCTCGCGGAAGATCTGCACATAATGCGCCCGCACGTCCGGATGCGTGATCGCATCGGTGATCGACCTCAGCCGCTGCTTCAGCGCCGCTCGCTGCTCCGGCGTATCAAGCGGCGCAGCCTTTTGTTCATAAGCCCAGAGCCGCTCCACCAGTGGTTCCGCCGCATCCAACACCCGCTCCATCGCGCCCGGCCCTTCTGCGCGGATCAGATCATCCGGATCCTGCCCGGCAGGCAACGTCGCAAATGCCAAGCTCATCCCCGGCCGCAGCAAAGGCAGCGCACGCATAGCCGCCCGGATCGCTGCCTTTTGCCCCGCCGCATCGCCATCAAAGCAAAGCAGCGGCACATCCACCATCTTCCATAGCCGCTCGATCTGATGTTCGGTCAGCGCCGTGCCCAACGGCGCCACCGCCTCGCCAAAGCCCGCCTGCGTCAGCGCGATCACGTCCATATAACCTTCGACGACGATAATCCGCCCGCTCTGGCGGCTCGCCGGGGAAGCGCGATCGATATTATAGAGCGTATGCCCTTTGTCGAAGAGCGGCGTATCCGGCGAGTTCAGATATTTGGGCTCGCCAGCCCCAAGGATCCGCCCGCCAAAAGCGATTACCCGCCCGCGAATGTCCCGGATCGGCAGCATCAGCCGCCCGCGGAACCGGTCATAACTGTCCCGCTCTCCATCCGGATCGATCAGCAACCCCGCCTCGATCAGCATCGGATCGCCAAAGTCGCGCAGAGCCGTCTTCAGCTTCCCCCGCGCATCGGGCGAATAGCCAAAGCCAAAAGCGCGCCGCGTTGCATCGCTGATCCCACGGCGTTTCAGATAAACGCGCGCCTCCGCGCCATCGATCCCGCCCAGTTGCTCCTCAAAGAAGCTTTGCGCTGCAGCCATGACGTCATGCAGACCCTTCGCCTGCTCCGCCCGCTTGGCCGCACGCGGGTCGGGTGCAGGCACATCCATGCCCGCCGCCGCCGCCAGCTCCTTCACCGCCTCCATGAAGGGCAGGCCGCGCTGGTCCGTCATCCACCGGATCGCGTCCCCATGCGCCCCACAGCCAAAACAGTGGTAGAAGCCCTTCTCATCATTGATGGTGAAGCTAGGCGTCTTCTCATTATGAAAAGGGCAGCACGCCTTATATTCGCGCCCAGCCTTCTGTACCTTCACCGTCCGCCCGATTAGGGTCGACAGCGAAGTCCGCATGCGCAGTTCATCAAGGAAGGAAGGGGAGAGGCTCATAGCCTCTTCATGTCAGCTAAGCGCCGCCTTCACCAGCCCGCTCGCCTTGCTCATATCGATCACCGACCCATGCCGTTCCTTCAGCACAGCCATGACCTTGCCCATATCCTTGACGCTCGCCGCACCAACCTCAGCCTTGATCCCCTCGATCGCAGCCTTCGTCTCATCTTCGCTCAGCTGCTGCGGCAGGAAGCTCTCGATCACGCCCAGCTCGGCCTCTTCCTTCGCCGCCAGCTCGTCGCGCCCGCCATTGCGAAACATCTCGATCGATTCGCGCCGCTGCTTCACCATTTTCTGCAGCACCTCGACGACGACCGTGTCGTCATCCGGCACGCTCGAAGCCGTCCGCAGCTCGATATCCCGATCCTTCAGCTTCGCCAGGATCAGACGCACGGCGGCCAGGCGTTCCTTGTCCCCCGCCTTCATGGCTTCGACCTGGGCGCTCTTAACCTGCTCGCGAATCATGGCGATACGAATCCTGTTCTGCCGGAAAAGACCAGATATAACGCCAAAAGAGATTTTTTACAGTGGTTGACCGCGGGGTCTCACAAGCATAGGTGACCGGCCGTTTAACCCGCTGCAGACGGGTTCCCGCAAAAAGCATGAAGGACGCTACGACCATGGCTGATGCCAAGACCCTCACCGTGCCCAAAGGAGCGACAGGGGTATTGGTTTTCGCCGATGGCAGCGCAGTGTTCGGACGCGGCTTCGGCGCGGTAGGCGAAGCAGTAGGCGAACTCTGCTTTAACACCGCCATGACCGGCTATCAGGAAGTGATGACCGACCCCAGCTATGCCGGGCAGATCGTCACCTTCACCTTCCCCCATATCGGCAATGTCGGCACCAATCTGGATGACGTCGAAGCGGACAACCCCTTCGCATTGGGTTGCGTCGTGCGGCAGGACGTGACGGAGCCCAGCAACTTCCGCAACGTCGAACCCTTCGACCAGTGGATGAAGGAAAATGGCCGCATCGGGCTGTCTGGCGTCGACACCCGCGCCCTGACCCGCATGATCCGCCTGAAGGGCGCGCCCAACGTCGTCATCGCCCATGATCCGGAAGGCAATTTCGACCTCGCTGCCCTCGCGCAAAAGGCCGCCAACTGGCCCGGCCTTGAAGGCATGGACCTCGCCATCGAAGTCACGGGCAAGGAAAGCCGCCTCTGGAAGGACGGCGTGTGGAAACTGGGCTTCGGCTACGGCAAGGATGAAGCCGCTGACGACCGCCCCCACGTCGTCGCCATCGACTATGGCGCAAAGAACAACATCTTCCGCAACCTCGTAAAGGCAGGCGCCCGCGTCACCGTGCTCCCCGCCACCGCCACTTACGAGCAGGTGATGGAGCAGAAGCCCGACGGCGTCTTTCTCTCCAACGGCCCCGGCGATCCGGCCGCGACCGGCGAATATGCCGTGCCCGTGATCAAAAAGGTGCTGGAAGCCGACAAGCCTGTCTTCGGCATCTGCCTCGGCCATCAGATGCTGGCGCTCGCCGCCGGTGCCAAGACCGTCAAGATGCACCAGGGCCATCGCGGCGCCAACCACCCGGTCAAGCGCCTGTCGGACGGTCTGGTCGAAATCACCTCGATGAACCACGGCTTCGCGGTGGACAGCGACACGCTGCCCGCCAATGTGAAGCCGACCCATGTGTCGCTCTTCGACGGCAGCAACTGCGGCATCGAACTGACCGACAAAAGGGCCTTCTCGGTCCAGTACCATCCTGAAGCCTCGCCCGGCCCGCAGGACAGCTTCTACCTGTTCCAGCGCTTCGTTGAGGGGCTTAAGTGAGCCTCAACCTGCCCTCGGTTGACGAAGCCCGCCTTGCGCAGGAGTGGGAGGCGGACAAGCAAGTCCTCGCCAACCTCGCCGCCAATGGCGACGTGGCGCGTTTGTCGCGCCCGGTCGATGTCAGCTTTAAGGGCAGCGAAAAGGATTTCGAGCGCGTCCTGACCATCGCCAGCCAGTTCGGCTTCGTCGAGCTGGACCGCGAAGAGGATGAGGATGGCGACCTGTTCCTCTTCCTCGAATGCGAGCAGCCGGTCGATGAACAATCGATCCGCGCCCTGACGAAGAAATGCCTCCAGATCGAAATCCTCTGCGGCGTAGAATATGACGGCTGGGGTTGCGAAGCTCGGGTGGGGGGCGTGCATTGAGAGAAGTCATTCGCATCGCGATTCCTGTTGTCCTGCTGGCAGTGTCGAGCCATCCGTTCGCTGCCATAGCCGCAGAGGGAACTGTCGAATGTGAGCAGGCCATCAACCGGCTTGCCGAAACGAGTAAATCAGAAGCCGCTCGTGTAGCCATTACGTTCACCGGAACTCAAAACGCTTTAAGTCTATTAGACAGCGCCGCTTCGAAGTCGAATGTTGATGCTACTTTGTTTCCTGTCGATAAGGAAAAGTTCGTCCTTTTTCTTCAGCTGCGGCGCGGCGTTCTAGATAGCCCGGCTCTAGGCACTATGGTGAAGAGCATGTGTGCCTTGGGTTCCGTGGCAGACAGCAGGTTCAATGGAGCAATGCTGTTCATAGGCAAGGATATGACCGCCGCCGCCTTCGCCAAGTTGCCGGGCTATTGAAGCGTCAAACGCATCGAACGATTTGAAACAGAGGCCGAATAATGCCTAAAAGAACCGACATCTCCTCCATCCTCATCATCGGCGCTGGCCCGATCATCATCGGCCAGGCTTGCGAGTTCGACTATTCGGGCACGCAGGCGGTGAAGGCGCTCAAGGAAGAGGGCTATCGCATCATC
>Ga0105148_100134_pt1 | contig 11040 bp, 10 predicted proteins | sample RS_199metaG_FD_91502 | JGI IMG/M metagenome (GOLD analysis project Ga0105148, IMG submission 91502) | Switchgrass associated microbial communities from Austin, Texas, USA, to study host-microbe interactions - RS_199 metaG | ecosystem: Host-associated > Plants > Roots > Rhizosphere | place: USA... | reverse complement strand
GGCCAGGTACGATGTTCGCGCACCTCGATCGCGACGGAGCCTCGGCGGGAGACGAGCAGGCGCAGGCGGCTGCGTTCGCGCAGGCGGAATGTCGCAGCCTGAAGTTCATTGCGGGCGTCATGCCGGTCGAACGCGAAATCCAGCGCAGTCGCGCTCGACTTCAGCCGTTCAAGATGCAGTTCCAGCAGCCTGATGCCCTCCACCGGATCGAAGGCCATGGTTTCGAGCAGGTCAAAGCGTCCGTCAGCCAATGACATCGAAACTATTCAAGCCCCCTTCGCCCAACTGTCCCGCGGCGGTGAGGAAGCGCCCCTTCGCCAGGCATTCCGCCCACTCGGATGCCGCATCCGAGTCTGCGATGATGCCCGAACCCAGTCCAAGGCGCCCCTCCCTGCTGCCTTCTTCAACCCAAATGGTGCGAATGGCAACATTGAAGGCAGCATCGCCATTGGGATCGATCCAGCCCATCGCGCCTGTATAGACGTCGCGCGGGAAAGTTTCGACGGCGTCGATAATCTCCATCGCCCGCACCTTGGGCGCGCCAGTGATCGACCCGCAGGGGAAAAGGACGCGCAATATATCGATGGGGCTCAGACCCGGCAGCAGCCGAGCGCGGACGGTGGAGACCATCTGGTGCACGGTCGGATAGGTTTCGACATGGAAGAGGTCGGGAACCGTCACCGTGCCTGCACGGGCGACGCGGGAAAGATCATTGCGCAGCAAATCGACGATCATGAGATTTTCGGCGCGCTGCTTAACGTCAGTTTCGAGCTGCTCGGCAAGCGCCGCATCCTGCGCCGGATCGATTGCGCGCCGGGCAGTCCCTTTCATCGGGCGGGCCGTCAGCTGGCCCCGGACATTGGTGAAGAACAGTTCCGGCGAGAAGGAGAGGATATTGTGCGCGCCGGTACGGATGATGCCGCCATAGCCCGCGCGCTGGCGTGGACGGATCCCGGCGTAAAGCGCCATGACATCGCCGGTAAAACGGGCGGCGCAGGGGAAGGTGAGGTTCACCTGATAGACGTCGCCGGCGCGAATATATTCCTGCACTCTTTCGAAGGCAGCGCGATAAGCTTTTTCGTCCACCAGCGGCTGAGGCGGTTCGATGCTGGCGGTGGCGGGATCCGGCAAAAGATCGGGCATCAAGTCGGGATCAATCAGCCGATGCCCTTCGAACAGGCCGAACCACAGCAGCGGCATGGCGCGCGCCTGGCCTTTTTGCCCTGATGCAAGCGGGAGCAGACGGTCCTCCAGCGCCAGTCCCGCCTCATAGCCGATATAACCAGCAGCATGCAGGCCCATTTCTCCCGCCTCGGCGATACGGTCCAGGGCGGGCTGCACCTCCTCCAGACGATGGGCGGCGATGATCTCAACCGGATCGCGATAGAGGCGCGCCGGAGCGGGATTACGCTCTCGCGCATCGTCGAACAGAACAAAGGCTTCGGAAGGACCCGGCAGTCGCATCGCGCCGTCTTAACAGGCTTTTGGGCGGACGAAAGGGTCGCGACCGCTTTATGCGCGGTTGCGCGACCGCGCGCTTGGCCATAGGGACGGCGCATGAGCATCCCTCCCGCCGCTGACCCTGCCGAACGGCCGCTTCGCCCTGCACTGACGCTGGGGCTGCGGGGGCGTTGTCCGGCTTGTGGCGAGGGCGCTATGTTTAGCCGCTTCCTGAAGCCCAGTCCGGCATGCGGGGCGTGCGGGCAGCCATGGGACCTGTCGCGGGCCGACGACTTCCCCGCCTATATCGTGATCCTGCTGCTGGGGCACATATTGGTGCCGCTGATGATAGAGGTGAACAGTGCGCTGGCGATCCCGCTGGGGGTGCAGGCGGTGCTGTGGCCGGGGCTCGCCGTGGTGTTGGCGGGGATCATGATCCAGCCGGTGAAGGGCGCGGTGATCGCGTTTCAGTGGGCACGGCGGATGGATGGATTTGGGGTGAAGGGTTAGGAACAGGAAGCGCCCGGTTGTTCGCGCAGAGGCGCAGAGGGAGAGTTGGTAAATCTTTCCGGGCTCTGTGCCGTTCGTTTCTATCGTAGTCGAGAAACGATAGCTCAGCCCTGCCTGGCTCTCGACTACGATAGAAACGAACGGAGATGGCAATGAGGATCGCTTAGCCTGGCGAAACCGGAACTTGCGCCGGGGTGGCGGCGATCAGGCAGGCTTGCGCAGGAAGTTGCGTTCCATCGCTTCGCGCAGGCTGGCGTCGATGACGCGGCGGCCTTCCGAACCATGGGTGACGACTGTCGTGTCGCAGGTGGCGACGCAGACGCCCTTCTGGAAGGCAGCGGAGCTGACGGTCCAGCTGGTGCGGCCGATATGGCCGATGCCGCAATGCACTTCTAACGGATAGGGGAAGTGCGATTCCTCGACGAAGTTCAGCGACACGGCGGCGACGAGCCAGCGCACGCCCTGTTCCTGCGGGTGACGGCCGAGATGGTGGTGAAAGCGGATGCGGGCCGTTTCAAAGATGCCGGAGATAGCCACATTGTTGATGTGGCCCATCGTGTCGATATCCTGGAAGCGCGTGTCCATGGTCGTGATGAAGCTGTAGGCTTCGGGGCTCAAGCGCCAGGATTCGGGTTTTGCCATGTCCTGCTTTCCAACCTGTTATCCAAAAAGCTCTTAGCTCGTGCGGGCGGGGATGCAATCGCTGCGGGAAAATTGGCAGAACTGCGACCTTTTTGACACAGGCGAGGTTAGCTGCAGCGCAAAAAAGAACACTGCGTTTCCGTTGGTGGCCGTGGACATTGAAGCGGCGGCTCCATAGCGTTAGCCGATCTGCTACTCCCCGATCGAGGACCTATGCGTCGTTATAGCGTGATCGCCATCTTCCTTCACTGGACGATTGCCGCCCTGCTCGCTTTCCAGATCAGCGTCGGATCGGCCCTGGAGGATTTGGGAGCGCGGGGCTTTGCCCTTTTCCAGCTGCACAAGTCGATCGGCATCACGATCCTGGCCCTGACGATCGCGCGGGTGGTGGTTCGCTATGCAAGGCCGCGACCCGCGCCAGTCGAACGGGGCTGGCAGGGGGCGCTGGCGAAGGCCGTACATGGCGGGCTGTACCTGTTCATGCTGGGCGCGCCCCTGACCGGCTGGGCGCTGGTTTCGACGGCCAAGGTGAAGGTGCCCACGCTGATCTTCGGGGTCATTCCCCTGCCCCATCTCCCATTGCCAGCGGGAGCCAATGATTCGGCGCACGCGGCGCATGCGGTGCTGGCCTGGGTAGGCATTGCCTTGTTCGCGCTGCATGTCGCGGGCGCGTTGCGGCACCATATCCTGCTGCGCGACGGGCTGATCTGGCGGATGATGCCTGCGCGCTCGCTGCTGCTGCTGGTGGCGCTGCCGGGCTTGATCGCGGCGGGATTCCTGCTGGGCCGCCTCATCCTCCCCGCCTCCGCGCCAAAGGCCGCCGCCGCTCAGCCGAAGGTAGCGGCGGTTCAAGAGCAGGCTCCGGCGGAGGAGGTGGTGGCGAGCGATGCGGCGAACGCAGCGGCTCCGAAGGAAGCAGGAAATGCAATGGTTGCCGAGCCGGCGGGGCCGCCGCCCGCCTGGACGGTGCAGCCGGGCGGGACGATCGGCTTTTCGGTCGGCAATGGCGGCAACACGATAAGGGGAAGCTTCGCCAAATGGACGGCGAAGATCCTGATGGACCCCGATCATCCTGAAACTGCCGACCTTCGCGTCGAAATTGATCTGGCGAGCGCCAGCGTAGGCGACGCCTATCAGGACGGGATGCTGGCGGGGGACGAGTTTTTCGGCGTGGCCGCGCATCCCAAGGCCGTCTTCACCGCCAAGGGCGCAGAGAAGACCGGAGTGAACAGCTATCATGCGGCTGGAACGCTGACCTTGAAGGGGGTCAGCAAGCCGCAAGCTATCCGCTTTTCGCTGTCGGGGAGCGGCAGCAAGCGCGAGGTTACGGGATCGGCCAGCATCGCGCGCGCCGCCTTCGGTGTCGGCAATGGCGGCAGCAGCACGGGGCTGGAGCCGAAGGTCGCGGTCAATTTCCGCTTCGGTGCGAAAGCGCTATAGGCGGGCATGGATTTGCCGCCGCGCTTATGCCAAAGCGCGAGCATGACCGACCAGTCGCAAAATGTCCGCATAGAGGATGGAGTCTTTCTGGGCTTCGTGCTGCTGGTATCGGTCGCCTTTGCAATGGTGATCGAGCCGTTTTTCGCGGCAATCCTGTGGGGCGTTATCGCCGCAATCCTGTTTGGACCGGTGAACCAGAATCTGCTGCGGCAGATGCCGGGGCGGCGCAACAGCGCGGCGGGGCTGACCCTTCTGCTGATCATCGCTGTCGTCATCCTGCCTGCCATCGTTCTGGGCGTGGCGCTGGTGCAGGAAGCGACGCTTTTCTATGGCAAGGTGCAGTCGGGGCAGATCAACATCCCCGCGATGTTCAACCAGTTCCAGGCGAGCTTGCCCGATTGGGCGTCAGCCATGCTGGCGCGCGTCGGCATCACCAATTTTGCGACAGTGCGCGAGGCGCTGAGCCAGGGAATTGCCAACAGCTTCCGCTCGGTCGCCGGGCAGGTCCTGCAGATCGGGCAGAGCGCCTTCAGTTTTTTCGTGGCGCTGAGCGTGACGCTCTATCTCACCTTCTTCCTGCTGCGTGACGGGCCTGAACTGGCCGCGCGGCTGGATCGTGCCGCTCCGCTGCGTTCCACGCACCGACAGGCGCTGATGCAGCAGTTCGTCGTCGTCATCCGTGCCACGATCAAGGGCAGCGTTGTCGTCGCCATCGTCCAAGGGATGATCGGCGGGGTGGTATTCTGGGCTCTGGGCATACAGGGGCCGCTGCTCTGGGGCGTGCTGATGGGCTGTTTCTCGCTGATCCCGGCGGTGGGGACGGGGCTCGTCTGGCTGCCGGTCGCGCTGTACCTGCTGGCGACCGGCGCGGTAGCGAAGGGCGTCATATTGATCGCCTGCGGCCTTTTCATCATAGGCATGATCGACAATCTGCTGCGCCCGATCCTGGTTGGACGGGACACGCGCATCCCGGACTATGTCGTGCTGATCACGACGCTGGGCGGCATCGACATGTTCGGGTTCAACGGCATCGTCATCGGCCCCGTGATCGCCGCGCTGTTCATCGCCACATGGAACATCGTGACGCGGATGCGTACGGGCGCGGGCATCGAAGGACCGCTTACCCAGGAAGAGCCGCTACCCGCCAAAGCTGCTCCATGATAAATTGGACTTCCGAGTCCAAAGGAGAGGATCATGGCACTCTCGATCGGCAGCAAGGCCCCCGACTTCACGGCGCAGACTACGCAAGGGCAGATACGCTTCCACGAATGGTTGGGTGACAGCTGGGGCATCATCTTTTCCCACCCCAAGGATTTCACGCCGGTCTGCACAACTGAGCTTGGCTATCTGGCGCGGCTGACGCCGGAATTCGAAAAACGCAACTGCAAGGTGATCGGTCTGTCGGTCGATCCGGTCGGCAATCATGAGCGATGGCTGGGCGACATAAAATCCGCGACGGGTGGCGAGGTCACCTACCCGATCATCGGCGACAACGACCTTAAAGTCGCGAAGCTGTACGAGATGCTGCCGGCGGACGCAGGCGAAAGCTCGGACGGGCGGACAGCGGCGGACAATCAGACGGTGCGGACGGTCTATCTGATCGGCCCGGACAAGCTGATCAAGGCGATGCTGAGCTATCCGATGAGCAGCGGCCGCAATTTCGACGAGGTGCTGCGCCTGCTCGACAGCTGCCAATTGACTGCCAAGCACAAGGTGGCGACGCCGGTGAACTGGAAGTGGGGCGAGGATGTGATCATCGTGCCATCCGTTTCCGACGAGGAGGCGAAGGAGCGCTTCCCGAACGGCTGGAACAGCGTCACCCCCTATTTGCGGGTCGTGCCACAGCCACAGGGATAGGCCCCATGTTCTTCGCGGCCTTCAAGGATGGCGAAGGATGCAAATCCTACATCATAGCCAACGAACAGTGCTGCGCCGCCGCGATCATCGACCCGGCGCTGGACCAGGTGGACCGCTATCTGGGCGAAGTGAACAAGCAAGGCTTGCGCGTCCGCTACATCATCGACACCCACACCCATGCCGATCATTTCTCCGGCGCGCGCGCGTTGCGGGAGGCGCTGCATGCGCCGATCGTGATGCATCGCTTTTCGCCCGCGCCTTATGTCGATCTGCATGTCGAGGATGGCCATTCGCTGCCGCTTGGCGACATGCGCATGCATATCCTCCATACGCCCGGCCATACGCGCGATTCGATGGCGATCCATGTGGAGGACCGGGTCTTCACAGGCGATACGCTGCTGATCGGCGGCACCGGACGCAGCGACTTGCCCAGCGGCGATCCGGAACAATTATATGACAGCCTGTTTCGCAAGCTGCTGGCGCTGCCGGGCGACACCTTGGTCTACCCGGCGCATGATTATAAGGGGCGCGAGGGTTCGACCATCGCGGAGGAACGCGCGAACAATCCCCGGCTCGCCAAGGTGGACCGCGCCGAGTTCGTGGCGATGATGAACAGCCTCAATCTGTCCGCGCCCACTCATCTGACCGAAGCGCTGCGCACGAACATGTCTGGGGGCAAGACGGTGCGTCAGTTGCTGCAGGAAGCCGCAGCCAAGGTGCCGTTCATGGCGATGGCCGAGTTGCGGCAGCGGCTGACGCAGCGGGCGAACGACTTCGTGATATTGGACGTGCGGGAAAAAGAGGCGTTCGCCAATGGTCATGTGCCGGGCGCCACCCATGTGCCGCGCGGCCAGTTGGAACTGCGGGTGAACGAGGTGCTGCCCGATCCGCATGTCGAGATATTGACCGTTTGCGAGCTGGGCAAGATTTCCACCCTTGCCGCCGCCACCTTGCGCGAGTTGGGTTTTCCGCGCGCGACCGCCCTGGACGGGGGCATGGCGGCGTGGCGGGAGCAGGGCAATCCGGTGGAGAGCGGTCTGATCGCCTGAAGCGCCAAGCCGCTGGCCGGATGACCAAAATTCCATGATCGGCACATCCTCCGCCAAGGCGCGAAAGCCTAGGGGCTCATTGGTTCAAAGCAACGTGGCCTTATCAGCATCACTGCAACCCGTTCGCCCAGAGCTTATCGAAGGGCCTTTCTTCTCTTCAGATAGCAAAAGCGGGCTTCGACAGGCTAAGCCCGAACGGAAGGAGCGCGTCGAAAAGGGACGGAGGAGATCAGCGGTTGCATGGCTTCACCATGGCGCCGTCACGCTGGATACGGGGCCGGGATTGCGCGTGACGCTGGAACTGCGCCGGTCCGGCAGGGCCTGCGCCAACCTATATCAGCGCGCGGCTGCTTTTGGGAATAATATCGCCGCCTTTCTAGAGCGAGACGTTGTCGGCGATGTCCTCGGCAAGACGGTCCAGTTCGGCAGGCCGCTTCCTTTTACTGATCAAGGCGTAGGCGAGATGCCCCTCCTGCCAGTAGGCGACCGTCTTGCCATTCCTGGTCAGCACCGCCGGCTTGGCGGGCGCGACATTATCGTCCCGTACCGCGAAAAGCGAAATGGGGCGGCCGATGTCGTTGGTGATGGTCATCTGCAGGCTGGGGCCGCTATCCGAGGGGAAGAGCTGGACATCGGTAATGCGCCACCCGGTGGGCAGGATGGGTAGCGCAATGCGGGCGAATGAACCGACTTCGCCGACGTTGAACACAGTAGGCGGCGACCGGCGAAGTACTGCCCGCATTTCGGCCACATGGTGCGACTGCAAGGCTTCGCGGATAAAATATTCCTCCGCCTGGCCACGATCGATGGGCGCGCCCTGTCCGACGAGGAACCATCCACCGACCAAGGCCAAAATGGCCGCGGCGACACTCGAAAGGTAAGCCAGGCCGGACTGGCGGAGCGAATAGGCAGGAACGGTGCGGGCAGGCCGACGCGGCCGAGGAGCAACACGCGGTAGAGGTGGGAAGGTGGCGACGGCTTGGCGATGGAACACCGCATCGAAATGCTGCCCGCTTTCACCCGGATTGGCGCGCGCGAAGCAATGACGCTCCAGGAAGTCGAATACAGCCTTTGCATCGGCCCCGTAGCGCGCGAGATTGCGGTCATCGACCTCCACCACCACCGCGCAGGTCTGCGGCAGGGCGAGGATGGGCTGCAATCCCTGCAGCACCGCATATTCAAACCCCTCCACATCGATTTTCACGATGATGGATCGTTCGCCGATCAGCTTGAGAAGGCCCGGGAAGTCGCTGATCGACAATGTCATGACGCGCTCGCCCGCCGCGACAGGGTCATTGGCGATAGCGAAGCGGCCCGAATGACCGGCCGCGCTACTGTCGAGCAGTTCGGGCCGGGTCAGCGCCGAAAGCGCCATGTTGAAAGGGAGGACATTGTCGAAAGCGTTGAGGCCGATGTTCCGGATAAGCTTGGCGAAAGTGGTGAAGCAGGGCTCGAAAGCGACCACCAAACCGTCGGGTCCGACTCGATCCGCGGCCATGAGCGTGAAGACGCCACAATTAGCGCCGACATCGATGAAGCAATCGCCCGGCTGGAGGCCTTCCACCTCCTTGGAAACCCGTTCGCCATATTTGCCGGTCAGGCCCAGAAGATGAGTCCGGTCGCGCACATCGAAGCTCAGGCGGACATCGCCGTAACTCGACCGGACCGGCGTGCCGTCCAGCATCTGCGCGAAGGGAGCAAGCAGCCGCCATTTGCCGCGAAAGCGGGGCAGGTGATGAATATAGAGGTTCAACAGCCAAGATCGAACCATCCTGGAATCAGGCATCAGCGCACCTCGCTATAATCCCGAGCATGTCTAAAACAGGCTATAAGCCAGCGGTGAACTTTTCCGGATTAATCCCGTTGTCGATCACCTGAACAAGCGCAGTCCACCATCCGGACCCGCTACTCCGCTGCCATGGCCTCGATAATCTTCGGGGCGGGAGTTCCTGTAAGCCAGTGGCTGAGATCCTGTTGCAGCATGTCCTGCAGGATCAGAATGTCCTCGCGATAATATTCGCGGAGCATCTGCTGCAATTCGTCGGTCAGAGGCGGGTAGCGCACGGGCGCCGCCAGCGATGCCCGAAGCTTCGCCATCAGCGGGTGAGAGCGAAGCGGATCGAGGATCGGGCGCATCGGTTGAAGGATGCGGCGCAGCGGGAGCGGCAACATCGGGCTCGCGCTATCATTCTTGCGGCTGGCGACTTCATCGGGCGTGATATGTACCGGCACCCCGATATGCGTGCACACGTCCGCTATGGCCTTTTCGGGTGCCTGCCGCAGGGATTCGTACAAGATTATGTGAATCTGGTTACGCGGATAGTGCAGCAGGAAGCGGCCGAGATGCGCGCCATAGAGCCCCCCGGTCAGAAACCGCGCCCCTTCCGGCTTCGTACCTTGCAGATATCCGCGCAGATCGTCGCTCACCCAGCCGCGGCGGAACAGCATGCAATAGTCGGAATAGGCACGCCGGACCGGATCGCGCAATTGGACGATCAGTCGGGCGTCGGGCAGCGCGCTCGCCATGCGGGCAGGCGCGAGCGGATGGGCGAGATAGTCGGCGGACTTTTCGCCCACGATCCTTTCCGCAGGAGCCGGATCGAAAAGGGAGGCATACCAGGCCGGTCCCCGTTCATATTCGGAACTGAAATAATGAGGTTCGGCGTCAGGAAGCCACAACTGGGGATGATTGCGGAGCTGATGGGCGATCCAGGTCGTCGCGCCCTTCATGGCACCGATGACGATGAAGGCTGGCTGGCGATCAATCATGGCCGTTCGATTTGCCTTTCCCGTCGTGGACAGAGCAGTGCCTTTTCCGGCGTCGCGAGGATTTCCAGAATTGCCCCAAGGTTAGGCGAATGACAGCCTGAGGGCAGTTGTGCATCGGGACGAGCCGATGAGGGGTAGCCACCTCATCCTTATGGGTAGTCGACGGGTCAAGAAACTGAGCGCCTATCCAAATGGATGCACCAACCGCGCGAGCGCTGTTCATCGGTATAGGTCGCGAAATGGTGCCGCCAATTTCAATGGCTTCACCCTAAGATGAGCCAAGCCGCGGACTGGAAATGCGGTCGACGGCCGATAGGCCGAGGCATCAGAAAGGACGCTGCCCATGCAGCAGGAAATGGCATGAAAATCATCGTCGTCGCCAGCCTTGCCTATTCCCTGATCAACTTTCGCGGACGCCTGATCGCCGCGATGATCGAAAACGGGCATGAGGTCCTGTTGTGCGCGCCGGATCATGATCCGGAAATCGAGGCCAGGCTGAAGGCGATGGGAGCGACCTATCTGCAGATGCCGATGGCCCGGGCCGGCATGAACCCGTTCATCGACATATGGACGCTTGCATGGCTGGTCCGCTGCTTCTGGCGCGAACGTCCGCAGGCGGTCCTCGCCTATACGCAAAAACCGATCATCTATGGCGGCATCGCAAGCCGATTGTTCCGCAATATCGGCTTCTACGCGATGGTGAGCGGCCTGGGCCATGTGTTCAGTGGCGGCGGGTCGCGGCTGCTGGCCTGCGTGCGGACAATCGTGTCGGTCCTCTATCGGCTGGCGATCGGCAAGGCCACGGCGGTCTTCGTCTTCAAGAGGGACGATCGCGGCGCAAAACCAGTCCTGAACGCGCAATTGGCGGCCGGAGAATCCTGATGCGGACAAGGCGGCTGGTCGATGTTCTGCTAGCTTCCACGGGGCTCGTCCTGTTCGCGCCGCTGATGGCCGTCATCGGCGGCTCCATCCGCCTGATGGACGGCCCGCCGGTGCTGTTCAGGCAGACCCGAGTGTCGATGGGCGGCAGCCTGTTCCAGGTGCTCAAGTTTCGGACGATGAATGACAAGCGCGATGCGGAGGGACGATTGCTGCCCGACAGCATGCGCACCACGGCGCTTGGCGGCTTCCTCCGGCGCTTCCGCCTGGATGAATTGCCGCAGCTGTGGAACATCCTGACCGGCGCGATGACGCTGATCGGGCCGCGTCCGCTGCTGCCCCCGACCATCGCTGAAGCCGGTGAGCGGGGACGATTGCGATGTACCGTGCGGCCGGGCCTTACAGGCTGGGCGCAGGTCAACGGCAACACGCTGCTGAAAGATCAGGACAAGAT
>Ga0105148_100133_pt1 | contig 11160 bp, 16 predicted proteins | sample RS_199metaG_FD_91502 | JGI IMG/M metagenome (GOLD analysis project Ga0105148, IMG submission 91502) | Switchgrass associated microbial communities from Austin, Texas, USA, to study host-microbe interactions - RS_199 metaG | ecosystem: Host-associated > Plants > Roots > Rhizosphere | place: USA... | reverse complement strand
CGCCACGGCGCCGGAGCGCAAGAAGCTCGCCGCCGACGCCCTGAAGGCCGCTGTCACCCGCCCCGCCCCCCGGAAGCGCTCGTAGCAGTGGCTGCGGCACTTCGGAGGCTTGCCCTCCAGAAGGCGCTTGACCGGGCAGTGGTCTCCTACCGGGAGAACCCGACGCCCGAGAACAAGAAGTACCACGACTACGTCGCAGAGCAGTACGCCCGTGCCGCCATCGAGGCCGAGATCGAAGAACTTACCAGGAGCACGGTCTGATGCGGGTCCGGGTGGAGTGGCGCTACACCATGGAGCACCGCTACGAGTCCGACATGGACGAGATGGTGCGTGTTCTGGTGCGTGACCTCTGTGAGGCCGTACCCGCCCAGCACGTCGGTTCCTCCGGCGGCACCAGCTTCATGGGAGAGATCCTCCCGTCCGACTCCTCGCACACCTTCGACGTGCCCAACGCCGAATGCGCCGAGCAGATCTGGAGCCGGATCAACGCCTACATCAAGACGTGGGATCCGGCCTATGAGGCCAGGCTCCACTTCGAGGAGGTCTGATGCCCCGCCGTCGTTACATGAACTGGAATCCCCGGGGCGAGACCCTCGCCGTGGTGCGTCAGGCCATCGACATCTGCAACGCCTACCAGGCGCAGGGATTCGACCTCACCCTCCGGCAGTTGTACTACCAGTTCGTCGCCCGGGATTTGATCCCCAACAACGAGAAGTCCTACAAGCGGCTGGGCAACATCGTTGCCGACGCCCGCCTGGCGGGCTTCCTCGACTGGGAGCACATCGTGGACCGGACGAGGAACTTGGAGGAGGAGTCGCACTGGAACAACCCCGCCCACATCATTCGGGCGGTCGCCAGCCAGTACCGGGAAGACAAGTGGGCCGAGCAGGACACCTACGTCGAGGTGTGGATCGAGAAGGACGCCCTCAAAGGCGTGCTGGAATCGGTCTGCCCTGACGAGGATGTGCCTTACTTCTCCTGTCGTGGCTACACCTCTGCATCGGAGATCTGGGGTGCCGCCCAGCGTCTGGGGGAGAAGATCGGCAAGGGCAAGAATGTGGTCATCATCCATCTTGGCGACCACGACCCTTCCGGCATCGATATGAGCCGGGACATCGAGGACCGCCTGCGGATGTTCATCGCTCAGGACGCCGGTCTCGTCGGTTACGACGAGTACGACAGTGCTGATGATCTGAAGTGGGCGTACGAGGAAGCCACCGAGGACTTCCTGACCATTGACCGGATCGCCCTCAACCATGACCAAGTTCTGGCGTACAACCCGCCGCCCAACCCTGCCAAGCTCACTGATGCCCGTGCTGATGAGTACGTGCGCCGGTTTGGGCCGAACTCCTGGGAGCTTGACGCTCTTGATCCGGCCACGCTGGTCAACCTCATCCGCACCTCCATCGAGTCCTACAAGGACGCCGACGTGTGGCAGGAGGCAGTGGATCATGAAGCCTCCCAGCGGGAGACCCTGCGCCTTGTCCATGAAAACTGGGATGAGGTCGTTGAGGGCCTTGGTGTCGAGATGAACGACGGCGACCACGATGAGGATGATGATGATCAAGCTGACTGAGTACCAGCGCTTCAAGCTGGAGTATTGGTACTGCCACATGCAAGAAGATGTAGAGCGGTGGAACGCTGCACCTGAGGTGCAGGACGGTCGTATCGCTCCGGCGACCTTTGACATCTTCGCTAGTAAGGCGACCATGGTCTCCTTGGAGAAGAAGGGGATTGTCAGAGACATTCGCCGGGACGGCTCGTCGTACGTTGGTTGGATGACCGACATGGGCAAGGCGATAGCCGCTGAGCTTGGGGCGGCTAGGAAGGCAGTTGAAGAGGCCGAGAAGACCATTCGGGAGAGTCACCCAGACAAGGTGCTGGAGAAGAAGTGGGATGAGTCTTTGGGGTTTCGTCATACCCATGTCAACAGCATGGACAGTGGCCGGGTCTCTGTGACGCTGCATATCACCTTCGCCAGCCATCGAGCCGCAGAAGCGTTTCGGCTTGATCTGGCTGGCCTCATGCTGAAGTACCACAAGAGGAAGTCATCGTGAGCGAAGGATTCGTCACCGGCTGGTGCTCCAACGGTGACCTGAGCAATCACCACCTGTGCCACCACGTCTACGACGTGCGTGAGCGGCAGTACGTCTGCACCTGCCCCTGCCACGCTGAGAGCGCCCGAGTCCATCGAGTGGCCCGTCGCTCCAGCACCAACGGCGCAGAGCCGCAGGAGGCCACAGAGGCCCCCCAGAAGCGACTTGTACAACGCCGCCCCGTTCAACGCCGACAAGTACGGAGAGTCTGATGGATGAATCGAATCCGCCCGGATGAGCCTGCTGAGACCTTCTACACCCACAGCTTCTGGGTGGGGAAGGAGACCGGTGGCTTCCTGCGGAACCAGTGGTACCCCAGCGAGGGGCGCCACAAGCCCATCTGGATCGAGCCGTTCATCAAGGGCGATGGGCCGCTGGTCGATAAGGACACCGTGTTCCGGGTAGCCCGCTGATCTAGAAGTTGCTTGACAGACAAGCTACACTCAGAAGAGAACTTGACATCGGGCCAGGCGCCCGCACGACACCAAGACAAGGAGAACAATTCGACATGGCAGCCCCTCGCCCGTTCAAAGACAAGGTCTACTCCAAACTCCCCAAGGGCGGTGACCTCCAGCTTCACATCAAGATCACCAAGGCCGACGGCCTGGAGATGGTGAACCTGAGGGACTTCATCCCCAGCCTGAAGCTGTACGGGCGGGGTGTGCTCTTCGACGTGGCCCTGCTGCCCGCCGTCATCGAGGAGCTTCAGGAGCTTCAGCGCCAGGTGGGCGTCCGGGTCGGAGTGGCCGCAGGCCAGCAGCAGCTTCCCGGGATGGAGGGCTACTGATGGCCGGGTTCTACGGTCCCGCCCGGGAGAAGGATGACCTCATGGAGGTCCGCTGCCGGGGCTGCAAGCGCCGGATGGGGGTCGCCCACGGTCACCCCATGCACAAGCTCTACTGCTCCGAGATCTGTGCCCAGGATCATCCAGTGCTCGACAACACCGAGCGGGACGACGTGCTGGAGGCCCTGGTCCGTAACCGGGGGTGGAACTCCAACCGGATCGCCATGGAGTTGGACATCTCCCGGCAGCGTGCCCACCAGATCCTCCAAGAGCGTTTCCTCACAGGAAGCCCCTGAGAGGCCCCTGTAGGCTCCTCTCGCTGGCCTGACAGCCACGGCCCCCCTCCGACCCCGGAGCGGGGGCTGTGGCTATTCTGAGGCCCTGTGGCCGTCACAGAGGAATACCTGGACGACGAGGAGCTAGATCGGGACCGGGATCCCGAGGAGATCGTCCTCGATCCCGGTTCCCAGGCGTGGGTCGATGACCTCGTAGACAAGGTCATCCTCTTCATGCACGAACTCATCGGGTTCGAGCTATTCCCCTACCAGACCGAGTTCGCCCGCCGCCTGGTGGAGTCGCTTCTCATCAACGACGGCGAGGAGATCACGGCCCTCTTCAGCCGCCAGTCGGGGAAGTCCGAGGCAGTGGCCGACGTGGTCGCCGCCCTCATGATCCTGCTGCCGAAGCTGGCCCAGATGTACCCGGACCAGGAGGAGTGGCAGAAGTTCAAGAAGGGCTTCTGGGTCGGTCTCTTCGCCCCCACCGACGATCAGGTCGAGACCCTCTACAGCCGGATCGTGACCCGGCTCACCTCCGACCACGCCACCGAGATGCTGCTCGACCCCGAGCTTGACGACATGGCCGAGGGGAAGGGCAAGAAGATCACCCTGAAGAAGGCGGGGTCGCTCTGCCGGATGCAGACGGCCAACCCCCGGGCGAAGATCGAGTCGAAGTCCTACCACCTCATTGTCGTGGACGAGGCGCAGGACACCGATGACTACGTGGTCAAGAAGTCGATCCACCCGATGGGCGCCTTCTACAACGCCACGCTGTGCAAGACCGGTACGCCGACCACCCGCAAGGGCGACTTCTACCGGGCCATCCAGTTGAACAAGCGGCGCCAGATCAAGCGGGGCGCCAGGCAGAACCACTTCGAGGCCGACTGGCGCTACTGCGCCAAGCACAACCCGAACTACAAGAAGTACGTCACCAAGGAGATGCGCCGCCTTGGTGAGGACAGCGACGAGTTCCAGCTTGCCTACAACCTGAAGTGGCTCCTCGAACGAGGCATGTTCCTCACCGAATCGGCATTCGATTCGCTGGGCGACACGTCGATGGAGATCGTGCGGGCCTGGTGGAAGACGCCGGTCATCGTGGGGGTGGACCCGGCACGCACGCTCGACTCCACCGTGGTCACGGTCGTGTGGGTGGACTGGGACCGCCCGGATGAGTTCGGGTACTACGACCATCGAGTCCTGAACTGGCTGGAGCTACACGGTGATCAGTGGGAGGAGCAGTACGGCCAGATCGTTCACTTCCTCTCCAACTACAACGTCCTGGCTGGTGCTGTTGATGCTCAGGGCGTTGGCGACGCTGTGGCTGACCGACTGGCTCGTCTCATGCCTCGCACGGAGTGGCATGCTCTTGACTCGACTCGCCCATCGCAGAGCGAACGGTGGAAGCACCTGAAGCAGCTACAGGAGCGAGGCATGTGCTCTTGGCCCGCACACGCCAAGACCCGACGCCTGAAGGTCTGGCAGCGTTTCCGCCAGCAGATGCTCGACCTGGAGAAGAAGTACGAGGGCGCCCACCTTCTGGCCGAGGCACCGGATGAGCCGGAGGCGCACGACGACTACCCCGACTCCCTGGCACTCGCTTGCTACCTCACTGCGGGCCTGGCGATGCCGGAGGCCGAAGAGAGCCAAGCTCCGTTCTATGAGTCCCGCAGGGATCGTTACGCCGTTTCAAGGAGGGACTGATGCCCTACCGATTCAGCAAGGACGAGATGCGGGAGCACTGGTCACCGGATAATCCCCGGGCGTCCAACCTCTCGCCGCAGCAGTGGGCCGACATGGGTGTCCACACCATCACGCCGGAGGAGCATCAGGCGGATCGTGTTCAACGGCGGCTTCAGCAGTCGAAGGCTCGTACCCCTGGCACCGAAGAATTCGATGATCGGGTCGCCGCCAAGCGAGGGCGTTACTTCGTACGCCGCCAAAGCGCCAAGGCCAACAGGATGACACCGGGCCTGGCCGAGTGGATCAGCCAGTCCTGGGCTGAGCACGCAGAGCACAAGGCTGCCAACCCGACGGTCGATGTTGATCACCATCACCGCCGTCAGTGGCTGTCCGACAATCCGAAGTTCGATGCTCACGACTACGAAGACCACATGTGGCTCCAGAACAACCCCGGCGTCCATCCCATCGTGCGGGAACAGCAGAAGGCGAGAGGAACCAAGCGGGAGATCAACATCGACCTGCGTGAGGGCCACAACGGCCCCAGCATGTACTGACCATGCGTGACGCCCACTTCGTCCATGGCGCCATGGAGCATCACACGCCGGAGCAGTTGTCCTTCCACTTCCCCGAGCGCAAGCAGGGTGTGTCGTTTCTCCGTGGTGGCGCTCAGCGCTACGCACTGCGTCAGGGTTTGGGCTGGAGCGACAAGGGCCTCTACGACATGCAGAGCGACGCCCAGTTCCAGCACCGGGTGGGGGAGGCGTACCAGAACGCTCAGGTGGTGCCCTCGCATCGTGTCAGACGGGCCTACGAGGCCATGAGGGACGAGACCAACCAGCAGTACGAGTATCTGACCAAGCCCCGCCATCAGGGCGGCTTAGGGGTCTCTGTGGAGTACACCGACGAAGACCCCTATGAGCATCATCACGCCATGCAGCAGGACATCCTCCAGAACCGCCGCCTGAAGGTGTTCCGCACCGGCACTGAGACCTCCGGCCAGCACCCGTTCTTCACCAACGAGGAGAACGACAGGTTCCGGGCGGTGCATGACGCCTTCGGCCACGCCTCCATCGGGCGGTCCTTCTCCCGGCATGGTGAGGAGGCTGCCTACCACTCCCACAAGCAGATGTATTCCCCCGCCGCTCAGCCTGCCCTTTTGGCCGAGACCCGGGGCCAGAATTCCGCCTTCATCTACAAGCTGGGAGGGCAGGAATTCCCCGAACAGAAGACGGTGGCGCTCCCGCCCTGGGCGGGTAAGTCACGGCAACGTTGAGCCTCTCCAGCAACAATCGTCCAGCCAGGTCTAGACTCGACCGGCAAATAGCCAGGAGGTACAAGAAATGGGTCTCGCCCCCAACCCTGGGTTCCCCGAGAAGCCGACCTACCAGTACGAGCGCAAGGGTGCGGAGAGCATCCCGGGCAACCGTGGACCCCTGCGCTTCGAGGAGGGTGTCGCCACCGACACCGACGTTCCCAATGACTTCCAGCGGGGCATGGCCGACGGCTACATCAGCGCCCCGGGCCGTCCCAGCCACAACATGAAGGTGGACACCAAGACCGCCCAGGAGACCCTTCAGGAGCGGGCGCACGTCGGCTCCGCTGCCTGGGTCGAGGCCCCCACGTACCTGAGCGAGTTCGCCCACGGATCGTTCAGCGACTACGCCGAGATCCAGTACGAGGAGGTCTTCCGGTCGGGCGGGCACTACATGCGCCCCAACCCCGCTGTCGTTGACGACTAGGAGGACCGATGCCGTACAACGCTGAGGGGCGGCTGGTCAACAGCGAGGGCCGGTCTCCGGCTCGACGGGGGCAGCCGGAGACCCGGCCCAGCGCTACGAAGGGCCGCAAGAAATGCACGGTGTGCGGGTCGCTCCCGAAGAGCATGACCGAGCACTGGCAGGGCCTCGCCGGGGAGCAGTTCCAGGCCCATGGTCCGATGTCCTCGAACAACCCGGAGGCCCTGAAGAACTTCCCGGGCCTGAAGCAGGTCTCGGAGAGCCTGGGAGACCTCTTCAACAACCGGCGGTCGTGGTGACCGCCCGTCGCTCTCCGAAGGGAATGACCTTCACCAAGGTCATGCCACGGCGCCTGGGGCTGAGCCAGCGGGTTCAGCCTCAGCGTGCGAAGCCGCAGCGAGCCAGCAACGCCAACCCGAGGCGCAAGCACTGATGGGCCGTAGGGATGAGTTCGAGTACTCCGTGGTGGCGAACCGGACAGTGGATCCGGTTCCCACCAGGCATGGTGTGTACGACTCCTACGACGAGGCGAAGGGGCACATCCAGAGAGTGGCCGGGAGTGACCCCAAACGGCAGCAGCACAACCTGAAGGTCATCACCCAGCCGAAGGGCACCGCCGCCAAGGATCTGGCGGCTGGGCGGATCAAGATGGCCTCTGGTGCAGCAGCGCCGAAGATGACGGCCAAGGAGAAGCGAGAAGCGCAGAAGCGCATGAGCAAGTGGGGCTAGGCCAGCGTGGCCGTTGATTTTCACTCACCTTCGTTCCGTGCTGCGGCCAGCGACCTCACTGTCGCCATCTCCCCTCTTGGCCTGGTTGAACTGGCCGACGAAGTGAGATGCAGTCACCCTCGCTGCTCCCGCCCTATCACAGGCCAGCCGGTCCTGGGGCGACTCTCCAAGCTCCCTTACTGCTCGACTGAGCACCGCTACCTTGATGGGTGCCGACGCCGTCAGGCCGCACGGCGTGACCCCGAGGTCGAGCGCTGGGACAAGGTGCGCCGGAAGTACGGCGTTAGCAAGGAAGAGTGGGAGGCGCTCTACGAGCGCCAGGGCGGGCGCTGTGCCATCTGCCGGAAGCGGTTGGTGGGCAAGATCTGTCTCGACCATGACCATGACACGGACGAAGTCCGGGGCCTACTCTGCAACACCTGTAACCAAGGGCTGGGATACTTCGATGACGATCCTGAACTCATGAGGGCGGCGATGGCCTACCTCCTCAACGCCGGGGAGGGGGTGAGCGAAGATGGCAGTTGACTTCCACAGTCCTTCATTTAGGGCGGCGGCGTCAGACTTGACCGTGGCTATCAGCCCTTTGGGGTTGGTGGAACTCGCAGACGAAGAGTTTGAGATTCACGGTCCTCGTCTGAACCGTTACGCCCACAATTAGCTGGGCCTTCTATCTTGGGCACCACTGGGGCTACCGGCGTGAGGTGGGCGAGCCGCAGATCACCTTCAACTACAGCAAGGCGCTCTCGGACTTCATCAACAACTTCACCTTCGGGCGGGGCGTGGGCTTCCGCTCGCCGCCGCAGACAGCGGCCATCACCCCCAACCTGCTCCGGCGGGTGTGGGAGGTGGACAACAACAAGCAGGCGCTGCTGTGGGAGATGGGCAACCAGGGTTCGGTCTCCGGCGACTGCTTCGTCAAGATCGCCTACGAAGACCCCTGGGTCGATCCCATCGGGCGGATGCATGAAGGGCGAGTTCGCATCCTGCCCATGAACTCGTCCTACTGCTTCCCTGAGTGGCACCCACACGACCGGAACCGGCTCATCCGGTTCAAGCTGAAGTACCGGTTCTGGGGCACCGCCGCCGAGGGCACACGGCAGGTCTTCACGTACACCGAACTGATCACCGACGAGGGGATCGAGGAGTACGTCAACGACGAGATGATCGACTCCCGGCCCAACCCGCTGGGCATGATCCCTGTCGTCCACATCCCGAACATCCCGGTGTCCGGGTCGCCCTGGGGGCTGAGCGACCTGCACGACGTGACGACGTTGAACCGGGAGTACAACGAGAAGGCCACCGACATCTCCGACATCATCAACTACCACGCCGCTCCGGTGACGGTGATCACCGGGGCCAAGGCGTCGCAGTTGGAGAAGGGGCCGAAGAAGGTCTGGGGTGGCCTGCCCAAGGACGCCCAGGTCTTCAACCTCGAACTGGGCGGCAACCTGGCGGCGCCCCTGGAGTACCTCCAGGTGATCAAGACCGCCATGCATGAGATGACCGGCGTGCCCGAGACCGCTCTCGGCCAGGTGCAGCCGATCTCGAACACCTCCGGTGTGGCGCTGGCGATCCAGTACCAGCCGATGATGAACCGCTACAACCTGAAGAAGACCACCTACGGCGTGGGCCTTCAGCGGATCAACGAGATCATCATGCTGACGCTGGCCGTGAAAGAGCCGCAGTCGCTCCTGTGGGATCCCACCTTCGATACGGAACTGAAGCCGGAGCAGTACCCGCAGCTTGACCCCGCCGACCCGCTCACCTACCAGAGTGAAGTCCACTGGCCTCCTCCGCTGCCGGTGGACGTGCTGGTCAAGCTCAACGAGGAGCAGGTCAAGATGGGTCTCGGCCTTCAGTCGAAGACCGGCGCCCTACGGGAGCTTGGCTACGACTTCCCCGAGGAGAAGCGGGCCGAGATCTTCCAAGAATTGATCGAGGATGCCAAGGAGCAGGGGGCATTGACCTTGCTCAATCAGCAGATCATGGGCGCCGTCATGATGGCGACCGGGATGGTTCCGGGCATGGAGGACGACGGCGGTGTAACTTCTGCCGGTGGACCGGGTGTCACCGGAGCAGGAGATGCGGAGCCACCTCCAATTCCCCTCGAACCCGATCCTGAGCAGCAAGCCTTGCTCGCAGACATGGTGACCCGGGCGTACGGCACCAAGCTTCCGCAGCGCCGTAACCCGGATTCGGACAACCAATAGGAGGAGTATCCGAGACATGGCAAAGCCGGGGGACCAGCAGCAGACGCAGGAGCCAGAGGGCCAGCAGCAGCCGCCTGACGACAGCATTCAGGTGCCCGTGCTGGTGGAGGAGCCGCCGAAGCAGCAGGCAGTGGACTCCAATGGGAACGGCCAGACGCAGACAGCGCCTGCCACCCGGACCTTCACCCAGGAGGACATCGAGAAGGCTCGCAAGGAAGAGAAGGACAAGCTCTACAAGAGCATCGAGGAGATGAAGGCGCAGGTGTCCACCCTCACCAAGGAGCGTGAGGAGCGGGAGGCTGCGCTGAAGAAGCAGGAGGAGCAGGCAGCCGCCGAGGCCAAGAAGAAGGCCGAGGAGGAGATGTCGGCCAAGGAGCTTCTGGAACAGCAGCGCCAGGAGTACGAGGCTCGCTTCGCCCAGATCGAGGCCGACAGGCAGCGCTCCGAGGCGCTCCTCGAACGGGAGCGTGAGTTCTCTGCGCTTCAGGACTACCGGGCGCAGAGGTTGGCCGCTGAGGCCGACAACATCATGCCGGAGCTTCTGGACTACGTCAGCGGTATGTCTCAGGAGGAGATCGATGCCAGCATCGCTCTCGCCATCGAGAAAACCAACGCCGTGTTCTCGAACATCCGGCAGGCGCAGCAGTCGCAGCGCCAGCAGCAGAAGGGTGCGTCGGTCACGTCGCCGCCGACCGGCCCCATGGAAGAAAACAACCAGGGCTACGAGACACTCACAGCGGACGACATCCGGGGCATGGACATGGCGACGTACGCTAAGAACCGTGACCGCCTTATCCGGGCGGCAGGGCAGAATCGCAACAGGGGGATGTTCGGCTAGAACACCCCGGCAGCACCAGCGGAAGAATTAGACGGCGCACTAAATCGGTCTCAATCTCAGGGCACTCGACCAGCAGTCCCCATTGCCCGTTGTCGGGCCATGAGATAAGGAGGCCAAGTGCCGTCGCACCCTCGCAGAGCGAGCACACCTCGCCAGAGAGTGCAGCGTGGTTCTCGATTGGATCACGATGCCCTTCAGCGGTGTACTCGCTGTGGGGAGGAGAAAGCGGCCACGGACTTCCATCGCCGTGAGAATGGTCAGTTGAAGTCGTGGTGCCGCCAGTGTTGGAATGCCTGGCGGCAGCAATATCGCAAGGCTCACCCCGAGGCAACATCACTCGCATATCGACGGGACAACGTGGCCCGGAAGGGCCTCACCGAAGAACAATTCGTAGAGACATACGAGTTACAAGAAGGTCGCTGCGCCATATGCAGAGACCCCATTCGGTTGTACCGGGAAGGCAATGGCCGTGGCGGGAAAGGTGCCGCTGCTGTTGACCATGACCATCAGACCGGAAAGTTCCGGGCCTTGTTGTGCGGCAAGTGCAACACCGGGCTAGGTCTGTTCAACGAAGACCCGGAGCTACTGCTCGTAGCAGCGGCCTATCTCGTAGTCCACAACGAATCTGTCCCTAACGAAATCAAGGGGTGAACGATGCCTTCAGCTATTACCGGGACGCCTTATTTGTCGGCCAGCCCGACGGGTTACACGGGGGCCAACAACCAACTCTCCGCTGCCATCCAGACCATCTGGTCGAAGGAGATCCTCTTCCAGGCGATGCCGATCCTTCGGTTCGAGCAGTTCGCCGT
>Ga0105148_100132_pt1 | contig 11236 bp, 10 predicted proteins | sample RS_199metaG_FD_91502 | JGI IMG/M metagenome (GOLD analysis project Ga0105148, IMG submission 91502) | Switchgrass associated microbial communities from Austin, Texas, USA, to study host-microbe interactions - RS_199 metaG | ecosystem: Host-associated > Plants > Roots > Rhizosphere | place: USA... | reverse complement strand
CAGAAGGGCCGCCCGACGCGCCAACACCCGGCAGCACCTGCGGCGTACCCGCCAACTGGCCATTCATGGCGCTCAATGCGCTCGAAGCCTGCACCAGTTGCGATTCGATATTGTTGATCTCCATCCGGGCCGCGTCCATCCGCTGACCGATGGAGCCTGCGCCTGGCAGCATTCCTGCATAGCGCTGCTCGAATTCGACGCGGCGCTGTTCGGCGGCGGCAAGCTGCTGGCCGCGCGCCGCTATCTGCTGGTCCAGGAAAGCCAGGCTCTGCTTCGTCTCGACCCGGTCAGACGAAAGATTGGCTTCCTGGAAAATCTCGATCAGCTTCTGCACGGCCTGCTGGGCAATGCGAGCATTGGCACCATCGGACAGACTCGAATCCGCCGACTTCGCGCTGATATCGATCATGCTTGGATCGGCCTGCGCCATGACCGTGATGCCCTCGCGCAGCGCCGTGATCTTCGCGGCCATGTCACGCGGCCCGCTGACCGTCTGATTAAGGTCAGTCTCCTTGACGACGCGCTCCAGATTGGCCGTGCTCGCCAGCGTCTGGCGCACCCGGTCGAGATCCTGCTGCGACTGGACCTGCGTGATGCCCACCTTGTCCTGCAACAGCGACTGGGTGTTCACATAGACCCGCGCCTTGCTTTCATAGCTGTTGGGCACCAGCGCAATGCCAAGCCAGCCCAGCATGCACACGCCCCAGGCGACGCCCAGCGCCAGCCATCGCCGCGTCCATATGCCGTGCAGGACGATCAGCAGTTCATCGTAGAGACCCGCCATATCAGAACATGCTTTCCGGGATGATGATGACGTCGCCGGGGGACAGCATGACATTGGCCTTGCTGTCTCCGCGCTTCAGCAGGTCGCCGAGGCGGACCTGATATTCCTGCTGCTTGCCCGTTTCCCTGTTGAACCGGACCAGCCGCGCGCGGTTGCCCGCCGCATATTCGCTAAGCCCGCCGACGGAGATCATCGCGTCGAGCAGCGTCATGTTGGCGCGATAGGGAATGGACGCCGGCTTTTCCGTCGCACCCACGATCCGCACCTGCTGGCTGAACGTGCCGGAGAAATTGTTGACGATCACCGACACCAACGGATTTTCGATATATTTGGTAAGGGCGACCTTCATGTCGTCGGCCAGTTGCTTAGGAGTTTTGCCCACGGCCGGCATGTCCGCGATCAGCGGAGTGGTGATGCGCCCATCGGGCCGCACCTGCACCTTCGCACCCAGTTCCGGGTTGCGCCATACGAACACCGTCAGGTCATCGAGCGGACCGATAACATATTCCTCGCCCGGCCCTTCCTGCTGCGACACGAAGGAAGCTGGGGGCAATTGCTGACCGCCGCCTGCCGCGCAACCCGACAGAGCCACGGCAGGCAGCGATGCGCCAATCAGAGCCCGGGAAACCGACAGGAAACGCATATCTTCACCTCATGATACGGCCGCACGGCTGCGCGACCGCCCAAGAGGTGAAGCGGCCGCAAAGCGATGGGCTTTGGGCATCTTCTTGCCTTCAAAGGGTAAAGATACGGTTAGGCGTCAAACTATTGGCATATCAGCCAAGTAATAGTTCCAGAGCAGGTGGATGGCCCAAAAATCCGGAGGGGCTGGCCGACGCGCCATAGGCGCCTGCAACGAAGATAGCGATCAGGTCGCCTTCCACGACTTTTGGCAGCGCCACCTTGTCCCCCAGTTTGTCGATCGGTGTGCAGAGGCACCCGACCACGGTGACAGCTTCATCAGAGACGGCCTGCCCGTAGCGATTGGCGACGGCCATGGGATAGTTGCGGCGCACCACCGTGCCGAAATTGCCGCTCGCCGCCAATTGGTGGTGCAACCCACCATCGACGACGACGAAGGTCTCGCCCTGGCTCTGTTTCACATCGACGACGCGGGTCAGATAGACGCCTGCCTCGCCAACCAGCCACCGGCCGAGTTCCATCGCAAACTCACTGCCCGCCAATATGTCGGGCCTCGCATGCAGCGTTTGCCTCAGCGCCTCACCGATCGGCGCGATTTCGAGCCGCTGGTCGCCTGGGAAATAGGGTATGCCGAAGCCTCCGCCCAGGTTGACCAGCGGCGGCATGACGCCGACCTCGTTCGACAATCGCGCCGCAAGGCCGACAGTCGCGGCCTGCGTATCGATCAGCGCGTCGGCATCCAGCGCCTGCGATCCGGCGAAGATGTGCCAGCCGCGCCAGTCCGCCCCGGCGTCGATCAACATCCGCGCCAGCCCCGCCGCGCGGTCCGCATCCACGCCGAACGGCTTGGCCCCGCCGCCCATGCGCATGCCCGATCCCTTCAGGTCGAAATCCGGATTGACCCGCACTGCCAGCCGGGGCCTCCGCCCGCGTTTCTCCGCCAGCGCCAGCGCCCGCCGCGCCTCACCTTCCGACTCCAGGTTCACGGTGACGCCGGCATCGATGGCGGCGATCAGTTCATCGTCGCGCTTTCCCGGCCCCGCGAAGCTTATATGCGCCGCATCCATGCCCGCTTCCAGAGCGCGGGCCAGCTCACCGCCCGACGCCACATCGAACCCGTCGACCAGCCGCGTCATTCGTTCCAGTAGCGCCGGATAGGGATTGGCTTTCACCGCATAGTGAAGGGACAGTTCCGAAGGCATGGCGTCACGCAACGCCCGCACCTGTGTCTCGACAACGCCCATGTCATAGACGAACAGCGGCGTGTCACCCGCTTCGTCCACCAAACTGGCCGCACCGCATCCGCCGATCAGCAGCATGCCGTCTTCGCCTTCGAAAAAGGGCGGAACGGGTCCCATCGGCTTCATCGGTCATATTCCTTGGCCAGCGCCACGCGATCAATCTTGCCATTGGGCGTACGCGGAAAGTCCGCAAGCCTGATGATCGTGCGCGGCTGCATAAAATTGGGCAATTCGGCCTTCAGCCGGGCTTCGACCTCTGCCTCGGCCTGGGCATCATCGGACCGGACCAGCAACAACACCGCCTGCCCCAGCCTCTCATCCTTGATCCCCAGCGCGACCGCTTCGGCAACCCCCGCCACGGCGACCGCTGCTTCCTCGATCTCCGTCGGGCTGATGCGATTGCCCGATGATTTGATCATCGCGTCGGCGCGCCCCACGAAATAGAGCAAGCCTTCCGCATCCCGGCGAACGCTGTCACCCGACCAAACGGCCACGCCACCATAGCGAGAAACCTCCGGCGCAGGCCGAAACCGTTCGGCCGTTCGCTCCGGATCGCGCCAATAGCCCTGCGCCACCAACGGCCCGCAATGCACCAGTTCTCCGGTTTCCTCATCATCGGTCAGGCTGCCGTCCGGCCGCACCACCAATATTTCCGCATGTGGGATCGCCGAACCCATCGAATCGGGATGGCTGTCCACCAAAGCGGGCGGCAGATAGGTCGATCGGAACGCTTCGGTCAGCCCATACATCGGGTAGAGGGCGGCCTTAGGAAAAAGGCTTCGCAGCTTCGCCACCAGCGGCCGCGTGAGCGCCCCGCCACTGTTGGTCAGACGCTTCAGCTTGCCCGCCACTTCGGGCTGCCAATCCAGTTCCGTAAGCTGCACCCAAAGCGGCGGAACCCCGGCCAATGTGGTGATATCGCGCCGATTGACCGACTTCATGACGTCACGCGCCGTCAGATAGTCGAGCGGATAGACGCACCCGCCCGCATACCAGGTCGAAAAAAGCTGATTCTGCCCATAATCGAAACTGAAGGGCAGCACGCACAAGGTCCTGTCCTGCTTATCCAGCCCCAGATAACCGGCGACCGATGCCGCACCCAGCCAGAGATTGGCATGGCTCAGCATCACGCCCTTGGGCCGTCCTGTCGATCCACTCGTATACAATATCGCCGCCAGATCATGCGGTCCCGCGTTCGAAGGCGGGAACGGATTTCCGCCGCTCATGGCGCAGGCGGCATCATCCTCCCGCAGCAGGCGGCAATCCTCCGGCACGTCCGTAGGCGACAACGTATCCAGCCGGCTAGCCGTTGCGATCAGCAGCTGTGCGCCGCTGTCAGCCAGAATATGCGCGACCTGCGCGTGCTTCAGCAAAGGATTGACCGGAACATGCACCAATCCCGCACGCGGCGCGGCGAGCGGCATCAGAGCGGCGACCGGCCCCTTCGCGATCCAGCTCGCAACGCGCGCGCCCTTTTCCAGCCCGAACCCTGCGAGCCATGCAGCGAGCCGCCCGAGCGTCTGTTCCAGCTCAGCATAATTTTGCGACCCGGACCGCCCATCCAGCGCCGGACGCGCGGCATCTCCCCGCAGCAGCAGATGGTCGATCGGCCGGACTTCCTCGCCATCGATCAGGGCGGCGCTGCTTAACTCCATTTCCAGACTTTTCACCTAAGGCAGAGGACAGTGCCGGGGAGATACTGATTTGCTGGTCACAAGGGAATATAGCACGCTCACTGATGCACGCCTCGCGCTCGTCGGCCGGATGGATCGTATCTCGACCCCGTCTCTGTTCAATCGCATCGACTGGTTCGAATCGCTCCATGGCCATTGCTTCGCCCGGTCGCCTGTCCGCATCCTGCAGGCGATCGAGGATCAGGTGGAAGCGTGGCTGTTCCTGCTTTCGCCCGCACCGGAACGGCAGAGCGCGCTCGCAAACTGGTATAGTTTCGCTTGGTCTCCGGTCTATTTGGGCAGTCCCGACGCGCCCACGCAGCGCCGGCTGGCGGAGGTACTCGCCGCCGAATTGTTCAAGACCGGCCGTCATATCGATCTCTATCCCGTGGCGGAAAATGACGGAATGTTGCTCGACGCCTTCCGGCGGAGCGGTTGGTTCGGCGTGCGTCGGCCGATGGGCGGACGACATCTGCTTGCGCTAAACGGCCGCGATTTCGCCGCCTACTGGGCTGATCGGCCCAGCCGCCTGCGCAACCAGGTGCAGCGAAAGACGCGGGTCAACCGCTTCACCACCGACATCCGCCAGGAAGTCACTGAGGCCCTCTGGAAGGATTATGTCGCGGTCCATGCAAGCAGTTGGAAACAACCGGAGCCCGGCCTTTCCTTTCTGCGAGCCTTGGCCGAGCGCGAAGCTGCGGCCGGTACGCTGCGCCTGGGCTTTGCGCGGCTGAACGGGCAACCTGTGGCGACGCAGCTATGGACCGTGGAAAATGGCGTGGCGCTGATCCACAAGCTGTCCCACGATCGCGCCTTCGACGGCGCTTCGCCCGGCACGCTGCTCAGCCATGCCATGTTCGCTCATGCGATCGATGTCGATGGCGTCCAGATCATCGATTATGGCACCGGGGACAATGCCTACAAGGCCGAATGGATGGAACAACGCCAAACGCTCTACCGGCTGGACTTCTTCAATCCGCGATTCGCGTCCACCTGGCTACCCGCAGCGAAAACCGCCATTTCCGCCCTTGTGGGCTAGAGGCGGAACGATTAGGTAAGCCCCCCATCATGCGGGCGGAAACCTCTATGCCGGTCGACCGGACAAACGATGTAACAGGCGCGGTGCGCAATTTGCTGCGTGACGTGCTGGGACTATCACAGGATCGGGTCGATGCCTTCGATGCCGACACCCCCCTTTTTGGCGCGCTCCCTGAGCTGGACTCGATGGCCGTCGCCACCCTTCTCACCGAGATGGAAGATCGCCTCGATATCCTGATCGAGGATGACGATATTGACGGCGAGACGTTCGAGACCTTCGGAACGCTGGTGACTTTCGCTGAAGCAAAAGTGGCCCACTGATCCAGCCTCCCTTCACCCGCCCAGGCTGAGTCTGTCGAAGCCAGCCTCTCATTGACCGCGTCAAACTCAATGGGGCGATTCGGGCCAACAACTCCAGATTTCCGTTCGTGTCGGCGAACGGGCTGGAGCGATTTCCAAGCGATCGGAACCGATCGCTGGCCTAAGAAATTGCGGAACAAGGACTTAGAGCGGCGATCTGATCCAATCAGATCGAAACCCGCTCTAGAGGAGGCTCACTCCGCCGCCATCGCCTCAAAGTCGGCCTCGGCCAGGAACTTCTCGACATCCAGCGCCGCCATGCAGCCCATACCGGCCGCCGTCACCGCCTGGCGATAAACCTTGTCGCTGACATCGCCAGCAGCAAACACGCCCGGAATGGCAGTCCGCGTGGTGCCCGGCTCCACCAGCAGATAGCCCTCGTCCATCGGCAGCTTGTCCACGAACAGCTCGGTGGCGGGCTGATGACCGATCGCCACGAACGCGCCATCTGTCTCGATATGCGAGGCCTTGCCCGTCACGGTATCGATCAGGTCCACGCCGACCAGCCCTTCCGGATTGCCGCCGCCGACAAACCGCTCGATCTTCTGGTTCCACAACACCTTGATGTTCGGATGCGCGAACAAGCGCTGCTGGAGGATCTTCTCCGCACGCAACGAATCGCGGCGGTGGATCAGAGTCACGTCGTGGCTATGGTTGGTGAGGTAGAGCGCCTCCTCGACCGCGGTGTTGCCGCCGCCGATCACCACCACCTTCTTGCCGCGATAGAAGAATCCGTCGCAGGTCGCGCAGGCCGACACGCCCTTCCCCTGCAACAGCTGCTCACCCTCTGCGCCCAGCCATTTGGCCTGCGCACCGGTCGCGATCACCAGGCTGTCTGCATAATAGACGGTGCCGCTGTCCCCCTTCAGCCGGAACGGCCGGTCGGACAGATCCACATCGACGATCTGGTCATACATCATCTTTGCGCCGACATGCTCGGCCTGGGCCTGCATCTGCTCCATCAGCCAGGGGCCCTGGATCACGTCCCGGAAACCCGGATAATTCTCCACATCCGTGGTGATGGTCAGCTGCCCGCCCGGCTGCATGCCCTGCACCACGATCGGCGCCAGACCCGCGCGCGCGCCGTAGATGGCGGCGGACAGCCCGGCCGGGCCCGACCCCAGGATCAGCATACGAGTGGAATGGGTGGCAGTCATCGGATTCCCCAGTTCTTGGATTCGCTTGCCGGATGACATAGGCACCACGGCCGGGCAAGCAAGCCTCACAATGGCATGGATTTGCTTGGGGCGTGGGAAGCTCCGCCTCCCCGAATGCGTCAATCCATGACGTTGGGCAGGTCTTCAAACCCCTTGCGCAGCGCCGCGGACCAGCTGTGCGACAGCAGCTGAAACTCCTCATTGTCCGCCTCGATGCGGGTCCGGGCACGGAAGTCGAACTGGTCCCGCTCTATCACCGTCAGGTCCAGCGGCATGCCGACTGACAGGTTCGAACGCAGCGTGGAGTCCATCGACACCAATACCGCCTTGGTCGCATCCTCCAGCGTCGTCTCCCGCTTGATGATCCGGTCCAGGATCGGCTTGCCATATTTATGCTCGCCAATCTGGAAGAAAGGCGTGTCCTCGGTCGCCTCTATAAAATTGCCCGCTGAGTAGATCAGGTAAAGACGCGGCTTACCTCCGCGCCGCTGACCCGCAACCAGGATCGACGCGTCAGCGCCTGATCCCTGCATCTCGATGGTGCTGCGATAATGATGCTGCATCGCGGACATGGCATCGCCAACCAGTTGCGCGACACGGTGCATCGTCGCACAATTCAGGATGCTCTCTACATCGGGGTCAAGCTGTGACTCCTTGATCGCATTACCCAGCATCGTCTTGACGCCCTGGGTGATCGACAGGTTGCCCGAACACATAAGGACCAGCGCCCGCTCCCCCGGCACGCTGTAGGTAAAGCTTTTCCGGAAACGCGCGATATTGTCCATGCCCGCATTGGTGCGGGTGTCGGACAGCATGACCAGTCCCCGATCAAGGCGCACCGCCACACAATAGGTCATCGCCCAAGGGGCTCCTATATCCGTTCAACCCTGCGGGATGGCTGGTTGAAGGCTTTGTTGCTGCTGCCGTTGCAGCTGCCTTTCTTCCACCCCTTCCTCCGCCTGCGCGATCCGGACGTCCGCGTCAATCCAGATATCGCCGGTCACCGTCACCGATCCCCGGATCGGCGCCGCCGCATTGGCGTCGAGCCCGGAAGCAAGCCGCAGATAACGCTCCGTCACGCACACCCGGTTGGAAGGGTCGAAACCAACCCATCCCAGATCCGGCACCAATGCCTCGACCCATGCATGAGTTTCATGCAGCGCGACCCCGCCCTCCGCCAGCAGATAGCCAGTGACGTAACGGGCGGGGATCCCAAGGGAGCGTGCGCCCGCGATAAAGATCTGCGAATGGTCCTGACAGACGCCCGCCCCCAACGCGAACGCATCCGCCGCCGTGGTGCCCGAGTTCGTGACGCCGCTCCGATACGCGACAGCGTCACTAACCGCCGCCGACAGCGCATGAAGCCGCGCCAGCACACCCCTGTCTTCAGGCAGCGACAGCGCCATTGCGCGGATCGCGTCCGACGCGCGGGTCAGTGGTGTCTCGCGCAGGAAATAGATGGACGGCACGGCTCCCTTCATCTGCCCCAGCACGCCATTGGTATCGCAGGTTTCCGCCAGCCCTTCCGCAACGATCACCGCGTCATCCAACCGGTCGTGCCGGACCCATACCGCCTCCATCTCGCCAAAACTGTTGCGGCGAAAGCCTTCGACCGCCTCGCCATTCACGCTCACCTGCCAATCGGACACCTTTTGCGCACGCGTATCGGTGGGCATCAGCTTCAGCCGCATCGCAACTCGTCCAGCCGACGCTGCATAACGGTAGATGGTCTGATGGCGGACCAGCAATTTCACGAGCGCCCTGCCTCCTTCATCCGAAATGATATGCCTGGGCGATCTCCGCGCCCAGCCTGTTGGTCATCTGCAGCCCGCTCTGCACCGTTTCATGCAGCCCGACGCGGAAAATCTCGCCACTGTCGAGCTGCTCCAGATCGGCCACCATTTGCCGCACCGTGTCGTGGCAGGAACCACGGCTATTGTGCCAACCCGCCAAGCGGTTGAGCCGATAGGCAAGCTGATCGTAGCAATAGGCGACGCTGCGTGGGAACAAGCGGTTCAGCATCAGAAAATCGGTGATCTGCCAGGGCGTATAGGTGCCGCCATAGACATGGTGATAGGCTCGCGCGCCGGACAGCGCATAGAGCACCGATGTCCACTGATAATGGTCGCGGTTCCCGCCGATCACCTCGGTTTCTGGCAGCAGGACATAATATTTAACGTCCAACAGCCGCAACGTCATCTGCGCCCGCTCCAGCGCAGACCCCACGCGCAGGAAATCATGCCCCTCATTGCGCAACTGCCCCGAATGCGCCGCGCCGCGAAAAGTCATGACCCGCGTCTTGACCCAATCGATCAGTGCCGGAAGCTGCTGCCGCGCCTCTCCCACATCATAGCTGTCGAGCTTGCGCCATCCTTCGTTCAGCGCCTCCCACATATCCTGCGTCAACATGGTGCGCGCCGACTTCGCATTGGCGCGCGCCTTCAGCAGGCATGATCGGATGGAACTGGGATTGTCGAGGTCCAGCATCAGGTAGGAAACGGCATCGCTTTCCGTCACCTGCACGCCCTGGGGGAAGACATGGCTGCCATTTCCAGTCGCCCGCACGACTGACCGCCACTCGTCGCGATGATGCGCCCCCGGCAGGATCGCCATGCGCTGTCCCATGGTGAGCAGCCGCGCGGTCGCCTCGGCGCGTTCCATATAGCGCGCGATCCAGAAAAGGTTCTCGGCGGTACGGCTCAGCATCGATCAGCCGCCTTCGCTGTACCCCGTCCGCCCTGAGCCTGTCGAAGCACGAACGGATTTGGGTGCATCTTGATCATGCTCGTCATCAATCCTGCAACACCCATGTATCCTTCACCCCGCCCCCCTGGCTGGAATTCACGACCAGCGATCCTTCGGTCAGCGCCACGCGCGTCAACCCGCCAGGCACCAACCGAAGCTGCTTCCCTACCAGGCAATAAGGCCGGAAATCCGCATGCCGCCCAACCACCGCCGCCGGCCCCAGTGTCGGCACGGTCGACAGGTCCAGTGTCGGCTGCGCGATGAACTCGGACGGATTGGCGCGGATACGATCGGCATAGGCCGCAATCTCGTCCTTGGTCGACTTTGGCCCGATCAACATCCCGTAGCCGCCCGATCCATGCACCTCCTTCGCGACCAGTTCGTGCAGATGCTCCAGCACATAGGCGCATTCCTCGGGCTTGCCGCACTGCCATGTCTGGATATTGTCCAGGATCGGCTGCTCACCCAGGTAAAATCGGATCATCTCCGGCACGTAGATATAGACCGCCTTGTCATCCGCGATCCCCGCGCCGGGTGCCGAAGCCAACGTCACCCCGCCGTTGCGATAGACGCTGAAGATGCCCGGAATGCCGAGCAGGCTGTCCGGCCGGAAAACCAGCGGGTCGATATATTCATCGTCAATCCGGCGGTAGATGACGTCCACCTGCTTCGGCCCCAGCGTCGTCTTCATCCAGACGCGGTCCTCATCGACGAACAGATCGGCAGGCTCCACCAACTCGATTCCCATCAGGTCGGCTAGGAAGCTATGCTCATAATAAGCGCTGTTGAGCGATCCGGGCGTCAGCAGCACGACCACCGGATCGCCTTTGCAGGCGGGCGGCGCAACTTCCTTCAGGCTCTTCAGCAACTCGGCCGGATAGTCATCCACGGGAGCTACCAGCCCTTGCCCGAACAGTTCGGGGAACATGCGCGTCATGATCTCCCGATTTTCCAGCATGTAAGACACGCCCGAAGGCGTGCGGCAATTATCCTCCAGCACCTCGAACCGCGTCGGCCCCGTCCGCACGATATCGATGCCGACTATATGGCTGTAAACTTTGCCGGGCGGCGTGAAGTCGGCCATTTCCGCGAGGTAGGCGCTATTCTGATAGATGATGTTGGCCGGCATAATGCCCGCCTTTATGATTTCGCCGCGATGATAAACGTCGTGCAGGAAAGCGTTCAATGCCCGCGCTCGCTGGCGGATGCCACGATCCAGCACGCGCCATTCCTGCGCGGTGAAGATGCGGGGCAGCAGATCGAACGGGATCAGCCGCTCCGGGTCGCTGCCTTCGCCATAAACCGCGAAGGTGATTCCGATCCTCCGAAAGATCGCCTCCGCCTCCTCCAATCTACGATTGAGCCCGGCAATTCCCGTCCGCTCCACCCAGCTCTGCACTTCCGCATAGCAGGGGCGTATCGAACCATCGGGCTCAAACATTTCATGGAAGGGCAAAGCGTCGATCCTCCCTCGGGGCGCGCCCCCGGTTGTGCATTGCAACATTAGTGCAACGCGCATGCGTGATTGCAAGCGCAAAAACGCGAGCGAGCAAGAGGCTACCTATATTTTTTGCGCCTGCACGATGCGGAGAGAAT